>TBL_comb48_EPIDRAFT_1001488_pt1 | contig 17195 bp, 23 predicted proteins | sample TroBogEpilimnion_37_FD_10681 | JGI IMG/M metagenome (IMG submission 10681)
TCTTCTGCTAATAGTAATGCCTTCATATTTTTTTTTATTTTTAACTACTCCAAAGAAATATTTGCCCTTTACAAATTCTAGCAATTCATTGTCTTCTGAAGTTTTTTCAGCTTTCTTACTTAGCAAATCAACTAAAGTTTTAAGATCTGACATTATTTGATTATACCAATTTTTTTCTCTCGGATAATAATAAATATACCACTGGCTGCAATAATGCAGGAACCAAAAATCATATTATATGATGGTATTTCTTTAAAAATATAATAACCAAAAATAATTCCCCAAATTAGTATTGTGTATCTAAAAGGAGAGGTTATTGAAATATTTGTAGCTTTTATCGCTTTTACTGAAAAAAAATATCCAAACAATATTAAGATACTCGATAAAAAAATAAATTGTAAAGTATAAAAATTTATTGGCTGATAATAGAAAAACATTCCAAATCCAAAAAAGACAGTGATAAAAATAGAAGTGATAAATATAACATGTAGGCTATCAAATTTATTCAACATCTTTCTTGTGATGGTATCGCGTTTTGCAATAAAGATCGCAGACACAAGGGGAAATATAAAAGCATAGCCAAACTGTAAATGTTGAGGATGAATTATAATAATAACACCTAAAAATCCAAACAACACAGCCGTCCATCTTCTCCAGCCAACTTTTTCTTTTAAGAAAAAAGCACCAGCGGCGGTGATTAAAATAGGCGCTAAATTTAAAAGCGCATATAAATCACCAAGCGGTAAAAAAATTAAACCAATAAAAAAAAATAAACCAGCAATCGACTCAAACAAACCCCGCAAATGCAATGCTGGAGATTTTAAGATTTTAAAATTTAGTTTGTCATTCAGATAGAGATAAATGCCCAAGATAATCGTTGAAAATACTCCTCTTAGAAAAATAANCTCNGCAAGAATGGCTTTATTTTCNCTTTTAGANAGGATGTATTTGATGGTGGTATCGTTAAGAGAAAAGAAAATCATACATAAAATCATGTAAAANATTCCANTTATTTCTTTGCTAAATTTTTTAGAAATCATCTCAAATTGTTATAGCAAATGAAGAAAAACAATATAATTAACAATTAACAACTTAAATTTATGTCAAAAAACCGCGAAAGTAAAAAAGAAAAGAAAAAACCGAAAAGTACTGCTCCTAAAGAGTCTCGTTCAAAAAAACAGTACTAAGTTTAAGGTTTTTAATTTTAGATTCACTGAATAGAATTTTTAAATTCTATTTTAGAGTCGCTGTCTTTATTTTTCAGTATATCAAATAGTAATTGAAGACTGTGTTTTAAATCTGCTTTAATAGAAAAAGGTGGATTAATAATAAATACCCCGCTTCCTTGAAGACCTACGGCATGCTTATCAATTATCATTTGTATATGAGAATAACTTTTTAAGTTTAGATTTTCTAAAGCATTTGTGAGGATTTCAAATTTTTTATTTTCTAATATTGGATACCAAATTAGATATGTGCCATTATTAAATTTCTTTAAAGAATTTTCTATAAGTTCAACTGTTTTTTCATATTCATCTTTTAATTCATAACTAGGGTCAATTAGAATAACGCCGCGTTTTTCTATGGGAGGTAATAATTTAACTAATCTTTTATAACAATCTTCATTTTCTATAATAATTTTAGAGTGATTTTTAAAATTATTTTCTAAATTTACAAATTCATTTTTGTGCAGTTCTAAAAAATGCATTCTATCTTTCGGTCTTAACATTTGCTGAGCAAACCAACACGAACCTGGATAGATAGTTAAATATTTATTTGGGTTTAAAGTTTTAACTAAATTTAAATAATTATTTATAAATTTATCTTTAATTTCTGTTTTTAGTATTTTATCGATACCATTTAAATATTCTTTATTTTTTTGCATAAAAGATTCATCTATTAAATATTTTCCAGCTCCCGCATTGGCATCGATATAAACAAAGCTATTATCTTTCTTTTTTAAATATTCTAAAACATAGGTAAGTAAAAAATGTTTTAAGACATCTGCAAAATTTCCGGCGTGAAAACCATGTCGGTAACTCAGCATAAATTTAAACTGTTGTTTGTTTTATTTTTTTTATTAGAGCAGTGACTGCTTTTTTTGAATAGGGTTTTGTCTGTTTTCCCCATACTGGATGTGGCCAAGCGACATCGCCTTTAAATCTTGCAATAACGTGTATATGTAGTTGAGGAATAATATTGCCAACTTTTCCGACATTTAAGTTGTCAGGTTTAAATAATTTAGTGATGATTTTTGATGCTTGATTAACCTCCTTTGTTAGTTGAATTTGATTACTTTCGCTTAATTGATGAATTTGTCTTAGATTTGCTTGTCTTGGTATAAGAAGAATCCAAGGAAAATAACAATTATTCATTAATCGTAAAGTACAAAGCTTCCAATTTGTAATTGGAATTGTGGTTGTTAGAAAATTTTTGTGAAGTCTAAACATATTCATTACTTATAATTTAGTTTAAATTTAAAGAACTAAAAATAAAAATCATCATTAGAGGACTCATGAATATCAGCAAAATACAAGATGCAGTAACTCAATTCGTTAATGAGCGTGATTGGGATCAATTTCATTCGCCTAAAAACTTATCTATGGCATTAGCAGTTGAGGCCGCAGAGTTAATGGAATTATTCCAGTGGCAAACAGATAATGATTTTAAAAATATCGATCAGACAAAAATATCTGATGAAGTGTCTGACATTTTCTTTTATTTAATTAGATTATCTCAAAAACTGAATATTGATTTAGAAAAAAGCTTCTTTGATAAATTAAAGAAAAATATTATAAAATATCCAGTAAATATTTCTAAAGGTAGTAACACAAAAAGATAATGAATAAATTTGTAAAATTTTTGTTTGGTGCAATGGTTCTTATAACGAGCAATGCCCATGCTGATTTAGATAAAGTTAAAATTATTATTGGTTCAAAAGTATTAATAGTTGAGTCTGCAGAGACTCAAGAAGATGAAGCGCAGGGCTTAATGAATCGAAAAAGTTTAGGACAAAATGAAGGTATGATGTTTTTATTTGAAGAAGGATCGCTGCCTTGTTTTTGGATGAAAAATACTTTGATCCCTTTGTCGATTGCTTTTGTTGATCGGGATAATGTGATTGTCAAAATTGAAGATATGCAACCAGAAACTGAAAATGAACATTGCTCTGGAAAACCTGTAGTATTTGCAATTGAGGTTAATCAAGGATGGTTTAAAAATAATAATATTAATGTAGGAGATAAAATTGATAGCATATCGCATGTTGAGTAATGTTATTTATTATTTAATAATTAAAAGTTGTGAAAGAATTTAAAGTAAAAGTTTATCCCTCAAAAATAAATTTACCAAAAGAGGAGCAGCTCGCATATCGTATTGCAACAGTTGCAACCGATAATGCACCATTAGATGAACAAGCAATTGATATGGTTATTAATAGAATTATTGATAATGCATCAGTTGCGATAGCCTCATTTGGAAGACAACCTGTCACAACTGCAAGAGACATGGCGTTAGCGCATCCAAGACAAAATGGTGCAACAGTATTTGGAATAAATTCTTCAAAAAAATTTGATTGTGAATGGGCAGCCTGGGCTAATGGAACTGCCGTTCGCGAGTTAGATTTTCACGACACTTTTTTAGCAGCTGATTACAGTCATCCAGGCGACAATATTCCACCAATTTTAGCGGTAGCTCAGCAAAAAAAATTAAATGGATTAGATCTTATTAGAGGAATTTTAACTGGTTATGAAATTCAAGTAAATTTAGTTAAAGGAATTTGTCTACACGAACATCGAATTGATCATATCGCACATTTAGGACCTAGTGCTGCAGCCGGAATTGGATCACTGTTAAAATTAGATACAGAAACAGTCTATCAAGCAGTGCAACAGGCTTTACACACTACCATTTCCACAAGACAATCAAGAAAAGGTGATATTTCAAGTTGGAAAGCATTTGCGCCAGCGCATGCAGGCAAACTTGCAATAGAAGCAGTTGATCGTTGCATGAGAGGAGAGCGTGCTCCAAATCCAATTTATGAAGGGGAAGATAGTGTGATTGCTAGAATATTATCAGGACCAGAAGCTGAATATTTTGTGCCTTTACCTGAGACGGGCGAGTCAAAAAAAGTTATTCTTGAAACTTACACTAAAGAACATTCTGCTGAATATCAAGCACAAGCGCTTATTGATCTTGCACGTGATATGAGAAAAAAGCTCCAAGATTTTTCAAAAATTAAAAGCATTGAAATTCACACCTCGCATCATACGCACAATGTTATTGGCACAGGCGCAAACGATCCACAAAAGATGGATCCTAATGCAAGCCGTGAAACGTTAGATCATTCTATTATGTATATTTTTGCAGTCGCATTAGAAGATGGCAAATGGCACCATGAGGATTCTTATAAACCTGCAAGAGCAAAAAAACAAAGTACAGTTGAGTTATGGAAAAAAATTAAAACTTTCGAAGATAAGGAGTGGACAAAAAAATATCATGATCCAGATCCAAAGAAGAAATGTTTTGGCGGTAAAGTTATTATTGAGATGCATGATGGAAGTAAAATTGTAGATGAACTTGGAATTGCAGATGCTCATCCACAAGGCAAACGTCCTTTCAAAAGAGAAAATTATATTGAAAAATTTAAAACGCTTAACAAAAAATATTATCACTGAAAAAGAATCAAATAGATTTTTAAAGGCTGTGCAGGACTTAAGAGCGTTAAAAAATGCTGAACTAGATCTGTTAAATATTGAAGTTATTTCGCAAGATATTAAAGGTAAAAAATACGGAATATTTTAAATATTAGTCTTTAATAATTTTTCTAATACTTTTACGATTATATTTCTTTTTACTTTCAACTATTCTTTTTTTAAATTTTGAAGTTCTAAGAGCTCTGGCTACTGGGTTTTTTTTCATGTTTTTAAATATAGATACTAATCAAACCTATAAATCCACTTAATAAAATTATCGTTATTGTATTCGTTTTAAATTTTATAAGTGCAATAAATGAAAGTATGAGAATTATAAAACTAGCGTAATTGCTTTGATTGAAAACGCCATTTTTCCAAAAAACATTATAAGCAAAAAATACACCTAAATTAAATATCACTCCAATAATGGCAGCGCTTATCGCAGTTAATGGTGCATGAAATTTAATAACCTTTCTTGTGCTTTCTATAAAAGGTGTTCCTAAAAAAATCATCATAAAGGAGGGCAAAAATGTAAAGATGGTTGCGATTAAAGCTGTAACAAATCCTGAGAAAAACAAACTGTGAGCTGAAAAAACATTTTGGCTCCAACCACTAATGAAGCTAATAAACGTAATTACCATAATTAATGGTCCTGGCGTGCTTTCACCTAAGGCAAGTCCATCAATCATTTGTGTTGGCTCAACCCACTGGTAATGATCAACGACACCTTGATACACATAAGGTAAAACCGCGTAAGCGCCGCCAAAAGTTAGCAGGGCTGCTTTTGTAAAAAACAAAGCTGTTTGGGTTAATAGATGATTAAAACCAAAAAAATAACTTAACGTGATAATTCCAAATCCTATCAATAATATTCCACTTATTAATATTTTTAAAAAATAATTAATATTAAATTGTGCGTGTCTAGGAATAGGAGAGTTATCATTAATAATTGCGATACGGGTATTTTTTTTATTAGTTAATTTAATTTTTTCTGGCTGAAAAAGTGATGGCGTGAAATGATTTAAAACATAACCAATAATTCCTGCACTTAGTACAATTAATGGAAACGGAACGTGAAATGAAAATATAGAAATAAAAGATAATAGACTTATAATTAACAGTGTTGCATGATGAATGGTTCTTTGTGCAATTTTAAAAGCGCTAAAAAATACTATCGCAACAATTGCTGGTTTTATTCCATAAAATATTCCAGCAATCATATTAACTTTGCCATAGAGCATGTAAATTGTTCCAAGACCTACTAAAATAAAAAAAGACGGAAGAATAAAAAATAATCCTGCAATAATTCCACCCCAGGTTCTATGCATTAAAAAGCCAAGATAAGTTGCAAGCTGTTGAGCTTCAGGGCCAGGTAACAGCATGCAAAAATTAAGTGCATGCATAAATCGTTTATTAGAAATCCAGAGTTTTTCTTGCACTAAATTTTGGTGCATGGTTGCAATTTGTCCTGCAGGGCCTCCAAAGTTAATAAATCCAAGCTTAAACCAGTACCAAAAAGCTTCAGAGAAACTAATTTTTTTTCTAGTCATTAAAGTTGTGCAGATTAGTAATTACTTCAAATTATTTATTTTAACAAAAAAATAATTCTTTATTTTAGATAAAAGGTGTTAAAATATTAAATATTATGAGTTTAAAAAATACAATAGATAGTTACGGTTCGATTAGTAAAAGTTTTCATTGGATTATGGCCTTTATAATAATTGCCAATTTCATTTTAGGATTTTTTTTAGATGATATTCCAGTTGGACCTTATAAGTTACTTGCTTTCGGCATTCACAAATCAACCGGCATATTAGTGCTTGGGGCGATTATTTTAAGAATAGTGTGGAAAGGTTTTAATCAAACACCAATGATCCTTAGTTCAAATAGAGCGTTTGTTATTTTAGCAAAATCTTTGCATCATCTTTTTTACCTTATGTTTTTTGTTATTCCAGTTAGTGGCTGGGCCTATTCTTCAGCTGCCGGACGTGCAGTAAATTTTTATGGTCTTTTTACATTGCCTGATTTAGTTGAAAAAAATCAAGAACAAGCAAAATTATTTGATAACATTCATGTCTACTCTGTTTATTTTTTTCTTGGAATGCTAGTTATTCATATATTTGCAAGTTTGTATCACCACTTTATTCAAAAAGATAAAACGCTTAGGAGAATGTGGTTCGGCAATTCAAATTGATTAAATATTTTCTTTTATTTTTTTTTATTTCAACATCAAGTTTTGCTTTAGAAAAATGGACGATTGATCCAAAAAAAAGTTCTATTCAATTTAAAATTGATGTTTTGCTAAATGAAGATGTAAAAGGTGGTTTTCAAAAATTTTCTGGAACAGTTGAAGTTGATAGAGAAAAATTTATTGGAAATACAAAAATAGAAACTGACGCAGATAGTATTTTTACTAATTACGACTCTAATTATAAAGATTTAATCAGAGGAGATTCTTTCTTTGACCTAAAACACTTTCCCAAAATTATTTTAGTTGCAAAAAATTTTTATATAAATACTAAAGATCAGAATACAATTTCGCATGTTAGTCTAACAATTAAAGGACATGAAAAAGAATTTGATATTCCTTTAAATTATATTTTTTTAAAAAATGAACATGTTATTTTAAATGGAAGTTTTATTATTCATCGTAACGACTTTGAAATTGGTAGTGGCCCTTGGTCAGAAACCTTTATTTTAAAAGACGAAATTAAAGTGTTAGTGAATTTAGAACTTGATAAAAACTAATTAATTAATTATAGATTCTACATATAAATCTGGGATACATTATTTAGCCATACTTCGTAGACATTATTAATTAATCTCATTTTTTAAAAATTATTATGAAAATTAAAAGTTTCAAAGATCCGACTTTTAAAGTCATCTGTGACTTTGATGGAACTATTTCAAAAAACGATACATTCGATCAATTGCTAGAGCGATTTGCTGACCCTATTTGGCAAGATATCGAGGCCGATTGGGTAAAAGGAAAGATTGGAACAGCAGAGTGTATGCGAAGACAAGTTGAGCTTGTTAAAATTAGTAAAAGACAACTTGATAATTGGTTATCGTTTATACAAATCGATGTACATTTCATTAATTTTGTAAAATTTTGTCAGAAATTGAATATCGAAATAAGTATTGCAAGCGATGGTATTGATTATTTAATTAAAAAAATTTTAGCTCATTATGGACTAAATTCTATTCAAGTTTCAGCTAATCAATTAATTTTTGAAGAAAAAAATAAAATGACGTTAGCCTTCAGTGAAAAATTAAATCTATGCGATAGTAAATCGATGGTATGCAAATGTTCAATTGCAGCAGCTCATAAGAAATCAGGTAAAAAAATTGTGTATGTAGGAGATGGACATTCAGACTATTGCGTTTCTAAACGAATAGATCTTGTTCTTGCAAAAGCTAATTTACTTGCTTATTGCAAACAACACGAACTACCTCATTATGCTATCGATGATTTTTCTGATGTGATGATGAGAGTTAAACAACTTATTCGTCAGCCTGAATCTGTAATTGAGAAAAACGTAGATCAAAAAATACAATTTTTCAAAAGCCTAAACAGCTAATTTAATGTTAAAAAATCTTTTTACTGCAAAAAGTGTAACTAACAAAGATCATTCACTAAAAGAGCTTAGAGAACTAGAAAATAAATATTGTTCTTACGGAGACACCGTTCATTACACTGAACATCCTAAATTTTTTTCAAACTGCGAAGGTTCATATGTATTTGATGAAGCTGGTAATCCTTATCTTGATTTACAGATGTGGTATTCGGCAGTTAATTTTGGATATAAAAATAAAAGATTAAATGATGCTGCTCATAAACAATTGGATACACTCCCGCAAGTTGCCTCTCAGTATTTACACAGAGAAAAAGTTGAATTAGCAACTCTGATTGCAAAAGATGCAGAAAAAAAATGGGGCACAAAAGGTAGAGTTCATTTTAATGTTGGTGGATCCCAAGCGGTAGAAGATTCTTTAAAATTAGTTAGAAATTACACAAAAGGAAAAACTTTAATGTTTGCTTTTGAAGGTGGCTATCATGGCAGAACATTAGGTGCGACTTCTATTACTTCAAGCTATAGATATAGAAGACGATATGGACATTTCTCAGATCGTGCGCAATTTATTGAGTTTCCTTATTATTTTAGAAGCTGCGCTTGTAAAGCAACTGGCAAAACTGGAACGTGTGAATCAAAATCTAAATGTTATGGTTTAAAAGGAATGAGCAAAGAAGAGTACGGCTCTTATTGTGTACAAAAATTTAAAAGATTATTTGAGAGCGAATACAATGGAGTGTGGGATCCAAAAACTAATCAGTGTGAGTATGCAGCATTTTACGTTGAGCCATTGCTTGGAACTGGCGGCTATGTTGTTCCACCTAAAAATTTCTTCAAAGAATTAAAAAAAGTTTTAGATGATCACGGAGTTCTCATGGTTGTCGATGAAATTCAAATGGGAGTGTATAGAACTGGTAAAATGTGGTCGATTGAACATTTTGATGTGAAGCCAGATGTTTTAATTTTTGGTAAAGCAATCACCAATGGACTAAATCCACTTTCTGGTATTTGGGCAAAAGAAGATATGATTAATCCAACTATATTTCCTCCAGGATCGACACATTCAACATTTGCAAGTAATCCCATGGGTACTGCAGTTGCGCTTGAAACAATAAAAATGCTTCAAGAAAACGATTACGAAACGTCTATCGCAGAAAAAGGAAATTATTTTTTAGAAGGACTTAAAGTACTTAAAAAAAATCACAAAATGATTGGTGAAGTAGACGGACTTGGACTTGCGCTAAGAGTTGAAGTTTGTAAAGCCGAAGATTCATATACACCAGACAAAGCAATGATGGATTGGATTAGCGATGAAGGAATGAAAGCGGATATTCAAGTTGATGGGAGAAAATACGGATTAGTTTTAGATGTTGGCGGATATTATAAAAACGTAATCACTCTTGCGCCTTCACTAGATATTACTAAATCTGAAATTGATCTTGGACTTCGCTTGTTAGATGAACTTTTTACAAGAGCAGAAAAACGATAATCGTTTGCAACTCAATCTTATTCATTTAGATAATTCTTTAAAATTTCAAAAAAATTTTATCTCTCTTGCTAAAGAAAATTCAGCAAATGAAATAGAAGCATTAAATCTTGCAAGTCATCTAAGATTGTGGGCCAAAGACAATTTACTTTATTATTTTAGCGATTTTTTAAAAGATCACTTGGTAATTGATGAAAAAAAATTAAATGTTACCTTTTTTGGATCGGGTGATTTTCATCATGTGACTGCTTTAATTCTTCCATTTATTATTCAAAAATTCAGAAAAAATTTTACCATTATACATTTTGATAATCATCCTGATTGGGTGAAAGATAAAAATCGTCTTCATTGTGGTTCATGGGTTAATAGAGCTATTACACTGCCTGAAGTTGATAAAGTAATTACTATCGGAGTTTCTAGTAAAGATCTTAATTTTCCTGAGTTAAAAGGAGCTAATTTAAGAGCGCTCGAGGACAATAAAGTAGTGCTTTATCCTTTTTATCACGATCCCTCTTTTGTTTTTTCAAATTATAAAATTAACGAAAGTTTTGAACAAAAGGGTAAAAAATTATTTTGGAAAAATATAGATAAAATTGATTTTAATGATTTATTTTTAAAAATTAAAAAACAGATTAAAACTGATTCAATTTATATTACTTTTGATAAAGACGTTTTGTTAAAACAAGATGCCGAGACAAATTGGGATCAAGGGCAAATGTCGCTCGAGACAATTATCAATATTGTAAAATTATTATCAGAAAATTATAAAATATTTGGAATTGATGTGACGGGTGATTATTCAAAACCAATCTATACAGGAGATTTTTTTACAACTTTTATGAAACGTGCTGAAATTTTAATCGATCAAGATTTAAAGGTTAAAAATATTGAAAATTTGTCTGTTATTAATGATCGTGCAAATCAAAAGTTGCTTAATTTTTTTAAACAAATTTCTTTCTAAAATTAATTTTTTGTAATTTTTATATAATTAGTTTAAACTATTTTGTGTGAATATCTTCCTAATAGTTCTTGTTTTGATTGTAATTTCAGCAGAAGTTGCAAGAGAGTTATGTTTTAAATTGGGAAGTGACGCCAGCATTAAAGATAAACATTTCATAAGAATAATTTTTAAACCTATTATTTGGTTGGGTTTTACATTGTGGACTATTCAGTTACTGACTTGGATATTTATTTTACAAAGAGCACCATTAAGTTTAGTTTTCCCAATGCTTAGTCTTTCCTATTGCGGAGTTGTGATCGCAAGTCATTTTTTATTAAAAGAAAAAATATCTTTCAAACGCGGACTAGGAGTTATTTTAATAACTATTGGAGTTGCAATTATTTCTAATACAGGAAAGTTTTAATAATGAATTCAATTCTATTAGAAGATCTAATCACGGAAAAAGGTTTTTATTACCAAGGCAATAATCAAAAAACAGTTATACTTGTTCATGGTTTAACAGGCTTACCGCTTGAAATGAAATATGTAGGTAAAGAATTAAATAAAAAAGGTTTTACGGTAATTTGTCCTTTGCTAGCCGGTCATGCTCAAGGAAAAAAAGAATTATTAAAAACAAATTATAATGATTGGTACCAGACAATCAAAGATGTCTTGTTAGCTATTGAAGAAAAAGTCGATCAAATTTACGTTGCAGGAATTTGTGTGGGTGGGATGTTAGGATTAAAATTAGCTTATGAATTTAAACATACAATTAAAGGTGCTGCGGTATATTCTGCAGCTATTAGGTACGATGGTTGGAACATCCCTTTACATGGCGTGTTGTCTCCACTTATTCCAATTATTGGACATCTTCCGCCAGTAAAATGGCTAGGATTTTCAGAGAGACACCCTTTCGGCATTAAAGACGATCGTCTAAGAAATATTATAATGCGCGGAGATTTTTTAAAGGATAGCGAAGATAAATTTCCATTTCAAACATTAAGACAAATGTACAAATTAAATGATGATATGAGAGATAAATTTAAAGAAATTATTACCCCAACGTTGTTACTACATGCAAAAAATGATGATTTAAGTCATTATAGAAATTCTGAGTATATTCTAAGTAGACTGGGAGGAAAAAAACAGCTTATATTATTAGATGATAGTTATCATATGATTCATATCGATCGAGAACGTGCAAAAGTTGTAGAATGCACTGCTGATTTTTTTAATAAAAGTTAATGGCAGAAGTTGTAATCAAAAATTCAATCGAACAATTTAACAAACAGCAATGGAATAATTGTTTTGATAATATTTTAGAGGATTACGATTATTTATTAGCTACTGAAAAAGCAGGTATTAAAGGATTCGAATTTTTTTACATTGCAATTGTAGAAAATAATACAATTTTGGCTGCAGCTCATGCTTTCATTACGAAATACGATATATCAGCTACAACTAGCGGAGTTATAAAAAGTATAACAAATGTCATTACAAAAATATTTCCAAATTTTCTTAAATTAACTTGTGCTGCTATTGGCTCAATTGAAACTGAAAGAAATTATCTAGGCTTTTTACCAGGGCTTAGCGATGAAGAAAAAAAGAAATTACTAATTCAAATTTTAGATAGTTTCGAAAATTTTGGCAAAAATAATGGCGCAAAATTATTTGGAATGCGAGATATTCCGGAATCAGAAAAAAATCTTTGGAGTGAGATAATGGAAAGTTTACAATATAAAAAAATGAATAGTTTACCTACAGCTATTTTAGAGATTAATTTTAAAAGCTTTGATGAATATTTTAATTCTTTAAGTTACAAAACAAGAAAAGATATGCGTCGGAAAATGAAAGTAAGAAATTTTATAAAGGTTACAAAAATAAAAAATTTAGAAAGTTTTAAAGATATTATGAATTTATATTTTCAAACTAAAGACAGAAGCGAACTAGAATTTGCAGAGCTAACAGAAGATTTTTTTAAAGGTGTATCGCAATATTTAAAAGATAGAGCGGTATATTCGATTTATTCTGTAAACGATCATATTATAGGTTTTGATCTGTCTTTAATTAATAAAGAAATATTAATAGATAAATTTATTTTTCTAAAAGAAGGTGAAGGAAAAAAATATAATTTATATTTTAACTCTTGGTTTGATAACGTAAAATATTGTATTGAGAATAAAATTAAAATTTACCAAGCGGGTCAGTCAGAATATAAAGAAAAACTTAAACTTGGTTGTAAATTATTAAATAATTATCTTTATTTTAGGCATGATAATTATCTAATTGATAAAATTTTAAGATTAATAAGTCCGTTACTTGAAGTGAAAGTACACCGTGTTTAGAGTAATATTATTATGGACCATTATTCCAGTGATTGACACCTTAAGTCAAATCTTCATGAAATATGCATCATTATCCCTATCCACAGATAGTTTTAGCGTAACTTGGTTTGTAGAATTATTAAATTCTCCCTTTGCTTATCTTGCAATACTTACTGATATTACGATGTTCTTCTGTTGGATTTTTATTTTGAAGAAAGCAAAATTAAGCGTTGCTTTTCCAATCTCTAGTATCAGTTTTATTACGATATTAATAGCAGGTTCAGTTGTATTTCATGAAACAATAGCAAACGAACAATATTTAGGAACTATTATTTTGCTTACAGGAATTTATTTAATTAGCTCAAGTTCACACAAGGAGAGTAGTTAACTTATAATGCTACGCGCAATTTTTATTATATTTTTTTTTCAATTAATTGGTGAAGCAATTAAAAAACTTTTTCAATTGTATATACCAGGGCCGGTTATAGGTCTCGTGCTGTTACTGTTAACTTTAATATTTTTAAAAAAAACAAACAATAAGAATATTATAAGTCTTAAAAAAGATGTGATCGATACAGGAAATCACATGTTGACTTACTTATCTTTACTGTTTGTGCCGATTGGAGTTGGAGTTGTTATGCATCTTACTTATTTACAAAATAATTTTTTTAGAGTGCTTATTATTATTTTTATAACTACCGTTTCTACCATCGCACTTACTGCATTTACGATGGAAAAATTAAAAACAAAAATTAAATAAGATGTTAGAAAAAGATAAATTATATAGCATTTGGGTATATTTACAGGCAGAGCCATTATTTTGGTTAACTTTGACAATAGGCTCTTATTTAATAGGCGATTATTGTTACAAACGATCGAAATTGTTTCCTCTTGTTAATCCTGTGATGATTTCTATTTTTATCGTGTCAATTATTTTACTTAAATTAAATATTTCCTATGAGCGATATTTTGATGGTGCTAAATTTATTCACTTTATGCTAGGACCTGTAACGGTTGCACTTGCAATTCCAATTTATAAACAATTTAGTTTAATTAAAAAAGAAGCTAAAATTATTTTTATATCTCTTATTTTGGGAAGTTTATTTGCAATTACCTCAACTTTTTTACTTTGTAAATTTTTTAGTATTGATGAAAAAGTGTTGCTTAGTATGTTGCCAAAAAGTGCAACTGCTCCCATTGCAATGGGAATTTCAGATTTAATTGGCGGAATCCCATCCTTGACTGCAATTGTTACTATTTTAACAGGAATTATCGGAGCGTCGTTTGGAACTTTTGCATTAGATTTTTTAAAATTAAAAGACATGTCAGCAAGAGGATTTGGACTTGGTCTTGCATCACATGGCATTGGAACAGCACGTGCGATGAGCAGAAATAGAACAGCAGGGGTTTTTGCGGCTCTAGCTTTAGGTCTTAATGGTATTGCAACTGCAATAATAGTTCCATTATTGTTTAAGTTATTTAGCTTTTTTTAGTTAATCGTTGATTATTTTAAAATTTTAACTAATGTTTATCACAATAGGAGAATCTATTTATGGCAACATACGAATGTCCAGTTTGTAAAATGTCTGCAAATATAACTTGTGGCAAATGCGGAGACGAACTTAAGAACGGTTCACTTAAATTAGACAATGGACAAAAGGTACAAGTTTCAGAATGTCCTAATGGCCATGGTAAAATCAAAAGTCCCTTATGCTGCGGCAAGGACATGACTTGTTCTATCTAGTTATATAAGTCTTTTTTTTTAATCTATGAGAGAAGTTTATTTAAATGGCCAGTTTTTGCCTGAAGATCAAGCAAAAGTTTCAATTTTTGACCGTTCATTATTATTTGCAGATTCTGTTTATGAAGTAACTTCTATTGTTGAAGGAAAGTTAATTGATTTTAAAAATCATATGAAGCGATTAGATCGATCAATGAAAGAGCTAGGATTTGAAAAATCTTTAAATCACGACGAAATTTTAAATTTTCATCGACAATTAATTAAATTAAATAACTTAAACGAAGGCATTGTGTATCTTCAAGTGACACGAGGAGTCTTTGATCGTGATTTTACTATTAGTAAAAAAAATATAAGTCCAACAGTTTTTGCTTTTACCCAAGAAAAGAAAATTGTTGAAAGCGAAAGTTCTAAAAAAGGCATTAAAGTTATGACAGTTGATGATTTAAGATGGAAACGTTGCGATATTAAAACAACACAATTGTTGTGGCCTAGTTTAGCAAAAACAGAAGCATTTAAAAAAGGTTTCGATGATGCATGGATGATGCGAGAAGGATATATTATGGAGGGCACATCAAATAATGCTTGGATTGTTAGAAGTAAAAATGTTTTTACAAGACAATCTGATCAATTAATTTTAAGTGGAATTACAAGAGAAGCGGTTTTAAATTGTGCAAAAAATTTAGGTTATGAAGTTATTTTTAAAAATTTTACTTTGCCAGAAGTAGAATCTGCAACAGAAGCATTTATTACATCAGCAACTTCTTTCGTTACACCAGTTATACAAATTAATGAAAAAAAAATTGGAGAAGGAGAACCTGGAGAATTTACCAAAGCTTTAAGAGCTGAATATATTAAACAGGCTATAAAATCATCGATTTAGTTCATATTTTGTGTTGGTAATTAAATTATAAATTCTGTAAAAATTGCAGAAACTAAATTTAAAAAAAGGGAGAATCTAATGGCTAAAAGTAAATCATCAAATTCAAAACCAGTTCATACGATGGGAGTTATTTCTTTTGTAATTTCAGTTCTTGGAATTTACTCTGCTTTTGTGATCCCTTTTCTTATGCAAATTATTGCTCTTATTCTTGGGCATTTAGCTTTAAAAGATTTTAATAAAAACGAAGGCGTATATTCAGGTAAAGGATTTATTATCGCAAGTTTAGTTATTAGCTATGTGATTGTAGCGCTATATGTATTGTTCACATTATTTCTTGGTGCTGGTTTATCTTTATTCCTACACATGTTGGCTAAATAATATAGATTTTTCAGTTTAAATGACCGCCATAAGACTGACATAATTAAAAATTAAAATTTAAGAATATGAAAAAAATTTCAGCCTTTTTAAGTGTATGCTTATTATTTATTTATGCCTGTAATGCGAACAACCCACGTGTTGTAAGTCAAAATGACGTTAGCCAAGTTCAGCAAGTTGAAACTGGAAAAATTCTTGATGTTCAGCCAGTAGTAATTAAAGGGGATGATAAAAATAATGTAATTGGTGCAGTCATTGGAGGTCTAGTTGGTGCAGTTGGCGCGAATGAAGCTTCAGGCAAAAATATGAAAGGCTTGATAACTATTTTAGGCGCGGGCGCGGGCGCAGTACTTGGTTCTGTAATTCCTGCAAAATTAGGAGAACATAATGGATATCAATATACAATTTTAAAAGATGGAGATTCAAAAGCATTTAGCGTGGCACAAGGCAAACTAAATGATAACGATCCAGGTTATAAAGTTGGCGATAAAGTCATTGTAATTATTGGAATTGATTCTGTTAGAGTGTTGCCAAACACGCAATCTGTAACACAGCCAGCCGCTCAACCTTCCACAAAGACTATCACAAAAGAAACAGTCACTGAACCAGCGCGTAAATAATTTAAATTTTTCTATTAAATTTTATTTTGTTATGTTATTTAAAGATTAACAATTAACTTAAACTTAAAAAAATAATGAAAAAAATATTAGTAACTTTGTTTGCATTGTTTGCGTTTACAGTTAGTGCTTATGCTGGTTCAGCACCTGCTAAAGCGTCTAATGGAATACTTGTAGATTCTGCAAAAGGAATGACTCTTTATACTTTTGATAAAGATACAGTTTCTGGAAAATCAGTTTGCAATGGAGACTGCGCTGCAAAATGGCCTCCATATATTGCACCATCTGCAAAAAAATCTGGAAAATATACTGTTATCACTCGTGATGATGGAAAACTTCAGTGGGCTTACAAAGGTAAACCGCTTTATTTCTGGGTTAAAGATGAAAAACCTGGCGATAAATCTGGTGATAACGTGAACAATGTTTGGCACGTAATTCAAGCTGCTGCAGCTAAATAGTTTTACAATTTGATTTGCACCCCTCATTATAGAGGGGTGTACATTCTCAAATCGTGCAACCTTCCTCAGTGCATCCTGGTTTACTTATAGTATCTTCGTAAATAT
>TBL_comb48_EPIDRAFT_1001489_pt1 | contig 17195 bp, 9 predicted proteins | sample TroBogEpilimnion_37_FD_10681 | JGI IMG/M metagenome (IMG submission 10681)
CATTTTTATTTGTTTAGCAGCAGTATCTGCAGCTGTTTTGGGTGCGTATTGTTCTTTAATTTGTTTGATAGCATTTAAGTAGTTTTCAGCTTCTTTCTTTTCCTGTGCCATTTGTTCGCCTTTGGTATCAGGAAGACTATTGTAATACTTAATCTGTTGGTTAAAGTCTTTTTCTACTGCAGCAGATACCTTGTCACCCAAAGTTTTGTCACCTGCTTTGTAACAGGCATCCATAAACATTAGTGAAGCACGGTTGTGCATGTTATTTCTGCTAACCATTCCATAAGGGAAGTTTTGAGGAGCTGTGGATTTATCAGCTTTCTCCAACAATTTAATAGCTTCCTCTTTTCTGCCTTTATCAGCAAGGTAACCTGCTATTTCAGCATAAGTAGAACGGATAGAAATAAGGTGACGACGGTTTTCTTCATCGTAATAAACAGCAGGTTTGTCTGCATTACCAAATCCAAACTTGTTCATCATTACATTAAAGCTCCAATCTGCGTTGATACTTACGCCTTCCATAGGCACTAAACGGTAACTCATACCATCTTTGCGAAGATATTTGCCAAAGCCAAGCTCGGAGAACGGAGAGGAGAAATAAATAGGACGTTTCCATTTATTAGCAGCAATTACACTTAATACAGCTAAGTCGTTTTTGTAAATAGAACCCTTCGTCATTTCAAATTTAATTTCACTTACAATACTATCGGACGGACTGAAAGTTGAATCTTTTATAAATGCATTCTTATCTACAGGTACCGAGAACTTACGGGTAGGGAAGACATTTAAGAAACTACCATCTCCGCGGTCTTCCATTCTGCCATGATCATCACTGCCTACATAATTTTTCAAAATATCGCCAAGATCATAGTATTTATCTGCAGCCACATCTGGTAGTGCTTTATATACTACATAATCTCTTTTTCTACCTTCTATTTGTTCTGGGGTAAACATTACATCAATAGCATCACTCTTGTTTACTTTGTATCTCATTTGATTGATATACCAGTCTATTCCTAACAAACTATAGTTAATAACACGAACATCTCTACGGATTCCTTCTACTTCTTGAGCATACCAAAGAGGATAAGTGTCATTATCGCCAAAAGTGAATAGAATAGCATTTGGAGCACAGCTTTCTAGGTAATCTTTTGCAAGATCGCGTGCTAAAGTTTTATTACTTCTATCGTGATCATCCCACTCTTGTTGCCCCATTAAAACAGGAACGGTAAAGAAGCAGATAATAGTAGCAATAATAGCTGCAGTAGCTTCGGACGTTTTCTTCTGAATCCAAGCAGTAATCATCATTACACCTAGACCTATCCATACGGCAAAAGCATAGAAGCTACCTACATAAGCATAGTCACGTTCACGGGGTTGTTGACCTGGCTGATTCAAATAAAGGATAATAGCAAAACCAGTATAAAAGAATAATAAGAAGTTAGATAAAGTATCATCACCTCTTTTCTTATAATGATAAATTAAACCAAGGATCCCTAAAAGGAATGGAATACCAAATAGTACATTGTGCGCCTGATTGTTCTTTAAACTATCTGGCATCTGGCTTTGATCGCCATAAAACAGGTTATCTACTAATGGAATACCTGAAACCCAGTTGCCATCGCGTACATTGCCGATGTACATGCCTTGATTATCGTTTTGCTTACCTATGAAGTTCCATCCAAAGTAACGGAAGTACATCCAATAGAACTGATATCCAACAAAGAACTTCACATTGTCAGATTGGTTAGGACGACCATCTTCATATTTCTCACGACCATCTTTATCTTTATACTTCTCAATTCCTAAGAAATAAGAATAGTAATCAGCATGATATTGATCGTTACTAGCATCCCAAACGCGAGGCAGAATCATCTTGTCTTTTGGTAAGTAAACATATTTTAAATCTTTACCAAGACTAATATATTTATCATTACTCTTCTGGAATTTTTCCCCAGTTTCGATGGTTTGAATAGGTGAAGCAGTAAATTTCTGACCGTATAATAATGGAAAATCGCCATACTGATCACGACCAAGATAACCCACTAAACTAATTGGATTATCAACGTTGTACATATCAACTGCAGGATCTGCATTACTACGAATCATGGTAGTAACATAGCTGCTATAGCCAATCAGCATAAAAGACACACACCAAACGCCTAAACGCAAGTAAGCCCATCCTTTTTTATTAGCGAAACTTAAAAGAACCCATGCAGCAACGGCTACCAATGCAAAAAAGAAAATAAATCCTACAAAGAATGGTGCATGGAAGTTGTTAACAAAGATCTTATCGAAAGCACCTGCGCCTGCAATAGAATATTGTATTACACCAATCTGGACTACTCCGGTAAGAACAGCACCAATTACGAAGAAAATGTACATTCCTCCATAGTATTCTTTTTTATCTTTCTTTGCAAACTTCTCTATTAAGTATAAAATACCAACACCCATTACGGTACCTATCAACATTAAACCTACATAAGTACTATCTGATAATACAACATCTTCACCAAAAGCATTCCTTAACTGATCTGCATACTTTTCGAAGATAGCATTCTCTGGACCAGCAGAAATAGCAGCAGCAATCATTGCTAAGACCCCTCCACAAGAAACTATGATTTTAAACCATTTGCTGATAAGAGCATAATTGAATGTTTCTCTTCTTCTGAAGTAGTAAACCATTACTACGGCAGCTATATCCAATAAGGAAAGTAAGTGAACCCCAATAGAAAGACCAATTAGAAAGAATATAAGAACCAACCAACGGTCGGCTCCAGGTTTGTCAGCTTCGGCATCCCATTTAAGTACTGCCCAAAATACGATAGCTGTAAAGAAAGAGCTACAAGCATATACCTCACCCTCTACAGCACTGTACCAGAATGAATCAGAGAAGCAATATGCAAGAGCACCTACAGTTCCTGCACCCATTATCTGCCAAGCTTGTCCGGTAGTAAGTATAGCGTCTGTTTTAAGATTAAGTATTTTACGGGCAAAGTGAGTAATTGTCCAGAATAAGAATAAAATAGTAAAACCACTAGCCAAAGCACTCATCACATTTACTGCTTTAGCAGCAGTAAGTGGATTATTGCCAAATAGAATAATAAAGAAACGACCCATCAACACAAAGAGGGGAGCACCAGGTGGGTGGGGAATTTGTACTTTAAAACAACTACTCACAAACTCACCACAATCCCAAAAGCTTCCATTAGCTTCAGTAGTAAGAATGTACACAGCACATGCAAAGAGCCCAACGGCCCATCCAACAATATTGTTGACCTTTTTAAAATTCATTGCTTAAAAATTTATTTATTAAGAGCGGCGCAAACATAGTTTTAAATAAGTAAAACTTAAAATGAAGTTGCCTTATAGAACCATTAAAATTGAGGAAGTTGTAATATGTTATAGAAATTTAACAAAATACTTTCCATTTACAAGCTATTGAAATTATGATTTCTGCTCTTCTAATGGAAGAAATGCCAACCTTGAAAAAGCAATATGATAAAATTCAGCGTATAAAGCCAGGCATGTTTGCTGTTCAGTTTCTGTTTAAATAACAAAAATAGCGTCGTTAAGTTGACGATAAAGTTTAACAGAGGAGCTATAATTCCCATAGTATTGATTGTAAAATTTAGTGATTGACTTAAACTATTTGCCAACTCCATACTTCTGAATAAACAGAAAAAAAACAAAACATTACATAAAAAAGCTATTCTTGATAAAAATAAATTCACTTTCATAACCATATTTGCAAGCGAAATAACATTTATTTGCCTTTCGGAAAAAGAAAATTTATGAAGAAATTTAATTGGAAAGTTTTATTGCCCCATTTTATTGCTGTAGTGGTATTTATAGTGGTAGCAGTTGTGTACTGTAAGCCTGCCTTGGAAGGAAAGGTTGTACAACAGCATGATGTGACACAATGGAAGGGAATGGCACAAAACTGTTTTGACTATAAAGATAAGCATGGTCATTTTCCACTATGGACTAATGGTATGTTTAGCGGTATGCCTTCTTATCAGATAGTAATGGGAGGTGACAATCCTGTAAATATTGGTATACTTGCTCAGGTTCTTTCGCTAAACTTACCTAAGCCTATTAACTTCTTCTTCTTGGCATGTATTTGTTTTTATTTCCTTACACAGGTAATGAGACTAAATCCTTATATAGGTATTATGGGTGCACTAGGGTATGCCTATGCTACCTACAATCCAATTATAATTGTAGCTGGTCACGATACTAAAATGATGGCTATTGCATATTTGCCATTCTTTATCGGCTCTATTTTATTGATCTTTAAAAAAGAATATTGGTGGGGTGTTGCACTAACTGCTATTGCTGCATCCTTTCTTATACAAGCTAATCATATGCAGATTACTTACTATTCCTTCTTGATAGCATCTGCTATGAGTATTTCTTATTTGATTATCTGGGCAAAACAAAAAGAATTCAAACATATATTGATATCATTTGGATTGCTGATTACATCGGGCTTATTGGCAATTGCTTACAATGCTGTGAACCTAGGTACTACCTGGGAATACTCTAAAGAAACCATCCGTGGGGGGAGTGTAATGGCAGATAAAAACAGTAAGACTTCAGCTACTGGTTTAAGTAAAGATTATGCTTTTAGTTACAGTATGGCTAAAGCAGAACCGCTGGTATTAATGTTTCCACATGCTTTTGGCGGCAGTAGTGCCAATTTGGAAGTAGCAGAAGATAAGAGTAAAGCTATTAAGGCTTTACAGGAAATGCCTCCACAGTTAGGACAGCAATTACAAAACTATCTTCAGTTTTACTGGGGAGGAATTGGTAATACTTCTGGACCGCCATATGCAGGTGCTATCATTTGTTTTCTTGCACTATTAGGAATAGTGGTATTGGATGATAAATACAGATGGTGGATGTTGAGTATCTCCATTTTAGCAGTTTTGATGAGTTGGGGACAGTTCTTTGAAGGATTCAATCTTTTTTTATTGAACCATCTACCAATGTACAATAAGTTCAGAGCTCCAAGCATGATTATGGTGATACCAACTTTTGTATTATGCATGATGGCTGTAGCTTCCTTTGATACGATTCTGAAATATGAAGACAAAGACATACTTTGGAAGAAACTAAGGAAAGGATTTATTGTGGTGGGTGCAGTATTCGCCATTGCTTTCTTGGTTTATGTAAGCTCCGATTTTATGGGCGAAGCGGATAAGGCTTTGTCTAAACAAATTAGTCAAATTCAGGATCCTCAACAGAAAGAAAGTCTAATTCAACCAGTGCATTCCTTTATTTCGGCTTTAAAAGAAGATCGAAAAGATTTGTTCCTTGGTTCATTATTCCGTTCGTTCTTATTTATACTTGTTCCTATTGCTGCTATCTTTCTGTATATTAAAAAGAAAATTAATAGTCTGATCGTAATTGCTGTTGTTTCAATATTTGCTTTTATCGATGTAATGAGTATTGATGTAAAGTATATGAACGAAGAACATTTTCAGGATGATAATGATGTAGAAACTGCATTTAAAAAGACTGATGCTGATTTACAGATATTGAAAGATACGGGGTACTACCGTGTTTTCAATCTTACACAGGGTACGCAAGCTGCTTTTAATCAGGGAGCTTTGAATTCTTATTATCATAAGTCAATAGGAGGATATCACCCAGCAAAACTGAGTATCTATCAGGATTTGATTGAGCATCAGTTATATAATTTTCCTAACTGTATGCCAGTAGTGAATATGTTGAATACAAAGTATATTGTAACACCAGGTCAGCAGCAGGGAGGACAGCCTATAGCACAGTTGAATCCAGGTGCATTAGGTTCCTGTTGGTTTGTAAAAGGAATTGTTGTTAAGAAAACTCCAACTGAAGTAATGAATTGTCTTACGACCCTGGATACTAAAGATTCTGCTGTAATATTTGAAGCAGATAAGTCGTTGGCAATTACTACAAATCAATCTGATAGTTTAGCTAAGGTCAGTCTTGTAAAGAATGACAATGACTTTATAGAATATACCAGTAATAGTAATGCAAACCAGTTTGCTGTATTTAGTGAAGTATACTATAGTCAAGGCTGGAAGGCCTATGTTGATGGTAAGGAAACCCCAATTGTAAAAACAAACTATGTATTAAGAGGACTTTCAGTTCCTGCAGGTAATCATAAAATTACTTTCGAATTTAAACCAACTGCCTATTATGGTAGTATGAAGGCTTCAGTAGCTTCTTCTGCATTAATATGGTTATTGCTTTTTGCCGCTTGTTTTATGTATTATAAAAAGTCTAATGACTAACGTAGTATGAAAAACAATATTGATTTTATTATAATAACGTATAACCGTCCAGAAGACTGTTTAGAGTTGTTGAAAAATATTGTTCAACTTAATCATGCAAGTATACTTCTGAATAAACTGATAGTTGTAAACAACGCTTCTCCTATTAGCTATGCATCAGTTGAAGCATGGATAGATACTGTTAATGATATTGATATTGTTTATAATGTAGCTCCGGATAATTACGGCGTTACAGGTGGTAGAAATTATGCTATGCAGTTTTCTAATGGAGAATTGCTGGTATTTATAGATGATGATGCACTATTGCAACATCCTGATACCTTACATAATATTCAGCAAAGTTTCGTTGCTCCAGGTTATGATGACAGACCTGTGGCTATTGTTTCTTTTAGAGTATTGTATTATCCTAGCCTGGTATTGCAGCGCAATGCTTTGGTACATAAGAACATAGAAAAGTATAAAGATAAAAAAGAGTTCTTCACTTATTACTTCGCTGGTGGTGCACATGTAATTACAAAAGAAGCTTTAAGAATAGTAGGTAAGTTGCCTGATGATTTTTTTTATGGCATGGAAGAGTACGACTTGAGTTATCGTTTAATTGAAAGAGGGTACTGTCTTAAATGCGATTCCAGTATTGTAATGTTGCACAAAGAATCGCCTTTGGGAAGAAAGCCTAAAAAAGAAAAGATTGCCATGATGTGGTTTAACAAAAGTAGGGTAGCATGGCGTTATTTACCTTTAAGGTACTTTTACACTACTGCATTTATGTGGGGAATTAATTATTTAAAAGAAACTAATTTCGATATAATAGGATGCATTAATACCCTCTTCACTAAAATAGTCAAAATACCTACAAAGGAAAATAGAACGCCTATCAGTAAAAAAGCAATTGAATACTGCCGAAAAACAGAAGCTCGTTTGTGGTATTAATTTACATTAATAAAATTGGGTTTCTTAATATATTGGCTATTATAGCGGTATGATAATTCTGTATTGAAGGTAATTCTCCATTGATTACTATTGAATGTAGTTCTAGGAAAATAAGCTGCTCTCATCTCCATAGTGCCAAATATCAAATTTTCGTTTCTCGACCTGATACCACATCCAAATGAACTATAACCATCACCATCATGGAAACTTGAAGCAGTTGTACGAACATAGCATAGACTCCCAAATGTGAAAGGTGCTAAACGAAAGCCTACCAAAGAATAGGTATTGAAAAATACAGTCTGCAAATTCACCGTAAATCTTGTATTGCAAAGACTATCAGGATTGATTAGTGGAGGAAGACCAAAACTACTATTTAACAATAAAGGCTGATTCAGTAACTGTTTATATTGTTTAGTAGCACTAGCACTAAAAAAATGCCGAATAAGCCAATGGCTTTTTCCTAAGTTATAAAGTTTACTAAAAATATCGGCGCTAATAAGAATATTAGCGTCTTGAATATTTCCTTTCCCAATATAGGATCCTGTCCTAAACTGATAGTTGAAATATGTGCCCTTTTTATTCAGAAATGTTTTCTGTAAATCTATTCCAGCATAATATCTTTCCAATCCATATTTGTTAGTCCATCCGCTGGTTAAAGAATAATTTAATCCTTCTGGGATGTCTTCGTTTCTGCCAAAACCATAGATAAAAGATGTGTTGTAATATTCCTGTTTAAAGGCCGTAATTGATACCAGTAAGTCAAGTGAATTTGCATATAGATAATTGTACTTATTGTTGTATATAAAGGGTTGATCTTCAAACTCAATATAATTTGAACGGAAAGCAAAAAAATATCTAATAAGTCTTTTAAGATTCTCTTTTATAATTGCTTTAGAACTCAGATTATAACCTATCCATGCATCCAACTGTTTGAATTGATAATTATAATCGCTTCTAAAAATAGAATCGCCCAGATAGCAATTCTTGTTTTCATGTCTCGAAGCTGTAATATTTCCGGTTAAACATCTGTATGGACTCACCAGTGGTAGATCAATTGATGTGTAATAATATTGCTCTTGTTTTGGTCCGTTATTAATTGCATTATTAAAGTTGGTAGCTCCTACTATTACATTTATAAAACTACCCATTACATTACTCTTTGTATACTCCGTGCCCCAGCCAGCACCAGGTGTTCGATTAATATCGGTATAATTTTTTACAATAATTTGATCCCCGCTCCCTCTGACATTTTCATCTTTTAATTCTGCGTAAAATTGGTTTGGCCCACCTGCTTCAAAATTGAAACCTAAGGCAAACACTTCTTTATAGAAAACCACAATATCTACACTGTCTGTCCCTTCATTCGTATCTAATTCATTTACTACAATTTTTGAATCCTGAATAAAAGGAAGGGAACGTAGATATCTTTCGTTGTCCGATAATAAAAATGGGAGCAAGCTATCTCCAGGATGGAAAAAAAGATTCCGTAGGATGGTTCTTTTTCTGGTTTCATTATGCAATAGTTTGGTAAAGCCATCCAGTAAAGTTCCCCATCTTCTGCTGGTATCAGCTATAGAATTGCCATAGCTTACTTTACTAATGATGATTTTTCGAATAACTGAACCTTTATAGCCAATAAATGGGCTGGCATTTTTGATAGAACTGAGCTTTATTTCTTCTGAGGGTGTATTTACGAATATTGCTTTTGCCAACTTTCCAATAAGGCCTGTTTTCTTCTTAATAAAGAATGTGTCACTACTAGTTTGAGCATGACTGTTTTGGGGCATACAAATATTGATTGTTGCTATCAGTATAAATAATAAACAAAAATTTACAACCCTTTTTTTCAAACTAATAATTTTATTGGTTCAATATAATAAGTTTTATTTCTTTGGGTGGAAATTAATAATAAACATTGAACCATTGGATGCAATTAAATGGATTTTAATTGATAATTCAATATTTATAAATTCAAATTAAAAGAAATGCGTAGAATTACCCTACTTAGTTTTATTGTTTGTATAGGCATTCAGCTTTCAGCACAAAATATTACTATTGCTAAGCAAATAATAGATACGCTTACTTCTACCACTATGTGGGGAAGAGGATATACAAACAATGGAAATAAAAAAGCAGCAGATTTTTTGCGAAATTACTATAAGTCAGCAGGATTGACAGCTTTGGACGGAAAGGACTATTTTCAATATTTATCATACCCTGTAAATACTTTTCCTAAGAATATGGAACTTACTATTAATGGTAAAGTCTTACAGCCTGGAGTAGATTTTATAGTATCTCCTGAAAGCAGAGGTATAAAATCGAAGGGGGATCTCATACAGAAGGATAGTATTGTTTTTGAAGATGTAAACAAAAGAGTAATTATAGAATTAAAAGAAAAACTTACCTGGTCCGTAGCAACTCAGTCAAAGGATTATACATCTATTGAAATATTAAAAACATCACTTTCCGAAACACCAAAGAGTTATAAAATAAATATTGACAATAAGTTTAATTCATCTTTTAAGACAGCCAATGTCTGCGCAGAAGTAAAAGGGACTAACCAACCTGATTCTTTTATATTTATTACAGCTCACTATGATCACCTAGGAGGAATGGGAAAAGATACTTATTTTCCAGGGGCTAATGATAATGCCAGTGGTACTACATTGTTGCTTGGGTTGGCTTCTTATTTTGTAAAGCATCCTCAGTCATTTACAATTGTTTTTATTTCTTTTACTGGGGAAGAACCCGGTCTAATTGGTTCTAGATATTTTTCAGAACATCCAATTGTACCATTAAATAGAATCAAGTTTTTATTTAATTTAGACCTTGAAGGAACTGGGATAGAAGGTGTTAAGGTTGTAAATGCCTCCATCTTCAAAAAAGAATTTGCTTTGTTGAAAAATATTAATGAAGAGTTTAAATTATTGCCAGCAATTAATGAAAGGGGTAAAGCTGCGAATAGTGATCATTACTGGTTTACAGAGAAAGGCGTTCCTTCTTTCTTTATGTATACTCAAGGTGGTATAAAAGCGTATCATGATGTTTTTGATAAGGCAGTAACTTTGCCTATGGATCATTATGAAAATTTATTAAAATTACTAGAAGAGTTTGTTGTAAAATTACAAAAATAAATCATGGTACTGGATCGTAGCCACTGCCACCGCCTGGTCTACAACTACTGATTCGCTTTATTCCTAACCAGCTTCCTTTTATTATACCATGTTTTTTAAAGGCGTCAATTGTATATTGAGAACATGAAGGCGTATATCGGCATTTAGGCCCCATCATAGGAGAGACTACATATTGGTAAAACTTTATCAATAGTATAAACGGATAACTTAATATAATAAATAAAATTTTCATTCCTGAATTAGGTTCAAAGTTAAGTTGAAACTCCTCATGTTGAAAAATATTTTGAATACAAAGTAAGTTTTGATGAGACTCTATGTGTCGTAAGGATTATAACGTAAGCATTGATATAATAAATGTATTTGTATTCATTTATAATATTATGATTAATGATTTTTCCTTTTCTAAAACAAAAAAGAGAGCAGTATTAAACTGCTCTCATGAGTAATTAGGATAGAAAAAGCATTCGTTAAAGGCCTGAAAGTGTTTCTAGTCTTTCCCATTTAGACAGTGTAGCTGCTTCTGCCTGATGCAAGAACTCATCAGCCAGTTCTGGGTTTTTTGCTCTGATGACACTAAATCTGGTTTCGTGATCCATAAATTCTTTTAATGCAACTGTAGGTTTCTTTGAATCTATTACAAATCTCTTACCTCTTTCATTTAATGGATTATAATGGAATAATGGCCAGTACCCTGATTTTACGGCAGTATCTTGTTCATTAGCACCTTGACTCATTTCAATTCCATGGGCAATGCAATGACTGTAAGCAATGATTAATGATGGTCCAGGGTATGCCTCAGCTTCTAATATAGTTCTTATAGTATGTGCATCATTTGCACCCATAGCTATTTGACCTACATAAGCCGTGCCATGTGCAATTGCTTGCATTGCTAAATCTTTTTTACCATTAATTTTACCATTTACAGAGAATTTAGCGCTTGCACCTATAGGTGTTGATTTAGACTTTTGTCCACCTGTATTAGAATAAACCTCCGTATCCAATACCAATATATTTACATTAACACCAGCTGATAATACGTGATCTAATCCACCATAACCGATATCATAAGCCCAACCATCTCCACCTACAATCCACATCGATTTTTCATTCAGGAAGTCGGCAATTGCATAAAGGTTTTTAGCTTCTGGGCTATCTATCTGTAACAATTTAACTTTCAGCTCAGCAATAGAATGATTCTTAGTTTTAATCTCAGCTTCATTTACTTCAGTAGCATTTAAAATGCTATCAGCAAATTCTTCCCCAACAGCATGTTTCAACTTGTTTAATAATGCAACAGCAGAATCTTTCTTTTTATCACTTGCAAGCTTTAATCCTAAACCGAATTCTGCATTATCCTCAAATAGTGAGTTCCCCCAAGCTGGTCCCACGCCTGCATTGTTTGTAGTCCATGGTGTAGTTGGTAAGTTACCTCCAAAGATGGAAGAACATCCTGTAGCGTTTGCAACAATCATTCTTTCACCAAATAATTGAGTTAATAGTTTTAGATATGGAGTTTCTCCACAACCAGAACATGCACCAGAAAACTCAAATAAGGGTTGGAAGAATTGTGATCCTTTTACGGTATTTTTATTTACTCTCGACCTGTCTACTTCTGGTAATGATAAGAAGTAATTCCAGTTCTTTATTTCTTCCTCTTGAATTGGTAATTTATCAACCATATTAATGGCCTTCTGTCCGGGATTTGATTTGCTTTCCATAGGGCAATATTCTACACAAAGGTTACAACCTGTGCAGTCTTCGGTAGATACCTGTAGCGTATATGCTTCTTTGGTTTTATCCCATTCTTTACCTATAGGGTCTACGTGTTTAAATGTAGATGGTGCACTATGCAACAAATCTTTATCGTATACTTTTGGGCGGATAGCAGCATGTGGACAGATTAAGAAACATTTTCCGCACTGCGTACACATGTCGGCATCCCATAGAGGTACTTCGTCAGCAATATTTCTTTTTTCCCAACGGGTGGTACCTGTAGGAAATGTACCATCTGCAGGGAATGCACTTACCGGTAAGTCATCTCCTTTACCTGAAATTATTACTCCAAGTACGTCTCTTACAAATTCAGGAGCATCGTTAGTTAATGCATGAATCATGTTTACTGAACCTACAGCTAAATCAGCGTATTCTACTTCATACAAGTTCTCTACTGCTTTATCTACAGCAACATAGTTCTTGGTTACAATTTTTTCTCCTTTCTTAAAGTATGTTTCATAGATAGCTTCTTTGATTTTTTCAATTGCTTGATCCTTAGGAAGAATTTGACTGATAGCGAAAAAACAAGTTTGTAAAATTGTATTTACACGATTGCCCATACCTGCGTCTTTTGCAACCTGATTAGCATCAATTACCCAGAAATGAATTTTTAATCTTTTGATTGTTTCTTGAACAGTTTTTGGCAACATGGACCAAACTTCTTCTTTTGGGTATGGTGCATTTAAAAGGAATGTACATCCTTCAGCAGCCAATTGTAGTACATCAAACTGGAATAAGAAGTTGAACTGATGACAAGCAATAAAATTTGCTGTCTGTACCAGATAAGCAGATCGCATTGGTTGTTTACCAAAACGAAGATGCGAAGTGGTTAATGAACCTGATTTTTTAGAGTCATATACAAAGTAACCTTGTACATAATTGTCGGTCTTTTTGCCAATAATTTTAATAGAGTTTTTGTTAGCACTTACGGTACCATCAGCACCAAGACCGAAGAATAAACCACGGAATAAATGTTGGCTATCTAAATTGAAACTTTTATCATAGGCAATACTTTTGAAAGTAACATCATCTTCTATACCAACAGTAAAGTGATTAATTGGTTTTTCTTTCTTTAGTTCTGCAAAAATCCCCATTACCATAGCAGGGGTAAACTCTTTAGATGCTAAACCATAACGTCCTCCGATTACTCTTGGGTGAATTGTGTTGTGCTCGTTCAAAGCATTTATAACATCCATGTACATTGGTTCGCCAGTACTACCAGTCTCTTTGCAACGATCTAATACAGCAATTTGTTTAACTGTAGTCGGTATAACGTTTACAAAGTCGTTTATAGAGAATGGGCGGAATAAGCGAATATTTACCAAACCTACTTTCTCGCCGTTGTTATTCATATAGTCTACAGCTTCCATTACTGTACCAGTAGCTGAACCAGTAATAATGATGATACGATCTGCTTCAGGATGTCCGTAGTAGTCGAAAAGACTATATTTTCTACCAGTCAAACTTTCAAATTCTTTAAAGCTTGCTTTTATAAAATCTGGAACTGCATCATAATATTGATTAGCAGCTTCTCTGTTCTGGAAATATACATCAGAGTTTTGTGCAGTACCCTTTAAGGTAGGATGATTTGGGGATAAAGCTCTTTGTCTCAGCAATCTGATGGCATTCTGATCCATCATTTGTATAATAACACTATCTTGAATAATCTCTACTTCTGATAACTCATGAGAAGTTCTGAAACCATCGAAGATATTTAAGAAAGGAATTCTTGATTTAAGAGTTGTGGAATGAGCAATCAATGCCATATCCATAGCTTCTTGTGCGTTGTTTCCAAACAACATTGCAAAACCTGTACCTCTTACAGACATCACATCGCTATGATCTCCAAAAATAGAAAGTGCATGATAAGCTAAAGATCTTGCTGCAATGTGAAAAACTGTTGGAGTAAGTTCTCCAGCAATTTTATACATATTAGGTATCATAAGTAATAGTCCTTGAGAGGCAGTAAATGTTGCTGCAAGAGTTCCTCCTTGTAATGCACCATGAATAGCGCCAGCAGCACCTGCTTCACTTTGCATCTCTACTACTTTAGGTACATTTCCGAAAATGTTTTTAATGTCTTTCGCACTCCATTCATCTGCCCATTCTCCCATTGTAGAGGATGGGGTGATAGGATAAATAGCACAAACTTCACTTGTTTTGTATGCTATATAAGCGGCAGCTTCATTACCATCCATAATAGTTGTAATAATCGGTTCTACCGATTGCTCTATTTTGTTTTCTGTTTTAACTAATGTTTCCATGATTCCCTAATTATTTGTTTTGAATATGAAATATTTATGCAAACCTAGCTTTGAGCTAAATCCAAAAAAATGATTGTTATCAACTCAAGTAACAATACTTGTCATGCTAATCCCCCCAAAATGGTGAATTGCTTAAAATTGGTATAAAAAATATTGAATTTGTTAGCGGATATTGGGACTTTAAACTCTCATATTGGCCTAAACATCTGTTTGAATAGCCCTTTTGTGAGTTGTTTTATATATTTTCATATTGAAATGACAATTGTCAGTATTTTATTTCTACATTAATTTCTATTACTAATGTTTAGACCTTTTATTTATCTATTTAACAGTTTGAATAGCCAAATTAACAAAACTGGCTTCGCAAAATCTTTATATTCGGGTTTGTTTCAATTACTTATCATTACAAAAACAATAAATACAAAACTTGATCATGAATTAAGTTTAATGTATAATCTAATAAATAGCAACTAAGGACTCAACATGATCAGTAATTTATTTTAATTATATATAAATAAAATAAATATGTATAAATATTGTATTGATATATTTGAAATATAATATTAATTCCCTTTTTTTGTAACTGTACGGAGATTTTATTCAATAATATTATTATACAATAAAAAATAAAACAATGAAGAAGATTGAAGCAATTGTTAGGACGTCAAAATTTGAAGACGTAAAGACAGCATTAAAAGAGAGTGGAATAGACTTCTTTTCTTATTGGGAGGCTTCTGGTATTGGTAACGAGCACTTAAAAAACCACCATAATTATCGTGGTACAGTATATGATACCCAATACATCCCTCGTGTTTTTATTTCAATTGTTTTGAAAGATATGAATGTTGAAAAAACCATTGCTTGTATTGAAAAAGCTGCCTTTACTGGAGAAATTGGTGATGGGATGATCTTTACTTACAATATAGAAGAGTCTGTTAGAATTAGAACAGGTGCCAGAGGCGAAGCTTCAACTGAAGGACCTGGTGACAAACTTTAATTCCCATTTATTCAAATTTAAAAACAAAAAATCATGCTAACTAAACTAAAAATATTTTTATTATTCATAATGCTAGTTATGGCATTTACCCAATCTTTTGCCCAGACTGCTACTACTAAAACTCCCGATCCATCGGGTGTTGCTACTGGTAGTTCTGCTGATGTGACAGCTGCTAAATCTGGTGCCCCAACTACCGCTGAATTGTCCGAACAAGTAGGTAAAAACAAAGTAGGAATTAATATGGTCTGGCTGCTTATTACTGGTTTTTTGGTATTCTTTATGCAAGCTGGATTTGCTCTGGTAGAAACAGGTCTTACCCGGGCAAAAAATGTAGCTCACACAATGGCTATGAATTTATTTGTATATCCTGCAGGAGCTTTAGGTTTCTTTATATGTGGTTTTGCCATCATGTTTGGAGGGGTAGGTCCGCTAAGTACACTTGGCGGATTTGATGGCTTAAACCAGGAAGTGTCTATTACTTTATTTCACCACACTTTTGGATTATTTGGAGCTAAAGGATTCTTTATGAATGGAATTTATGATGTTAGTGTTTTAGGCTTTTTTGTATTTCAGGCAGTTTTTATGGATGCAACTGCAACTATACCAACTGGTGCAATGGCTGAACGATGGAAGTTTGCTTCTTTTGCTATCTCTGGTGTAATAATTGGAGGATTAATTTATCCAATCTATGGCAACTGGGTTTGGGGAGGAGGATGGCTGTCCCAACTTGGTATTAACTTTGGGTTAGGCCATGGACATGTCGATTTTGCAGGTTCAAGTGTAGTACATTTGACAGGTGGTGTTCTTGCATTTATTGGCGCTAGAATGATTGGTGCAAGACTAGGTAAATACAACAAAAATGGTACACCAAACGCAATACCGGGTCATAACATCCCTATGGCTGTTCTGGGTACTTTAATTCTTGCTTTCGGTTGGTTTGGTTTCAATGCTGGATCTACATTTGCTGGTACCGACCTTCGTTTTGCAGTAGTAGCATTCAATACTATGATTGCTTCTTGTGGTGGTGCCCTTGCTTCTACTTTGTGGATATGGTTTGTTCGAGGTTCCAAGCCCGATGTAAGTATGATGTGTAATGGCCTCCTTGCAGGTTTAGTTGCTATTACTGCACCATGTGCTTTTGTAAGTCCTTTAGGTGGTTTAATAATTGGATTATTGTCAGGAATTATAGTAGTAGAAGTTACGTTTTTTATTGAAAGAAAGATGCGTATTGACGATCCTGTAGGTGCAATTGCGGTACATGGGGCCAACGGATTGTGGGGTATTCTGGCATTGGGACTTTTTGCAGATGGTACCTATGGGGATGGTTTGAATGGAGTAAAAGGAAACGTAAAAGGATTATTTTATGGCGATGCAGGTCAATTTATTGCAGAGGCTATTGGTGGGTTAACCAATCTTTTATTTATTGGTATTGCAGGATGGCTAATGTTTAAATTATTAGATGTTGTAGTAGGAAATAGAGTGCAACCAGATGTGGAATTATATGGTCTTGACTTACCTGAAATGGGTATTGATGGCTATTCAGGTATTAAAATGGATAAAAATTCCGAAACACCATTGTCTCGATAATAGTATAGTAAATAGTAAGTTACAAACGGCCTCCTTCAATAGAGGCCGTTTTGTTTTTTAATACAGGTTTCTGTATGTATCTTATTAACTGGTTTAATTCATAAATAGCGCTATCGATTTAAACTCATTCCCAACCCCGCTTCTATCAACCCTTCTGATGTAACAGTCAGCTGAATATTCGATGCCTCTTTCCCCGATTGAATGATAACCTGTGCTTTCCCATTAA
>TBL_comb48_EPIDRAFT_1001490_pt1 | contig 17194 bp, 26 predicted proteins | sample TroBogEpilimnion_37_FD_10681 | JGI IMG/M metagenome (IMG submission 10681)
GTTGCCAATCAGTGTGGAGTCGTTAAATATGATGTTGCCAGAAGTGGCACTGTAGAAATCATTGTTTGTACCGGCTGCGGTGTAGTACAGCGTCCTGCCACTGGCAATCCAGACACGCCCTGAAAACGAGGCAATACAAGTGCCTGGCTGAGAAACAATGGCTGCGGTAATTGTTTGGCCAGAACCGGCACTGGTGATGGTGACCGCAGGAACGCTGGTGTAACCCGTACCCGTTGTGAGTCCTGTGCCGTAAGCAGATACGCTGGTAATAGCTGTGCCGTTGGTAGAAAGAGAGATGACTGCCCGTGTACCGCCGGTTTGATTTGGTACAGCCACTGATGCTGTGGCGGTTGTGTAACCTGTTCCAGTGCCAGACAGGGTAAAAGTCAGCGAGCCAACCTTGACAAGATTTGTGCCATCCCATTGAAAATAACCATTGGTTGGATCAATGATGATGACCAAGGTGTTATTCCACTGGCTGGCTTGCACACCAGAAGATGAGAACGTACCGGCAGCAGCAACAGTTATCTTAGCGTTTGTTGCTACGTTGACGGCTTCGCATCTGCCATCAGTCTGGAATGCAATGTAATAGTTGGTTGTGCCAATGTCACCGTACTGAGCGTAGTAGACAGTTGAGCCAAAGGTAACACCGGACACAATAGTAGGCGCAGGAACAATACGCAAGTTGCCGTGACCAATAGGCATGGCATTTTCCAACCAGGCAAACTCAGTCTCCTTGATAGAAGTCCTGTTTGCTTTGGTGTTTACCCCGTCAAANTCTTTCGTGACGTGNTAATCTTTTTTCTGTTCTTGCGTAGCCACTATCTGCACCCCCAGCGTTTACGGGCAGCTTTGCCTCGTTCACCTTTCCAGTTTTTACTTCTGGCACAAAACGATTTATGTCTTGGGCCAGACTTTTGGGGAGCTTTTAAATTGCTGCCAGTGGCACGATTATACTTTTTACGACCTTTTGCGGTAAGCCCTCCCCCTGCCCTGACGGACTGTTTCTCGCCACGACCAACGGAGAGGTTTGGGCCACGCTTCTTAGGCATATTGTCTTGTGCCAGCTTTGTCGATGATCAGAGCCATGTTACGTGGTTCTGCGCCATCAACATTGGGAATTGATACGTGTGTCCAGCGGTCAAATTCCCTGATCAACTGGTCATACTTAAGGTCAGATGCTTTGATGGCTTGCACCACTTCATCCGGTGTCATGTCTGGCACACGCAAGTCGGCGGCACAACCACGGCGGTGTTGGCTGGTATCTTTTGATCCAACCGCACGGTTAACTTCTTCAGATCGAAATGCGCTGTTGATCATGATTGGCTTGCCACCCAGCAAGGTCTTGACTTCTTCAAGAAAATTTGCAAGGCGAACAAGGTTAGCCAACTCTTCATCGTTGGGCGTGTTGTCGTATTCACGATGATCTGTGAATGTCAATTCTTCAAGAGTGAAGTGTGGACTGAGGTTCATGATGTCGGTGTTGATTTGTGAAGGAGTTCATCTTTCTTCTGGCTGCCAGCAGAAGACCCAAAGTAAAACGCAATGATGCCTGTCCAAGCCGTGCCAAGTGAACCCAGCATCAACATCAACGCATCGCTGGTTTTGAAATGATCGGTCATCAAACCAATAAGTATTCCAAAAAAACCAATTGTTACAAAAATGGCCATCAGACCAGGTATCCACGATTGTGTGGTTGCTTGCATCTGACGGGCTGATTTGCGGTCATCTACGGCGATCTTTTCAAAATCAAGGCCAAGCTCTTGCGCCCGTGCCGCCATCGCTATTTCAGCCGTTTTAAGCTGTGCTATCTGGTCTGCACTGAGCTTGCCTTGGTCAATGGTGGATTGAACGTCTTTTGGATCAATGCCGATGGCTTTGGACACCGCATCAACGGCAAGTCCAGCAAGTGGGCCACCAAGGGCAGTGGCGATTGTGGGTGCAATTTGTCTTAGCCAATCCATCATTTTTCCTTTGCTTCATTTATCAATTTTTGCACTTGTTGTTGCTGTCTTTGAGTTTCTTTCTTTGCCTCAAGAATGTCAATGTACATGAATGCCATCAATGGCAACATAAGAGCAAACACTACGCACATTGCCACCAAGCTGATCAAAAACCCCATCTGACTCTCCGGTCTAGAACGATCAGCAGGAACATCAAGTGGAGGTAGAGGATAACTATTGCCGCCACCACCAGGTACAACACCTTGTCTTGCAGGTCGCTTATCATTTGCCTTCGTTGCCATGATTTAAGTCTTTCCCGCTGTTTTTGTTGTTCCTCTTCTTGCGCTTGTTCTTGCTGAATCTTTTCCCGCATCTCTAAAAAATCTGTATATACAGCACCCAATTCTGGGGGGCTTTGGTATATCAGAGTTTCTCTCAGTTCCACTTCCATCTGCGCCATTCTGCGTTGCGCCATGACCCGATCTAGGGCTTGCTGATTCAGTGAAACATCTTTCTTCTTCGGCTTGCTCTCATCTTCTTTTACAACTTTGACTAGCGTTTCTTGTGCGGTAAAGAATTTGCCCAAGTGCTTACTGATGTCTTGCATGACATCCACCACTTCAGCACCCGTTGCCTTGTATTCTTTATACAAAGCGCACCCTTGTTTGATATAACCAACAGCAGTGCTTGCCATCGCAAGAAGAGTGATCGGATCAATTTACAGCCCCAAAAGTTTCTTGACGAACTCAGCCGCCACACCAGGGCCAAACAACACACAAACCATGACTGCGTACAACAAGTATTCGATCTTGGTCATTCGCTTGTCGCCATCAGCCAATGACTTTTGAATGGCCTCGTACCGTTGGGCGCAAATGGCCTCATGCACGGCAAATTCAGTTTCTAAATCATCAATCATGATTCATCCGCTGGTTGTGGTGTGTTGCCCTCTGCAAGCCATGCAAGGTAGGCTTGGTAGTTTGTATTATCAGGATCAAAAGGAATAAATGCTCCATCTGATAAACAAAATATTTGATCGTCAAGAATCATTCCAGTTAATGTGTTTTTTAGTTGTTTATACATTTATAACTCTGCTGAAGCTGTAAATTGAACAGCATACGCTGTTTGATCTGCGCCACCATTTGCATATGGCGTTGCACCCCATGTCCCCGTTCCATTTGTCCCAGAAACAGCTAAATCTGATGAAGCATCAGTGTTCCTAAAATTTGCAACTGTGCCTGATCCGGGTGCGTAATAAGTCATTGTTGGAGTTGTTCTTTTTGAAACTTTAAAATGCAATTGAATATTTGGTTGAGTTCCGGTAGATCGAGAATAAATTGCACCAACTGAAGTTGTGTTTCCTACCGCAGTTCCATCGTTATAACTTGTTTCAAAATACCGCTGACACAAAGTCAACTCAGTACCATAAGATCGGTAATCAAAGCTAGTTGCTATTGAGCCTTTTTCTAGCTGAATGTTATCAATTACCCATGTGCCTGATGTTTGTGCGCCGACTGTAAATACAATTTGAATACCTGTCGTTGCCGCACTAGGAATAGAAATGTTGGTTGAATATTGTGTTCTGGTGCTTGTAACAGTAAATGTTCCAGTGGCAATTTGCGTTACCGTAGGGCTTGCTAACGTACCAAACGTATCGGCTGTATTGGCATAGTAAGCAGTCCATGTCACTGTGGTCAACAAAGAATTAGAAATGTAGCAAGACAAGGTGGCTGTTGTATTTGCCAAATCAAAACTATTTTTAGCTTCAATGCGCTGACCAAATCCAATAGTCGTTACTGATGCTGCACCTGTGAATTGATAACGATATTGTGATGATGTATATGCACCAGCAATTTGCTGACCTGTGACGTTAGCACCTGTGCAATAGGCATACCATCTATCCACGGTGTAAGCCAATGCTGCTGCCGCTGTAATGGTTTGAGATGCACCAGCGTTACGTTGATCTAAAGCCATGCCACCATTGATGATGCGGTTCTTGAAAGCAAAGGACGAATCCATAAAGGTTGTTGTACCTGCTGCGGATTGAACAGGTACTTGTCCTTTTGTGCCACCTGCTATGTTGGTGGCTGTTGTTGCTGTTGTTGCTGTTGTTGCTGATGATGCAACCGGCAAACCACCACCAGCCAACAAAAATTGTGTGCCATCGTAAACCAAACCAACAACTGAATTAATTGGCATCTGACCGCTGGCCAACGCAGAACCATCTGGATTCAATATATTTTTTAAACCCAAACTGTTGACGTTGATAGTAGATGCGCCAGTGTTGGCAGCAATCACTTTGACAGCAAGCAACAAACCAGCCGTGTATGTGGCAGTTACGCTTGTCGGTGTTGTCACCACAATTGAATTGGCAGCACCAGTATCTACCAAATAATTGCTGTAATTGTTTGCATTATTGAGAAATGTTGCTACTTGAGTAAAGTTTGTGTCAAGCAAAGACAGGGCAATCGAGCCAACTTGCCCTCCAAATGTTACTGACGGAGTTATTGCAGTTGTTCCACTCATGGATTACCCCACTAAATAAGGTGTTGTGATGCGTCTTGTGAATACCGATGAGAGTACCGCACGGACTTGCTTGGTGTATTCTTGATTAAATATCTCTGCCTCACCGTATGCCTGTTCCTTGTGCTTGGCTTTATAGCAAGCGTAAAACGCTACAGGGGTGGTGTACGGCCCAGGGATAGTCTCGGTTGGAGATGCGTTAGACAATGCCGTTGGCATGATGATAGTGTCTAACTCTATGCTGTACGTCTGATCAGGCACTGGCCCCAGATAAATACTGGTTTGGCCATACATTGAATACGCAATTGGTCTGCCAATGTAGTTCTGGTAGTACCGCAGACGAGCATTGAAGTCTGTGAACGCCATATATTGCAGTGCAATACGGGTGTTGCCCCAGATCAAGTTCAAATTGATGATGTCCAGCGTGTTTGTGCCGTTTGGCAAGCTGGATGTCAGGATTACTTCTTGATTTGCTGCTACAGATGATGTTTGGTAAGTACGCAAACAGCCAGTATCTCGCACCATGCGAGTACGGCCATCATTGATGTAGTCTGTTAGTTCAGCGTCAGTGTAGAAATTCGCATTGGCATCATGCAGCAATCTCCGGCATTCCGTGATGTAGTCAGAGAGTACCATTTGATCCTCATGATGTTATGCGGCTTTTTGGACAACGCCAGCCCTACGCTTTTGAGGCACAGGGACTGGCTTTGCGTCAACCACGGGGGATAGAACGTGGAGATTAGGACGAGAAGACGAAAAACTAAATGAATTCAATCGCTCAAGAGCTTTATCAAATTCACCGCTGTGCTTCATCCATCCAAGTCGTTGAAGATACGGGACTTTGTTGTCATCGCCGTATCCAAATATGTGATTGCAAACAACAGGCGCAATTTCTACCGGCACTCCGACAGGAAACGTAATCCGCTTGCCGTCAAAGCCATCTTCCAGTTCGTGTTGACTATTGTTTGTAACCCACATGTTATGCAGTCAGAATATCGCCGTAGATGTACAGGTCAACCGTAGCTGCCGCACCTTGCGCTGTACCCACGTTGATGTACACATAAGCCTGTGAGAATGCGTTTGTGGACGCAATGCTCAAGTCTTGTACAACAGCGGCTGAGGACAGTGAAGGAGTGACAGAAGTCACGATTGCAGTACCACCTGCTGACGCTGCCGTTTGCACGGTGAAGCGAGCAGTCGTTGGGTTAATCGAACCATTGGTCATCGCAATGGCACGAATCCGAAACTTGGTTGGAGTGTCGGCAAATGCAACAAACGTATCGCCTGTTGCATTCAAATTCAACGAAGGAACAACAGCCAGCAGAATGCTACCAAATTGACTGGGCAGTTTGTTTGCAACTCTAGATGAGGCCATGTTTATTCCTTAGATGGTTTGCAGATAAACGGTATCTGACACGCCGCCGAATGCTGTGGTCAATGTGAAGTTGGTTGTACCCAAAGCCACACCCAGACTCAACAGACCCACGTTGGCAGAAGCCACTTGGTGCAAACCGCCATCAACCAAAGTACCTGTGAACGCTGTGGTGCTGGTGTTGGTTGCGAAACCGTAAGCAGCACGGGGTGTGAAGATACCAGTGGTGATTGCTGGGTTGGTCAGAGTGGCTGAACCGGCTGTGACGTTTGATGTTGCATACAAAGGAGCAACAGCAGCGTTGGTATAACCAACACCGGAAGCGCCAGAGATGGAAGTCATGGTCAAGCACATCACAGCAGTTGCTGCGGTGGTTGATGCAGGGCTGAAGCTGATGGTAGGAACAGCAGTCATACCAGCGCCGTTGTTGGCGATAGTGATTGCGGTAACAGTACCAGAGCCAACCAGAGTTGCGTTGACAGTCAACACTGCGCCAGAACCAGTGGTGTCGCCGTTAGCGTTGACCACAGTGATGGTTGGTGCGGCTGTGTAACCAGCGCCTTGGTTGGTAACTGTCACTGCGTTGATCACACCACCAGAGATGGTGCAAGTTGCAGTTGCCTGAACGCCACCAGCAGGAGGAGCAGAGATCAACAGGATAGGGGCTTTGGTGTAGTTGCTACCGGCTGTAGTGATAGTCACTGTGGTGTTGATAGCGCCACCAACAATCACTGTACCTGTTGCCAACACACTACCGCTACCAGATGTGAATGTACATGTGGGAGAAGAGGCAGTGCCGTTACCTGTACCAGCGGGATAGATACCGTTGGTGTAGCCAGAACCGGCTGTTGTGATGACAGCGCCAACCACAGTGCCGGTCAAGTTGATCAAACGGGTATTGAAACCGTCTGAAGACAACAGAGTCTGGCCAGATTGAGTGGTAGTGTCGCTGGTCTTCCATGTGTTGGAAATACCGTCATACTGCTGAATGGCAGTGTAAGGGCCAAGTTTCACGGAATACTGACCGCTTGGAACTGTGTACACAGCGCCAGAAGGCAGGTTGATTGGGGTGCTAGGCCAGTTAGTGCCACGTACACCAAAACCGATTTGGTTAATCATGAATTTTCTCCTTAGATGGTGAGCGAGTTGTAGCCGGTGACTTTGGTCATGGCTTTAGGCTTAGTCACCACCAGTTCGGCAATGGTCAGCACAGCGCCAACATAACCGACTTGGAAGTTTGCCAAAGTGGACTCAAAGCCTGTGAAGGCAAATGAACCTTGCTCATGGATGTACAGACTCATGTAGTTGCTGTTGAGCAAATACACTGTACCTTCTGGGCAGTAGGGATCAGGATAGATAGGAACGCCAGCAACCATCAAGGCACGGAAACCAGATTGAGGGCCGTCTGAGTCATTGTCAAAGCCAACACCTTTTCCTGGGGTGATGACGTATGACTCTTGACCAACGTAGTCTTGAGCTAACAGTGTCCATGTACCGAAGCCGCAAACACCGAATGTTGGGACTTCAGCAGCGTTCTTGACAGTACCAGAAATATACTGCAACAAGTTCTGACGAGTTGGGTTAACAGAACCGGCAGCATACAGTTTGGATTTCCACCAAGTGTTTGATGTACGGTTGATGTTGCCGTATGTGGCCAAGGTTGTACCGTCATCCACAGCACCAGGCAAGCCGATGAACTGTTGGGTGTTGGTAGTGTTGTTGTACAGGGCAGTGGCCATGCTGTCCATCATGCTGTTTGTTGCATCGTTCATACGAGCTTCAATCAACGGGATGACTGCGTAGTCTTGCTGCACTGCGCCTTCCATACCGAGGAACGGCACGGGGGCAATCATGAGCTTCAAGTTGAACTCGGCATTTGTCACGCCGACCTGAACGGAAGGCTGGGCAAACGAGCCAGAGTAGTCAGACCACTGTGAAGTGATCATCTGTGAACCCTGCACGGGGGCGGTCACAGAGGACACACCACCAGATGCTTGTTGTGAGTTGCTCAACAAAGCAGCCAACAGGGGTGTTGAGTTGTACAGTTGCACAACCAACTTAGGAATGAACGCTCTACGGGTTACGTATGAGAGTTCGGTGTACTGGCTACTGCCAGTGCTTGGAATGATACCGCCGCCAATAGCCATTTAAGACTCCTAAAAAAATCCCCTGTTTACCAAACGACCTTACAGACCAATGGGTCTGACAGGTTTACGAAATTCGCCCATCGCCTGTGCTGCTACATCCCGTGCGGCTTGAATAGGATTCTTGTGGAATGCCTTTAAATCAAACTGCCTCATTGGATTGGGATTGTAGCCACTTGGTGTTGGAACTGCCGCTTGTTTCATAAAATTATGATACTCAGCCGCAGTTTCGTGATCAACAATGTTTTTTTCTAACATTATTTTTTCAACTTGTTGGATTTCGGAGCGGCTTTGAACCAGTCCCTTGTCCATCAAATTTTTACGTCTGTTTTCCAGATCGTTGATTGAATCTTTCTCTTGCAACTTTGCTTCCAGAGATGCCACCCGTTGTTCGGCTTGTTGCAACGCACGGTTGGTGCGTTCTTCAATCTCTAACTCTGGCATGGCCACATCTGGCCGCACTTGTCTTGTCAATCTCAAAAATTCAGAGCGTGTAGATGGATTCTGGTTTAACTGGTAAGCCAGTTTGGCCATTTCTCGATCTTCGTAAGACATATCTTCTAAACTCATAGCTATCCCCAAGTTGTTTATTTACGTTTGCTTAAACGCTTCGGTTTTGACATGGATTTCCCAGGCGCACGTTTTGGTGAGTATGGGTTATTCATGATCAGATGACTTTCTTTGTGCCGCCTGGTTTCTCAAGCGTCATCTTGTTTTTGTACATCTGGCTGTTGATGGCTGTGCCGTCTTTGCCGCCACCGAATTGTGAGAAACGGGGAGGATTGAACATCTGGCCGTGTTGCATGTTGTTGTCGGTGGGTTTGCGGATTGGCAAAGAGCCACGGGGTTTCAAAATATCCATGATTTATCCTTGTGGTTGAGTTTCATTTTCAGGAGCAGCGGGAGCAGCGGGTGTGGGTGCAGTACCAAACACGTGACCCCAGATGCTCAACACAAACGACTTGACCGCATCAACATCTTTGTCCAACAAGTTGGCAACAGAGTTTTCAAATTGTGCAAGTTCGTTTTGTTTGACAGCAAGGCTGTTTTGCAATTCAGCAATTTCAGCTTGCAAGGTTTCTCTGATGGAAGCCATGATTTTCCTTACATTGGTAACGGTGGTTGTTGCATACCAGGCATGGGTGCTTGGGCAATGCTGCGTTGTTCAGGGGATGCGCCACCTGCTTGAGGCAGGGTTTGAATCATCTGAAGAATTTCGGCTGGCATGAGTTCCCGATTCTTGGCCTCACGTTTGCCAAACATCTTATGCAAAGAGGCCAGCGACTTCATGATCTGCTGGCCTTCTTCGGATTCACTACCCAACGCTGGGAGGGACTGTTCAAGTAAGTCCATCGCCATTTGGATATTGATGTTTGCTGCTGCCTTGCTCCCCATCTTTGGTTCTGGGGTTGACATGGGAGAAGCCATAGGAGGTGTTGATGCGTCTGGCCCTGCACCGGCTGCATCGGGTGCTGGAATATCAGTATTCTCAGGGGCTTGTCCCTGTTGAATCAATTCCATCATCTTATCCATTGGCATAACAAATCCTTTTTATGTAGGTGGCTGTTAGTTACCATCCAACAGCCAATGATGGGTTGCTTTCGTCAAGCATTAGCCTTGCGGCTAATTACTTGCGCTTAGACTTACGGCCTTTGCGTGCTTTGCGTGCCATTTTACTGACTCCTTGAACAGCGGCCACATTTTCAAAGGGAATGCAGCCATACCCCATCCGGTTCCCCGAATTCAGTCTCGTTTCGCAGAACGGGCATCACGTTTTTGTGATTGTCCACTTACATTACTGCGTTTATACGACATTTGTTCTTTTCTTGCAACATCTTTTGAGCCAGTATATCTTGGCTCGTTGTTTGGATTGGTGACCCGTGCGGTCATGCTTTGATCGGTTGCCATCATTGTCCCTTCGGTGCTTCGGGTTTACCCTGTGGTGGTTGCTGAGGTGGAGGCTGCATAGCTGCCTTCTTCTCTGCTTTTTCCAGATCGTCCTTGAGCAATTGTTTCATGGGCGGGTCAACTAAGTCAATCAAGCGTTTCTTGTCGATGACCTTGGCCTCAAACAGTTTGAATGCCAAGTCTCGGCTGTCTTCCATGAAGATCGGGCTGTTGGAGTGAGCATCTACTTTCACCACGTAGTCTTGCGTGAACTGCTCGGCAATGAAAGCCATGCCGCTCTCGTCCTCAAATCTGGTGTCGTCATACGCTTGCATGAGCTTCAAGTACAGAGTAGCCAGCTTTTCCAAGCTGTCTTCAATGATCAGCGCCCGTTTCTTGGCACGGCTTGAACCCAGACGGGCAAGTTGGGAGGCGTGTCCGGCAGAACGCACACCAGTCTCACCACGGCCTTGCAGGACAGAACTTATGCCGCTGGCTTCAGCGAACATGGCATCAATCTCGGCAATCTCTTTGAACAAGTCTTCTGGCATCTTTGGAGCCAGCTCTTCGACTTTGCCGCCAGGGGTGTCTGACAGAATGAACGATGAGGGTGAGTTAAGAGCAAACGCTTTCTCGTCCGTGATGCCCATGAACCCAGAGAATGCCTTGGGCGGGTTGACCTGCTTGGCCAGAAGCATGGAGATTTCACCTACACGCTTGGTTCTAAGTTCTTGTAAGTAAATGAGTTTCTCAACTTCGGACTGTCCCCAGAAGAAGTCATACAACGGGTTGGGACAGATTTGCACGAATGGGCATTCGCCCTTCAAGAACATGGACTCGCCGGTGCGATCGTAGATCACGACATCTGGGTTGGCCATCGTGATGACTTGGTAGTCAGAGGTCTCATCATTCCATACCCACATCTCAACCATTTCAACAACTTGTTCGCCAACGATGGCTTGGTAACGAGACATGCTCTCCAAGGAGAGGGCCACGTTGCCGGTGATGGTGGGTTGGGTTTGGGAGAACGCCAAGCGGTTCATGGCGTTGGGCATTTCTTCTGCCGGTGGCGGTGCTTCAAACACACGCTTCAGAATGCTGTCACGTTTGGGGTGGCTGTACAGGCGGGTGTACAACTCACTCTTGGTCATGTAGTACTTGTGGCACAGGGCTTCTTGCCGGTCGGTGTATGGACGGTCTTCCCGCAGCACGCCCATTGTGGACGGCTCAATGACGTAGGGGTGGATTGTGCCGTTCTTGCCCATGACCACTTTGACAAAGGTCGAGTTGTAGACCAGTGACCAGTTGATGGCGGTGGAGAAGACTTGGTCGGTGTTGCTGTTTAACCACTCATCGTTCAGCGCACGGGTCAAGACAGGAATCTTGGTGTGTTCAGTCTTGTCAACGGATGCGCCGATATTGATACTGAATCTTGTGGTTTCGGATGAATACAGGAAAGAATTCAGTTGATCAATATGCGGCGCAATCTTATTGTAGAGAGCAGGTGGATCGTCAGGAGATGCACCGAACAAGAAGAAGCACTTCAGCTTGTCGTATTGATTTTTGCGATAGTCAACCGACACCAGACACTTTTTCATCAGGTCGATGTAGAACTCTTCCCGTGCATCATGGGCGGTTGGTATACGCATAATTTATCATTTCTGGATTGAAAGGTTTTCGTGATCATGCTGAACCACGGATGGTCGCAGCGAATTGAGTCTACCAGTATCCCTAGCCAATTGTAGACCGTTAACCGACTCGTCTGCAATAGGGGCGGTGTTGTAACCGGCGATCTGCTTGGGATCGCCCCACTGCACAGCAAAGGGGTTCTGTGGCTGGCGCTGTGGGCCAAAACGGGCTGGCTGCGCCTCGCCTTCACGGGTGGACTTGATGTCAGACATGCCGTACTCTTTGGCCAAGCCTTGCAGGGTGGAGTCAGCGTGTTTGGTGGAGTCAGAGCGCAAACCTACGGGTTGCAAGAAGACTTTGACTACGGCTTCACCGTCACAACCTTTGGGACATTTGGGTTCCCAAGCCTCAAAATACCCGTGTGCCAAGCACTTGTAATCGTCTAATACTGCCATTTCATTCCCCATTCAAGTCACGTTGTGAATAATCTCGCCGGTTGACCAAGCCGATGCGTAGACCAATCTTGCCATTTTTTATGTGTAACGCCATAGATGGAGCAAAAAAAGGTTCAGCCACTTTGCGGTAATCCACAAATGTGGTGTTGTCACGCCGCTTCATGGTGCGTACAAGTCCTTGTTTCCAAGCCTCATAGCCCTTGTTTACCCTGATTTGCATGGTTTCGGACAGGGGTTTCTCTTCATACAGGAAGACATCCCGCATGTGCCACATGTCAATACCGCAGAGTTGGGCAAACATCTTGTGTGAGATGCCACGGTCTGGGTCTTTCAAGAACTTCTTGACTTGGCGCAGGAGTTCGCACTTGGTGAGGCTCATTGACGCATTCCAATCTTGGCAAGGTAGTTAGCAGCCACTTTGCCCACATACAAGTCTTGATTAGAAGTTTCAGAATCTTTGAATTGCTTTTCACGGGTGATGTAATTGGTGATCAGACGGGGCTGTACTTGCTCTGCCCATGCCACGGTAGCCAAGGCTGAGGCGATCACACGGTCGTCTTTAGACCGCCCAGGCGCACCAAGGAAGCCGTCTTCACGCACGATAGTCTTCATCTCTTCGAGTAAGTCCATGCTGTAGACGTTCATCATGCCACGCTCAAAGAAGTCTTTCATGTAATTCATCATGCGTTCTTTGGTTTGGCTGGTGGTCATGAAGCCGATGCTTTGAGACAGGCCACCCATGTTGTCCAATTTGCGCCAGATGTAGTTTTGCATGGAACCCAGTACATCCCGCAAGTCCCGTCCCATCTGGGTGTTCATGGAAGTCGCCAGTGTTCTCAAGCGTCTGATCTCAGCGATGACGTTTTGCCCTGGGCCATTGACTTCCACGTTCAGTGTGGAGTTCTTGTAAGCACCAGCAAGGTGTGCAATCACCCAAGCAAATTGGTAGGTGTTCATCTCAGCGGTTGCAAACTCAGCCACTTGGTCTAAGCCATCAGCGTAGCACCGGTAGACTTGAATGCAGAAGCGATCAGCCCAGTCTGATGAACCGTAGGCAGGGTCAGCACCGATGACGTAGTAGCCTTTGTCGTCTGGCTCTTCCCAGATGCGTAGAGTACCCAGACGTTCTGTTGAACGTATCACATTCGTATCTTGGAAGTGTTGGCCAAAGGTATAGCGATAACAATCGGGTACGGTCTTCTTGGCAATCTTGGCGGCTTCAGTGCAGCGTGAGTTTGAAAAGAAGGAAGTGCCGGTCATTACAAAGGCATAGTCTTCAGTGGGTGGGAACTCTTGGTACATCAGGGATTCGTCCTTGATGCCTTCGGCCATCTTCCAGCGCCACCAAGCCATCTGGCGGGAGTTGACTTCAAAGCCGTACAGCTTCTTAATTTCCTTTGTCCATTCTTTCTCTTCGCCGGTTAGTTTGCCATCCCAGTAGACTTTGTACATGGGTGAGTCTGCTTCAACGGAGTAGTACTCATTGCGCCACCAGCCGCAGAAGATGGCTTTCTGGGTCTTGGCAAACTTAGCGGTCTTGTACATGTCGTGGAACATGTTGAAGCCTTGTGCGGTGGATTCAAACATGTACAGACGTTCTGGGTTCTTTTCGGCAAGGGAGGCTAAAAGGGAAGCGAGTCCTTCTTCATTGCCCCAAGAGGCTGTCTCCGTGCCGTGAAGATAAGTAATAGCTTTACCCTGCCCCAGACGAGACTTATTTCCAGCAATCTGGTAAAAGATGCGGCTTCTGTTTTTGAGTACCATCTGGTTACGGTTATGGGCCACCAAGGGAATCTTGAACTCTTTGGGAAGTCCTTCCATATACATCCCCAGTGTTGAACGAAACATGTCTCTGTTCTCTTCTGTATCTGCCACCAGCGTACCCTGCCATCCAGGGTGAGTAAATTGCCAGTAGAGGTCAAGAGCCAGTGATATGGTCGTGATACCCAATTGCCGACCTTTGAGAATAACGAAGAAGTGGATGTCATCGTCTAAGCCCTTTGCAATCTCATTCATGACATAAGTCTGAGTCCCCAAGGGCTTGGCCATAGGAATCAAACCATCTTCTTTGGACTCAATCTTGAGTTGAGCACAGAAGCGGTAGAACCGATCTAGATCAAACTTCATCCGTCATACCCTACTGACTTGAACAAGTAGTAGTACATCAACTGTTCCCACCTTAGTCCAGGGTAGGCCACATGCCAATCGTAAGCATATTCTGCTTGTTTGAGCCAATAACGACTACCCAAACCCACACGCTTAGGCTCACCCCAGATGTTGTATCTAACCCATCCCCCAGCAGCCATTACTCAATCCTCCAAGTCCTGACTACATCACCTTGTGTCTTGGCAGATAACTTGATACCAAACCGCTTACCAGCCCTCCAATTGGCATTCAGCACTTTAGCTCTGTCAGACAAGGGTACGGTAAAGCTGTCACCAACAGCCATCTTCTCATACGGATAAGCATATACCCTTCTAATAGCCGGTATAGGTACTCTCTTCTCTATAGCAATCTCTAACATAATCTATCCCTTAATACACACATATAGAGATATTAACACGTATTGTAAGTTACAAACCAAGTAGGCTTTTAAGTTTTGCCATGTTAGATGGGCCTTGCATCAAATGTTCTTGCATCGTAAACGGTGCTAAGTCTCTGGGATCAAACCGTTCTGTTCTAAATCCAGTAACTGATCTATAAGCCTCTGCCAATTTGGGATCACTCATAAACACATGCTTGAACATAACAGGGTCTTTGGTTATATCCTTGTTGCTCATCTGCTCTATAGAAGACAAGTCAGCTATGTATTCTTCCAAGTTTGTATCTTGCTTGAACAAGTAAGAAGGATTAACTTTGTAAGTCTTTCTTATGTAAGCATCTAGCTCAGGGTTTTTAACCATCTGCTTTCTGATAGTTTCAGCATTGTCTGCCGCAGACTTAGGGCCATACAGATCACTAAGGTTGTTCTCAAACATACCAACTCTGTCTTTACCGTATTTCTTGGCCTTCATGCCCGTAACATGCTCTATCTCATGCGCTAATCCTTGAACACCCGTTGCTTTTGGCAACACCACGTTTATCTTGTCAGGCTCAGATGGCTTCACAAACGCAGTCATACCACCAGACTCAGGTGTATTCATATCAGGTCTACCAACAACCTTAATGTCTTTGTTCAAAGCAGTAATGTCAGAAGGCTGTTTAGATATTAAATCTAATATTTGTTTATCACTATCTTGATCTTTAGCCATAACAACCCTTCATGCAAATAATCAATCTTAACCAAATACCAGTATTTTTTTTGGGGGTGGTAGGGATGTGGGGGTCACACCACATAGAGCTGACAGCCCATCATCATGTCCATCCAATTACGCTTATCATATATATATATCATGATAGTTATCATACTGACCATAGTGCATAGCTTATCGTAATTATCATGTTGAGCTTAATGAGATTCTTATCAACACTAACCCCATATTACCCCGATTGATAACGATTATACTTTATACAATCATTATCATGGATAGCATGATATAAGCTTTACACTATGAACATCATTATATTGTATATGCTTACAGTAACTTTACATTCTCTTAAATACAACAATAGAGTTTTTCTAATGAGACCAAGATATTCATAGAAAATATTATCTGTAATTTGTCAACTGATTGTGTATCTATCACGTTATAATAGTATCACTGACAATAGTGTCAGTGTAAATCAAGGGAGAGTTATCCATGCAAGTTACAGCGATTTATCAAGGCAGTGAGATAGGATACGGTGAAGGCCAGCACTACATTTATGCTATCGAAGAATGTATTAATAGCATTGATTCTATGTATATCGACAATGCTTTAAACGACATAGAGTTACATTTTGTAGGCAACACTGACGGTGCAACACTACCTAAGATAGCTAACCTTACTGACTATCTCTACAGAGAAAAAGAGTATTTCTAAGATATCACCGGTAAGCCTTACGAGGCTTATCAGTGCTATTTTGCACGTAAACCGGAGGATGTTATCCATGCCTAAAATTTCAGTTACTTCAAAGCTTGACGGGATAAGATCCTGGTCATTACAAGCTATCGATACTTGCCCGGGGTCTATTGCAAGCCCAGGCGTATTAGTTGATGCTTGCAAGGGTTGCTATGCGACAACCGGCAACTACAATTATCCGAATGTCAAAGCCCCTAGAGAATTTAATCGCACTGACTGGGAGCGGTTAGACTGGTGTGACGATATGGTTAACGAGTTAAACAATGACCGATTCTTTAGATGGTTTGATTCCGGAGACGTTTACAACCTAGCTTTGGCCGAAAAGATTTTAGAGGTTATGCAGCGCACACCCTGGTGCAAGCATTGGTTGCCTACCAGAATGCATAAGTTTCCTAAGTTTAGAATGGTTTTCGATGCTATGAAATCACTCGATAACGTATCAGTGCGATTCTCTAGCGACTCAATAACCGGTGAATATATCCCTGGTTTGCATGGATCGGTTATCGGTCCTGATGCAGCTACTTATGTCGATTTTGAGGGATCAAGCTTATGCAGAGCTTATGAACATGATGGTAAATGCAGTGGCTGTAGAGCTTGCTGGGATAAATCGGTTGACTTGATATGCTATCCAGCGCATGGTCAAAAGATGGCTAGGGTTATCCGATTAATGCAAGCTTGAGCATAGACTGTAGATCCTTGATTCAGGGATCTATGGCCTGTGTTTCACAGGGTTTTCAATCAACACAATGAGAGGACAGTTAACCATGCAGAAATCAATGATCGCTAAATACCCTGGCCGGTGTGCTTTGACCGGTGCGCCTATACGGCCTGGGGATTCAATCACTTATGACACAGTTGCTAAACGTGCATTCTTTAGCGAACCTGGGGATTGTGCGGTAGATAGCGCATACCTGGCAGCCCGTACACGTACACCTAAAGCTTATCGGTCTGACGTGTTTAATTTCAGTGGCCAGGAATATTATCGGAATAAATCAGGCCGCTGCGAAGACGCCCCATGCTGTGGCTGCTGCACTATCTAAACCCCTAAACCCTCGGAGAATCAAATCATGATAGTAATTGACACGCCTGATACCACCCATCAATTGACAACCCCTACACCTGGTCCCTGGCACACACAAGGCCGGTACATAGTCCCCGCTGACAATGGCCCGTCTATCGGCTCGGCTGTGGCATTGAAGGCCCCATCACTCAAAAAGCAGCCCGACTATGACGCCCAGGCGCT
>TBL_comb48_EPIDRAFT_1001492_pt1 | contig 17172 bp, 21 predicted proteins | sample TroBogEpilimnion_37_FD_10681 | JGI IMG/M metagenome (IMG submission 10681)
GCTCATCCGAAATCGCCATGCCCTGCTGATCTCGTGCCAACCTCTGCGACGTAAACTTGTCTTGCAACGCTTGTCCCGCAAGAACCTTGGGGTCTTTCTGCGGGTTATACGACGCGGCTTCGTACAGTTTTTTCTGCACTTGGTCTAACAGTTGAGATTCCGATACTTTGTCCGGAGTTTTCGGCGCGTCATACGGCAGGTTGCTCAGACTCATTATCTGATCTACCGGCATCGACGGATCAATGGTGGGTGTGTCTGCCATGATTACCAACTTATGTCTGGCATTGAGACGTTAGACAAATCCGGCGTCAAATTGCTGAGGTCAATATTCCCCACGGTTGGAGCAGCCGCATCAATTGTTGGCGTAATGCCCAACGCCGTGCCGTCCGGCATGACATTAGATGGTGTTCCTTGATTCAAGAAATTGGTCATGTTGGCCGATGGCGCACCACCGCCAAACACCCCTTTAAACAACCCGCCAATGGTTTGCCCTGTTGGCGTACCGCTTGATGCCGACCCAATGGACTTCATCAGGTCGTTCATGGTGGTCTGCGCTTGCGAATTGTTTTTCAGAGCCAGTTCGACGGCTTGCGCCAACGGCCCCAGACCCGTTGTTGCCATGCTAATGGCATTGCTAAGGTTCTGGTTGATGTCAACCTGCGCCGCTGCATACGCCCCGGCAATCTCATTCTGGCCTGCGGTCTGTTGCGTTTCACCCGCCGCATACGTTGATTGCCCACTGGTCTGATAATTAGCCAACATCTGTTGCTTAGTTATCATGGCCTGTTGGTCAATCTGCGCCGACAACTGCTGATAGGTTGTGCTATCCGGGCTGTAGGTTTGCGCCAACTGGGCCTTAGCCGCCGCCACTTGGTTATTCAACTGCGCTTGCAGATCCGGCGGCAAGTTGCCCGAGCCGCCAATGTTTAATTGCTGCTGACCCAAACCAATCAACGGCTGTGCGCCCTGAACCTGACTGGTTCCGGCGCTAACTCCCGATTGCAGAGCGGCAGTTTCTTGCGGCGTCAGCGTTTGGTAATTGCTTAACGCATTTTGACCCGCCGCCGTCCACGGTTGCGTGGCATTGGTCAGGCTATTGATAAGGTTCTGGTTAGCCTTGTTTGCCTGATTGGCGTTGTACAAGCCCAAACCTGCGGTTACCGCGCTGCCCACGGGAATATCACTCAGTGATCCCATGATGTTGTTGCCCAACGCGCTTAAGCCGCTAGGCGCAGTCGAGGGATTTGTTCCAGTCGATGTGTCAGCCATAGCCGCCGCCTTTCCTACCGTAGACCCAATAGTGTTTGATATGCCAGATGGAAGTCCAGCATCCGTCAGCGCGGAACCTACGCCGCTGCCAACGCCACCAGACAAGGCTCCCGTGACGGGATTTCCACCCAAAATTCCAGACGTTAGCGCACCTTGCCCCGCCCCACCGGCAATACTAGCAACCGTGGGATTCACCCCGTTTGCCATCAATTGCTCAGTTATCATGTTCTTAGGCAGGTACTGTTTCCACCCGTAATTGGGGGTGGGCATGGTGCTGCCTGACGCGCCAGTCAGGTCTATAGCGCCGCCAATTCCCGCTGCTGCGCCGCCAATTTCGGCCGCAGTTCCTAAACCGCTTGCTGCCGCCGCAGGGGCCGTCACCGTGATGTCGGCAAGCGTACCCACGCCTCCGGCAGCACCCGCTCCCGTACCTAACGTCGCGCCAATGTCCGTAACCGCTCCTGGCGCTGCGGTTGAAGCCACCAGATTGCCAGTGCTATACGCCAAACTGTCGGCAGTAACGGGGAGCGTGTCAGCCGCTGCCGTTGAAGCGGCAACCCCGCCGCTTCCGGCTGCGCCTGCGCCAAAGAGCGCCTCACCACCGATTGCAGCACCCGCCAACGCCAAAATGGGCGAAACCTGATTCAGCCAACTGCCGCCCGTCTGTTGGAACATGGCGTTGTTCCACATCTGCTGCTGTTGAGGGGTCAGCAACGAATACAACTGACCGCCTACACCAGAGGCTGCGGCTGAATTTGAGGTAAACGGATTGCCTACCTGCCCCGCTCCGTAGCCCGATACCGCTTTGCCAAGGTCAGCATTATTTTGGCTATTTGCCATTGACGCTTTGGTCGCGCCTTGCTGCGTGGATTTAATTTGGTTCCACTGCGCTAACTGATCGGGGGTCAACGACGCATAAATAGCGTCCCACGCGCTGTTTGATCCAGACCAACCACTGGGCGGCGGCGGCGCGGCGGCGGCGCTTATGGATGTTGGGGTAGGGCTTGGATACCCGGACGATGACCCGCCAATGCCGTAAGAAGGACGGTTGGACGAGGACGCAAGATAGTCGCCTGCGGTTTGCGCGGTCTTATCAGGCGGTGCAAAACCCGTTAGAGCAGGCATTACGTCAGTCCTAACGCCTGATCGAGGCGAGAATGAAGTTCGTTATGAATCTGATGCCATTTGTAGAAATTCTCCTCCGAATTCCACGACATCTCAAGAATCAACGAATTGACCGACGTATCCGGTAGCGCAAAGTCCTTTAGCGTTTGATGCTCAACCATGTGGCGACCAAGCCACTCTTGGTTGAGCGGCCCTTCCATAGAACGGGACGGCAGCGCCACACCATTAACAGCAATGGTCTGTCGTTCTGTCTTGTGCCTTTGGTCATGCGCGGCTAACCATGAGTCCAACCCCGATTGGTCTCCGTACTCTAAGTCGCCAAATGGGGTAATGACCATGATTAGGTGTAGTAAAACGTGACCTGACCACGCGCACCCGCGCCGGAAGCGGTGTCATTGATGCCTACTCCACCCGTACCGCCGCCACCAGGAATTAAGCCGTCGACTGGAACGGTTGAATAGGTCGCCGTGCCGCCGCCGTTAGCCGACGAGCCGCCAGAACCACCTATTAACGTTGTTCCCGCGCCGCCACCCGCGCCTTGCGTATTGGTGCTACCGCCAGAAGCCGTGCCGCCTGTGCCGCCTGCGGTGGTTGACGTGCCGCCAGTGCCGCCGTTGGCGGTCATGGATACGCTACCACCCGCTACTGTTCCCGATACCGACGATGCGCCGCCCGTTAGACCGGACGTAAACCCCGTGTTGGGTGGCGTAACCGAACCTGCGCCTGCGCCCACGCTATACGTAAACGTGTTGCCGCCCGTAACAGCAATTGACAAGGTGCTGTAACCGCCGCCTGCGCCACCTGCACCGCCCGTGTTCTGGTTTGCGCCATTGGTGCTAGTGATGCCACCTGAGCCACCGCCACCCCAAATGGTAATGAGGCAATTGGACGCTCCCGTCGGTACGGTTTCAGTCTGAGCCGTGCCAGTGACATAGGTGTGCGTCACGGCGCTAAACGCCGATCCACCTAACAGCATGGCGCTAATGCCACTCATCAGGTTAACCCAACGCCGGAAATGGCAAACGTAGGAGTCGCGCCGCCGATTATGCATAAAATTGTGCATAAACCGTATTGAGCCAACGTTCGGTTGCCCGTGTTAGCCGTACCCGCCTGTCGAAGCGTCACACCCGTGTTCTGAGTGATGGTCTGGTTAGACCCCGAGTTGTTGAACACTGTGACCACATCACCGGGGCTGAACACCGAAATTGGCACGTTCACGCCGCCCGTGGTGATGCTGATGTGCTTACCTACGTCCGTTGCCACCAACGTGTAGTTGGCGGTTTGGCTGTTCTGCGGGATGTTGATGTAACCCGCCGTGTAGCCCAACGCCGCGTTGACCTGTGCCCCCGTCACCGATACCGCCTGGGTCTGCAACTGGAACTGCGTACCGTCGTGCATAAATTGGTACACGCCACCCGCAACAATTTGACCGGCAGCCAATGCCGATAGCGAACTAGTCTTAACCGCAACTGCGCCCAGACCGTTGATGTTGATGGTGGTTGCGCCTGTGTTGGTCGCGGCTACCTTGATCTGTAGCGTGAGTCCCGCGCCGTACGTCACCACCTGCGGGGCGTTGACGGTCACAATGATGCTGTTAGCCGATCCAGAATCAACAAAGAAGTTGTCAAAGTTCTGGAGCGTATTAAGCGCCGTGGTCAGCGTGGCAATGTTGCTATCCAACTGAGCCAGTGGAATAGGCCCAGATTGCGTTGCAAAAACGTTCAAGCCTGAAATTGAACCTGCCATATCACCACCGTTTCCTGAGTGCGTAATCCATCATGTTGCCGTTCATTTCGTAAATGGAACCGGGGTTAACGTACCCCGTTAAGCCCACGTACTTGCCAAACCCGCCTTGCGAGTCAGCCAAGAACAGCGAATACGATGAATTTGACCATGTGACTGGCACAGAAGAATTGTTCTGCCATGCCGTAATAGCGCCCGTTCCGTTGAACCAAGCCACTGCGCCTGGAGTGCCCACCAAGAATTGGTTGGTCGTGTTGGGCGTGTCAAGCGACATATAGACGTTGCCAACCGCCGTCGCCGTAATTTCAAGACCGGCCCGATACACTTCNTTGTCAGCCAANGAATCTTCCATCGGCCACAACGGCGTCATCCACCGAGTCAGCGGCGCAGACGCGGTGTTTGAGTACAACTGGTACAACTTGTTGTTCTTGATGCCGTAGAGCGCCGGGAATGACCCGTTCATGCCCCACGAAATGAACGTCAGCGTACCCGTCGTGGCTTCCGTGATAGACGCTATGNNGTTGGAATTGACCGTCAACGACGAGTTGTAGTTGGCCCACCACCACTTGTTGTCAAAGAAATTGGCAACGATGGTTCGCGTACCAAAAATGGGGTCGTTGATTTGGCGTATCAGGAACGAGGCGTTCAGGATGTTTTGAACGCTGCACGCGCCGCCCGAAATCTGTAAGCCGCCAGACCCCGTTTGGGTTGAGACGTACTGAAACGTCCCATCAATATCGTCCGAAATCTTTTGCGCGGTCACGCCCGAGATTTGGTACACGCCGTAACTGTTTGCCAACATCAGGTCACGGTTGAGCGTGAACACGGACGCGGGTTGATCGGAACCAATGATGCCTTGCACGTTCAGCGGCGTGAAAATGGGAGCCGGAGGAACCGCGTTAGACGGCACGTAAACGTCCGAAATGACAAATACGGCTGACTTAGAAACGAGGTACAGATACCCGTTGGAACTCAACATCCGGGTCAACTGACCACGAATCTGCGGGTCTGTTAAATTTTGTACGACCGCGCCATCCACCAACGTGTAATCGTTGTAGCCGTTGATGGCTGACACGTACAACGCACGGTCTGAATAAATCCAGACTCGATTGTTGAACACGGCAATATCGGGGCACGTTAAATACTGCGCAAACGGCGTCGTGGCGTTTTGCGGAAGCAAGCCAGGACTTAACACCGTTCCAATCACGGTGGCATTGGTTGGCGGTGACGCAAACGTGGTCTGCCACATATTGCCCACGGTGACCGTGCCAACCGTTGTGGCGGCTGATACAACCGCGCTGCCGTACGGAGATGTCGCCGTTCCCGGCGCTACGCCAAACGTAATGGTGACCTGCGTTGAATTGGTCACCGTCACTTGGTACTGCCCGTTCCAACCGGACGGGTTCATGTTGTACAGGGTAATGTATTGGCCCGTTGATAGCCCGTGAGGGGTCAAAAAGGTCAAAGTACCCGTTGTAGAAACAACCGTGCCGGCAGTAATTGCCGGTAGCGTGACCACGGGAGCGGCAGTCAACGGAACGGTGATGGTTGTTGAACCAGTCACGGTAGCCGTAAACGTGGCGTTCCACCCCGTAGAAACAAAACCTGTGAGGGTAACAATCGCGCCTGTCGCAAGGTTGTGCGCTGAGGCGAACGTAATTGTCCCAAGCGTGAACGCCGTGTTGATGACCGCGCTGCTGACCGCAGGCAACGTCATCTGGCTGTACGCATATTTGCCGTTCCACCCGGACGGCGTGAAACCCGAAAACTGCAATACCGCGCCGTTGTACAGCGTGGTAGGGCTTGCCGTAAACAACACCGTGCCTACGCTACCGGATACCGTAGCACTGGTTACTGCCAAGTTTGTGCTAGTGCCGCCGTTGTACGGGCCGCTAAACGTTGTGCCGTCCCAGGAATAGTAGCCCGTGGCGTCAGCAAACAGAACGCGCTGATTCTTCCACTGATCCATGCGGGTTCCCGACCCGCTCATCAGCGTACCGACGTTAATTTGCGCGGCGGTGTTTGCGCCAATGTTGTACGCCCAAATCGCGCCGGATACCGTAAAGATGAACTGGTAATCCGTGGAATTGATGTTGGCGTACTGCACCCAGTACACGGTGTCCGACGCAAAATCGACTAACTGCGCCGATATGTCGGGAATGGTGTGCAGGTTGGCATCACCAATCGGAATCAAGTTAGTAAGATCGTAAAAGTGATCTTCAGGGACGGCGTTGCGCTTGGCTTTGGTAAAAACTCCTTTCCATTGGCGAAAGTATTTTGTTTCTACCGAGCGCTCACCCTTTTCCTTAATTTCCTTTTGTGGTGCAGGCATGGTTCACCGGCATCACTTGGCGTACGGGTCAGGAATGACGCGACCCATAAACGCCACCGATTCCTGTTTGGTTTGCCGCACGTACATCTGCTCAAACAGTTGCGACTCGCCCAACGCTTGCTCGCGGAACTTGGCAAGGTGAGCGGCGTAATACTTAATCGGCGTCGTGAACGGTTCCGGGATGGGTTCCGGCGTCGAATCACTGGTCAACGGCGGCGGAATCATTGCAACGTCCCAATCTGACGAGTACGTGGTGTCCGGTTGCGGCCCAATGTACACGCTCATGGTTCCGTAACGGCTAAAGCACACCGGACGGGATTGCTGATTGTTCCAGTAGCGGAAGTTCACATCAAAACGCGTCCACGGCAAGTACGCCAGTTTGATGCGCGTAGCACCCCACAAGATGTTGATGCCCATGACATCAACAATTTGATAGCCCGTGTACGCAGAAGGAAGAGTCACCAACTGGGAACCCGTAGTCTGGGTTCCCGTGTTGTTGATGACGTATTGCTCGACGCCCTGACTAAGCGTCACCAGACCTACAATCTGTTGGCGCAGACACCGAGTGTCTTTACACACCCGATTCCGTGCCTCATTGATGTAGTCCGTTAATTCAGAGTCCGACCAATACTGCCCGACAGGATCATGCAGCAGTCTGCGAACTTGAGTGATATACGTTGAAAGTGCCACTCAACCTCCGCATTACCGTTCCCCTACCACATCCTCCAAATCTAGTGCGTCAGACGGGGAGAGGCTTTTACCCCTCTCCCCGGCATCCACACCAACATCGGCCAGGGGGGTTGGGCTGTTGGACTTTGTACGACGCGGCTTGGTCACCGCAGCCGTAATATTGGTAGATGGATTTGGGACTTCGGAGAACTCAATCGCGTTTAAGCGATTCAGCGCATCTTTCATGCTCATTCTATCGTTTAGCCAATTGAGTCGATGAAACGCATTGGTCTTGTCGGTGACGCCAAATCCAAAGATGTGAGTCGCCACAAGGTGATGTACGTCTGTCGGCTCATTGACCTCAAACAGGTAGGAGATTCCATCGTACATACCCTCAATAGGTACACCCGTACGATTGGTCACTCTTACGTATTCCGATAGATCAAGAACGCCCATTTCAAACCCCCCTTACTGATTAGTTCACAATCGAAATGTAACTGGTCGCCGTCGTGCCGCTTGCTGCAATTTGGTCGTACGGGCCAAAGCGCAACTGACCCGCAGTTGAGGCTGCAAGCATTGGGCGGAACGTGGGAGCCGTGGACGGCGTAACGCCCGTGGAAGCGTCAAGCGGCACAGCGGTGTTGTCCGAATTGTACAGCGCCGCGCAATTTGCACCCAACGTGAGGTTAGAGCATTGCACCGAACCGTAGTACGGGAAACCGCCCGACGTTGCAAACGAACCCGTTGTACCCGACGCCAACGTGTTGGTCGCCGCACCCGACAAGAGAGCCTGTTGGAACAGCGGATAGAACACCGGAATAACCGACGCGCCCGAGAACGTAGCCGCCGACACCGTGGTGTAAAACGTCAGCGTCGTGGTGCTTGGAATTGACAAGATGCGGAACGTGTTACCCGAAAGAACACCCGTACCGCCAGTCACGGTCGCGCTTGCAAACTTAATGAAGTAGTTTGGAAGCACGTTGGATGACGGACTAAACGTCAAGCCGTGAGCCGACGCAAACGTCAACGTAGCAATGTAGCCCGTGATGTTTGTGCCGGAAACCGTACCCGCCGACACCGTTGCCAACGTAAACGCATTGGTGCCGTTAAGAATTGCAAACTGCGCGGTGCTTTGCTCTGCAAGGTAGTCTAGGCCACCTACTGCAATCTTTAAATCTGACATTGCGGCGCTCCTTAGATAGCAATCGGAGTAAAGCCACCAACCTTCACGCAGGTCTTTGGCTTCGTAAGGACAAGTTCGGCAATCGTGAGAACCGCGCCAATGTAACCCAACTGGTAGTTGGAAAGCAGCGACTCAAAGCCCGTGAACGCAAACGACGCTTGATCGTGGACGTACAGGTTGAGGTAGTTGCTGTTCAGGAGGTACATCGTACCTTCTGGGCAGTACGGATCGGCGTAGATCGGCACACCGGCAACGTCAAGCGCACGGAACGCCGAGCGCGGACGATCAGAGTCTGAATCAAAGCCCATTCCAGGCTGCATCTGGTACGACTCAGCCGACATGAAGTCTTGCGCGAGAGCGACCCAAGTGCCGATACCGCAAACGCCGAACGTTGGCATTTCCGAGCCGTACTTCTGGGCGGCGGCAATGTACTGGAGAACGTTCTTGCGAGTCGGTGCAACGCCAACGCTTTGGTAATACTTTGACTGCCACCACGGGTACGACGTACGGTTGATGTTGCCGTAGGTTACCAACTGCGTACCGTCATCCACCGCGCCCGGAAGGCCGAGCAACTGCTGCGTTGAGGTGGTGTTGTTGTACAGCGCGTTGGCAAACGCATCAACCATGCTGTTGGTCGCGTCGTTCATACGGGCTTCGATCAGCGGGACGATGGCATGATCCATCTGCACCGCGCCTTCCATTCCGAGGAACGGAATCGGCGTGACCATTGCCTTGAGGTTAAACTCACCGAGGAACGCACCCTGCTGCGCTTGCGGTTGGTTGAACGAACCCGAGTAGTCCGTCCACTGGCTGTTAACGAACGGCTGACCCTGAACCGGGACAGACACGCTCGACACACCGCCGGAAGCAGTCTGGGTGTTAGCCAGAAGCGCGGCAATGACCGGCGAGGACTGGTAAATCTGTACGACCATCTTGGGAATGAACGCTCTACGGGTAACGTAGGTCAATTCATTCGCAATTGGGCCTGCGGCGGGGACGATGCCCTGTCCAAAAACTGCCATGACTTAACTCCTAGTTTCGACTGTCATGCCGCACTGCCCCCGCAGCACATGATTAATAAACTCAACCCAAACCACGCTTGGCAACCAACTCATTGATTGCCTCAAAAGCAGACTTGCGAGCGAACATTTCTTTGTTCTTCCACAAATCTTTATTGTCCGGCATGGTCATCGGCGTAATTGCCTCCGGCGTTGCAGGCGCTAATTTCTTTTGCGCCGACACATACCGGATTGCCGTGTCATAGTTGCCGATTGCTTCGTCAACCATCGCTTTCTCAACCTCATCCGGGCTGAGTCCCGCTGCGCGGATCTTGGCGTGGGCTTCCTTGCGACGTTCAGTCTGCAAGAAATCCAAACGCTCTTTACGCTCCGCTTCTAACTTGGCCTCAAAATCCTCTTTCTGTTTAGCAAGAGCATCTTCAAGGTCAATGTCAGGCGCAGACATTGTGGGATTCTTTCGCTTGGCTTCCCGCCGGATTTGTTTTTCAACTTCCGGGTTCTGCTTAACAAAAGCGAACAATTTCAGGGCTTGATCCTGTTGTTCTGGGCTAAGTTCTTCAAGTGACGGCATAACGGCGCTCCCCTGGCCTTAAAAAATCAATACTTACTGCGCTTGTGATCGAACGGCACACGCGAAATAGTGCCGCCCGGAGGCCGCACCTTCATGTCGTTAATCATCAAACCGCGAGCCTTGCCGCTTTCCAGACCGCCCAGTTCCATGTAGCGCGGCGGGTTGCGGATCTTGTCACTGGTGGATGCATTGTCCTGCGGGTCACGAATAGTGAGCGACGAGGACGGATCAAACAGACGATCACCTGGCATGGTGGCGCTTCCTTACATCGGAGTTGGGAGAGGTGCGGGGCCTGCCGGAGCCGGAAGTCCCGGCGGCGGCTTACCGGGGCCTGCTAACCCCGATACAGCCTGCGCGATTTCGGCAGGCATGAGTTCTTTGTCTTTGCCTTCGGTCTCGCCAAAGGCTTTGGTCAACATCCCAATGGCCTTCATAATGGCCTCGCCTTCCGGCGTCGTGGGCTGGAACGTCTGAAGCGATTGGGTCAACTTCTTAACCACCACTTGCACGTCCGCTCTTGCACCCGCGAGGTTCCCCTCTTTCGGGCCGGGAGTCATCATGGGCGCACCGGCAGGGCCGGGGGCGGCTCCGGGGCCGGGGGGTTTTGCGCTTGCCAAAGCCTGCGCGATTTGCGGTGGGACGCTCATAGGGGCGTTTCTACAACCCTGCGAATTTGAATGTCAACATTCGTATATAAAAAGACCGCTACCCCGTAAGAAGTAGCGGTCGTTTGTGCTACGGGTGAACCCGGAGCGCAATTACTTGCGCTTCGACTTACGACCGCCACGCTTATGACGACGAGCCATGTGCGTATCTCCTAGTTGCATCAGCCCCCCTAACACGTAATTTCTGCCTTACCGGCGCATTTTGCGCTTGTGAGACCGCTTGCCGCGCTTCATTTGCCTGCTCCCTTGATGGGTGTGACCTTAGCCGCTGCCGCTTGGGCTTCCTGCTGCTGCTTTTGTTGAGCAGCCTGCGCTTCAGCCTGTTCCATTTTCTGGAGTCTTTGTTTTAGCAACTCCTTCATCGGAACGTCAAGCAAATCAATCAGCGATTCTCTGTCGATGGCCTTTGCCTTGAACAACTCAAACGCCAACGCTCTTTGATCTTCTTGGAAGATCGGGGAGTTGGAGTGAGCATCCACTTTGACAAAAAACTTATCCGTGAACTGGTCAGCAATAAATTCAATGCCAATGTCGGAACGCAGCCGCGATTTGTCGTACGCTTGCTTCAATTGCAGGAACAGACCCGCAACCTTTTCCAACTGATCTTCAATGACCAGAGCGCGTTTCTTGGCGCGTGACGCACCCAGTCGCGCAAGGTTGGCGGCGTGGCCTTGTGAACGTACGCCCTGTTCACCGCGACCCGACATGACGTTAGTGATGCCTGACGCTTCTTCAAACATAGCGTCGATTTCACGAATTTCTTTGTACAAGTCAGCGGGAATCTCTGGAGCCATAGACTCCAGTTTGGCTCCCGGCATATCCGCAGAGAGCAACCCGTTGGGACTGTCCAACGTGTCTGCCATTTCATCAATCGCGCCTTGGAAGCCGGAACCAAACTTCGGCGGTCGCGCCTGAAGGTTCAGCATATGCTGAATCTGTTCCATGCGTTCGTTCCGCATCTTTTGCAGCGGAATCAACTTGTCTACTTCTGAATAACCCCAGAAGAAGTCGTGCGCGGGATTCGGGCAAACCTGAATAAACGGCACTTCGTTCTTGATGAACACCGACTCAATCGGGCGGTCAAAAATGACTACGCCAGGTTCGGCAATGGTGACGATGCGGTAGTCCTGAATCTCATCGTCAAAGACGTACAGTTCGTACATCTGGATAAGATCTTCAGCCACTTGAGGCCGGTACTTGCTGTTTTCGCCAATGTCGAAATTGACGTTGCCAATCATGGTTGGGTTGGACTGACTGGTGACGATGCGGTCTAGCGCCGTCGCCGCTTCCATTTGGTTTTGCTTTGGCCCAACCGACGTAGCCTTCAGAATTTCTTCCGTACGCGGGTGCGGAATATTCTTGAGTTCGTACTCCAACTGACTCTTGGTGATGTAGTACGAATGGCTGAACGCTTCTTGCCGCCACAAGCCGTAGATGTCCTCGCGCAGGACGCCCATGTCAAACGGTTCAACCACAAACGGCTCAATCTGGCCTTGATTGACGCGCATCTTCACAAACATGGAGCCGTACACAAACGACCACATGAGTGCCTGACTGAAGATCAGGTCAGTGTTGGACGCGTGCCAGTCCTCGTTGAGCGACCGCATCATGGGAATGACCATTGCTTTGTTCATGTCGGAAGCCGACGGCGCAAGGTCAATGCTGAAGCGCGTGGTCTCTGAGGAATACATCAGCGCGTTTAACTGATCTACGTGCGGGTAGATCTTGTTGATGGTGGCTTGGGTTACTTCCGGGCCACCGCCATACAAGAAGAAAGATCTCCACAGGGTGTACTGCTTTCGACGTTCGTTTCGAGTCGCATTACATTTATGGTTCAGTTCGATGTAGAACGCGAACAGTTCTTTCTGTGGAGGCAGTTTCATGGGTTAGTCCACCGATGGCAAGGATGCGCGGTAGGAACCCTGAATAATTGGCGTGGGCTTTTCAAACTTTGCGCCTGCCAAAGCATTGCCGCCGGTCAAGCCAAAGTTAGACGCGAGATCGCCCGACTTGGGCTTGTTGGGAACGTCTACCCACCGGGGGCTGAAGTCCTGACCGGACTGGAGATTCTTCATCACGCTTTGTCCGTTCTCTTTGTCCACTTTAATGTCAGGCAACCCAAAGTCTTTGGCAATATCTTTCTGGAGCGCGTCCATTTTGCCAGTGACCACGTTACGCGCCGCCGGGGCTGACCGAATCTCACGCACCACAAAGCGCGGCGAACAACCGTGAGGGCAACCGGGAACCACATCCTGCTCCACGATTTCCTCAAACGGGCCATGCGCTTTGCAGGCAAATTCTTTCAGTACAGCCACGGGACACCCTCCTTTTGCTTTTTACACCCGACCGAATGGATTAAGCAACCGCGTCCGGCCTTCCGGGTCGTGTTTAGGGGCCATCTGCGGATCGGTACGCTTGAGACTCACCTGCAATCCCCGCGTCGTGATCTTAACGCTCCCCTGATAGAAGGGTGGGCATTGCAAGGGAAACGGATTCTCAACAGTTTTGATTTCCCAATCAAGGATATAGCCGCGTTTGTCGCGCTTCTTGACGATGGGTTCAAACATACCGGCAAGGATTTTTTTGAGTCCTGCCGTAATGCGAATGCGAACACCAAACCGATACCAGTGGAAATCGCCGGTAGAAAACGCCTTACGAAACCCAGGCCACTTCTCTTTTTCAATGTTGAGCGCCGCTAACACCATACTGGGACTGCTTTTGTACGGACTGTTTGGATTGGTGGTCAGCCACAGGTAAACGTGCTGTAAGTGCCTGTCACTCCACGCTTTTTCATCATCAGCGCCGATCTCAGTGCTTACTCTGACTCGGGGGCCGATGCGGTTCATGTCCGATTGACCGCCCTGTTCTTGGACATTCTAACGGTCGCGGTGTTCTCGGTCTTGTTGTATAAGATGCCAAGGTCTTTCATGTACGACCGCACCATGCGTGGGCCTGCCACTTCTACCCCGGTACGCAGCGCCATGTCCCGCTGATCTTGCTCGGCTTCGTACAAAAATCCTTGTGACATCAACTTGGTACGAACTTGGTCGTTCCACGCAAGGATTGCCAAAGCGGCGGCAATTACTCGGTCATCTTTACGGTGGTTAGGCGCGGCGGGAGCCGATCCTGCTTCGCGTTGAATGGAAGTCATTTCGCTGATGAGTTCCTTAGAAACGGGGTGGGCCATCTTGCGCTCCACGTAGTCTCGGAACGTATTCATCATGCGTTCTTTCATCTGGAAGTTGGTCTGCGTGTGCAGCGCACCTGGAGTCCCGTAAATCGAGTCGTATTTGCGGTACATGAAGTCGCGCATGGAACCCAGTACGTCACGCAGAACGGGACGCGCCTGAGAAAGACCGAACGTTCGTTCTTTTCTCATGTTCTGAATTTCGTTTAGCACGGCATGACCGGGGCCGCTTACTTCCAAGTTGAACGTGCACGGGCCGTACGCGCCTGCGAGGTACGCAATCGCCCAAGCAAACTGACTAGTCGTAATGTCCTGATCGACGTACTCGGCGACTTGTTCAATTCGGTCAGCCCAGACTCGCCAGACGCTGATGGCAAACTGGTCTGCATTCTCTGACGAACCGTATGCCGGATCAGCGCCCAATACGTAGAAAGCATTTTTGTCCGGGTTCTTCCAAACTTTGAGAGTGGCGTTCTTGGCTTGCGCCGACACGACTTCGGTATCAATGAAGTTGTCCCGGAACGTCAGCCGGTAATAGTCCGGCGCTTTGATGCTGTTGACATCCTGATACAACCTTGACAATTCCACCGACGAAAAGAACTGCGACCCGCTTGCCTGAAACGCTTGGTTTTCTGTCCAGGGATACTCTTGCAGCCGCATGGACTCATCGGTTTGTTGTTCAGCGGCAAGCCAACGCCACCATGCGATTTGGTGGTCATCAATCTCGACGCCGTACAGCATCTTCACTTCTTTGGCCCACGCTTTCTCTTGCGGGGTCATGCGACCGCTCTTGCCGTAGTAAACCCTGTACAAGGGATCTTCTGGCCCAATGCGGTACATTTCATTGGCCCACCACGACACAAAGATGGCCTTTTGCGACGCGGCTTCTTTGGCTTCGCACCATTGGTCGTAGAACAAGTTCTCAAATCCCCGCGCCGTAGACTCCCAGTGGTAGAGCCGGTTGGGATTCTTTTGGGCAAGGGAAGCGCGTAGGGACGCAAATCCTTCGGCGTCACCCCATGAGGACATTTCCGTGGCATGGAGGAATGACACGGCGGAGGAACGACCCAGGCTGCCCTTGCCGGTTTTCTTGGTTCCCGCCACGCGGTACAGCAATTTAGTGCCGGTGGTCAGAACCAATTGATTGCGGTTGTGGTCTTTGATGGGCCGCTTCCACGCCGGAGGCAGGGAGGCGTAATACAGTTCTAACGTCGAGCGGAACGAATCTCGCGCTGTGTCCTCGTGGACTGCCATCATGCCGTTCATGCCTTTGTGCATAAACAGCCAAAACATATCCAAGGCAAGGGAGATGGTGGAGATACCTGCCTGTCGGCACTTTAGGGTCACAAAGTCGTGTACCCCGTCCTCCAAACCCTCAACGATCTTGCGTAGCACCCATGTCTGAGTGCCAAGCAGGGAGTCACCCAATGAGATGACCCCCCGCTCTTTTGAATCAATCTTTAGCGCTTTGGTAAAGCGTGTGAATTGATCCAGAGGGAACTTCATCGGGGCTTGGTCTCAAATACGACCTCACCGTTTGGCAGGATCAATCGCTGACCTTGCCAACCTGGAGCGCCTTCCTTGGCCCATTGAGATTCGCGGCTAAACGATTCGTGGTAGGGCGTCTTGAACGTATCGGGGTAGTGCAATTGCTTATCCACAGGGTTTACGGCTGACCCTGCGGCCCCTTTCTGCATTGCCAAGTAATACCCGCGCATATCGTAATCAGGATACGGGTCTGTCGGGTCGAACGGCACTTTGTTCTCTTTGACCCAGTTCATAAACGCCTGTTCTTGCTCGGGCGACAACTTGGTCAATTTCTTCTGCCAGTCAGGATCGGCGTAAGCCATGTTCCGTTTCAGCAGATTCTCACGGTACTTCGCATAGTCAGAAACAGCCGGAGTTGCCTCCGGCTTCTTCTGTGGCTGACCCAACCGATCCAACGCGGTCTTGATAATCGGATTCAGTTCGTCAGCCATACATCACTTCTTCTTGGCCCGTTCTTTGCGTACCTGGGCCGCAATCTGTGCGGCATTACGCTCGTTGGCTTCCTCGACGTTGCCCCAGTTCACTGCCTTCTTTTTCTTGGCAGGAACTTTCTTAGCCGCTTTCTTTTTGGTCGCCATGATTAGTTACTCGGAGTGGAAGGTTCGGCAGCCGCCGGATCCGGGGTTGCGGTGGTGGTGTCCGTGGTGGTGGTGGACGTATCCGTAACCACCGTCTCTACCGCAGCCGACGCTTCATTTTCCGCAGCCCGTTCAGCGTGCATGGCTCGCGCCCACAACACCGCTACGTGCGAGGCTTCATTCTCAAGCCACTGCTCTGCGCCAATCCAATACTGCTTCAACTCATCCCAAGTCCAGGTACCGTTAGCCATGTCGCTTTCCTTTGTGTTTAGGACAAAAATGTCGCCTCAGCCAAAGCGGACACTGGCGACAGCACAAACTAATCTTTGGGGTGTGCACGTTGCAACACTCTGTTGCCCCCACGCTTCCCCGCAAACTGCGCCAACCCCCGGTCATTGAATGCCCGTTTTTCAGCAGGCACGGCCTTGCCACCCATCGACTGTATTTCCCGCCGACGCTCCGGCGTCATCGCCGCCAAGCCACGCGGTTTCTTCTGTTCAGTCATCACAGCACCTTCCGCGCAGCAAACTGCACAGGGATTTTTTCTTCAAACATTTCTAGCGGCAGAATTTCTTTTGTCAGGTGGTGATACTCGCTCTGCATATATTCAGCAAGGCGCTTAAACAGCCAGTCGCGCTCTTCGCGCAGCGCCTCAATCTCATTGCACAGTTTGACCAACACGCCGCGCTCTACCGACAAATCGTTTACCGCGATCAGGCCGCAAGCCGTCTCATGCTCAAACTTTGCCAGACCTCGACGCACAGATTCTACGATGTCAGTCACTTCGCACCCTTCTTCAGGTTACAGCCCGGACACAACAACTGAAGGTTCCCCACCACGTTGCTACCACCCCGTGCCAACGCCACCACATGATCCACATGATAGCCAGTAATGCCAAGGTGTCTATTGCAGAGTCTACACAAATGGTTTTGCAGCACAAGCAGTCGCCGAACATCCCCCGCACTGTAACTCCCTCGCCCTCTGGCCCTTTCTCTCCGTAACGCATTCCTGGCTGACTTCCCCGGCTTCTCACATCCCCTACACTGAGACCGCACCTTTTTCCCCACCTTGCGGAACTGCCCCCTAGGCAACATTCGCTTGCACCCCAAACACTCCAACAAGAGTCCTTCTACCTTTCTCATTGCCAAGCCTACATTTTTTACTGTGGGGGGAGAGAGAGGGGGCGCCTAGCACCTACACAATTAATGGCCCAAGCCACCTGGCAAATAGCACAACCGGTCGTTTTTTTCTCTTTTGCTAGGTAACTGACTGGGGAGGGGAAT
>TBL_comb48_EPIDRAFT_1001499_pt1 | contig 17119 bp, 16 predicted proteins | sample TroBogEpilimnion_37_FD_10681 | JGI IMG/M metagenome (IMG submission 10681)
GTGGCAACCCAACTCACACCACCGGCCCCGCCACATCCTTCCACTTCGCGTGCCATTCCTTGAACACGATCGGTGAGATCTCGCTGGGCTTGATTTCGCTGCGGCCGCCCCAGAACACATTCGTGTACTCAAGCGGGATGCCTTCTTCGGCCAGATGCTTGTCGATGGCGGCCTTGTGGGCTAGCACCATCTCTTTGTCGGTGCCGTGGATGACGCCCATGATGTTCACGTTGGCAAAGCGCTCACCGCCTTCACGCCAGTAGGCGTGGGTCATGATGGTGTGGCGTCCCACTTCGCCGCCGGCGCGTTCTTCCATGCCCTTTGGTACCTTCCAATGGAAGAGCGCATTGAATCGCGTGACGCGCACGCCCGTGGCGCTGGGCTTCACGTGCTCCAGGAAGGTCGAGAAGCGGCCGATGACGCCTTTTTTATCGAGCTGCTTGGCGACTTCACAGAATTTCTCAAACGAGACACCCGCAGCCTTGGCGCGGCCTTCCCAGGGATTCGGCCCGACTTCCTCAATGCTCAGGTCTCCCTTGAGATGCAGCAGCACGTTCCACTCTTCAGCATCCAGTTCAGCGATGTTGGTGGTCATCATCACGGCGGGCACTTCGGCTCTTTCGCCGGGCTCCAACGTCTTGCGGCGCACGTGGCCTACGCCCAGGGCGAAGATGCCATGCGCCTCCATGGTGTAGTAGCTTTCGGCACCGATCAGCTTCGCCAGCACATCGCAATGCTGGTTGATGTCATAGCCCTGCGGCACTTTCAGCGTGGTCCACAGGCGGTAGTCACTGCCGCTGACCTCGCGGTCTGTCGAGCGCAGCACCACGTGGCCGCTGAAGGGGTCTTGCTTGAAGAGGAATTCAAAAGCGGCATCCAGCTTCTCCGTCGGCACCTTCCAGGCCACCAGCGCGCCTTCGGCCAGCTTGTTCGCCAGCAGGGTCTGGCGCACGCGGCGGATCACCCCGGCCTTCAGCATCGCCTGGATGCGCTCCACCACGGTCTCCAGCGGCAGGCCGCACAGCTGCGCGATGTCCTGAAACGGCGTGGGGGTAAAGCCCTTGATGCGGTCTTCGCTGACGGCGAGGATTTGCGCGTTAATCGGGTCGGTATGGTCGGTGGGGAGGTCGGCGGCGGACATGGCTGGGAATCGGGGGGAGGCATCTTTAGCGGTGGCCCGGCGGAAATGCGAGATTTGAAATTTGCGATTTAGCACACGCCAATTGCCGTCTAGCATACGCCCATGAACAACCGCAAGCCCACGGCCGCCATGCGCAGGCGTCACAACCTGATCACGGCGTGGCGTGGCGTGGAAGACGGCCCGCTGATGGACCTGCCCACGCTCAGGGTGGGAGACCTCGCCACGCAGATCATGGCCCAGGCTGGCATGGCCAATCGTGTGAAGCTGGAAGATATCCTCGCCGCCTGGCAGGAGATCGTCGGCACCTTCCTCTTCAAACTCACCCGACCCGACACCTTCGAGCGCGGCATCCTCACCGTCCGCCTCATGCAACCCACCGCGCACCATGCGCTGATGCAGGAGAAAGTGAAAATTCTCAAACGCCTGCAAGAGAAGCTGCCCGACGCGAAGATTAAGGACGTGCGCTTCCGCCATGGCTAAAAAATGACGAATGCAGAATGTCGAATGACGAATTGTTTCCAAACGTGCCTTCCGTGACGTAATCACCGCCTATTCGTCATTCCAGCTTCCCTCTTGTCCTTGAACTCCTACTCTCACGCCGCCCTCATCATCGTCGGTCACGGTTCCACCACGAATCCGGACTCCAGCGCCCCGACACACCTGCACGCCGACTCCATTCGCCGTCGTGGCCTTTTCCGTGAAGTCGTATGCTGCTTCTGGAAAGAGGAGCCCAACATGCGCGAAGTCTATGAAATGGTGGACAGCGAGGTCATCTACATCGTCCCCAATTTCATCAGCGAAGGCTACTTCTGCCAGCAGGTGCTCCCACGCGAACTACGGCTCGACGGCCCGACCACGCACCGCGATGGCAAAACGATTCACTACTGCGATCCCGTGGGCGTCCACCCCAACATGACGCGCCTCCTGATTCAGCGTGCCGATGAAGTCGCCCCCCATGTGCCACGCGAGCAGACCAGCCTCGTCATCGTCGGCCACGGCACCAGCCTGAACGAGAACTCCACCAAGGCTATTCAGGATCAGGTCGCCCTCATTCGCGGCGGCCACTACGGCTTCGCCGAAGTCATCGACGCCTACATGGAGGAGGCCCCCTTCGTCGCCGAATGGTCCAAGCTCACCACCGCGCCCAACGTCGTTGTCGTCCCCTTCTTCATCGCCGACGGCCTGCACAGCTTTCAAGACATCCCCGTGCTGCTTGGCATGCGCGAGGACGTCGGTGCCGCGCTCAGCGAGAGCGGCGTCTTCCATCAAAACCCGCACCTGCTCCAGGGCCGCCAGATCTACTACAGCGGAGCCATCGGCACCGAGCCGCTCATGGCGGACGTCATTCTCGATCAGGTGCACGACTTCGATGCCAAGCATCAGGTGAACGACAAAAAAGGCATGCCGAACGACGAGGTGAAATCCTCCCTCGCCTACTGGCTGAACTCAGGCCTCGATGAGATCGGCGAGATCCTCATCACCACCAACGACGATGGCTCTTATTCGCTCTGCCATATCGCGGATCGCGGCAAAGACGATCTGCAAGTCCATCACGAAGCGCACGATGCCCTCTTCATCGCCCGCAACGATGCCAGCGGCACCTTCCGCCCCCTGCATTCCGCCCCCACCCTGAATCGCGGCTGGCGTCTCGACCTTTCCGACCTCGACGAACTGCGCCTGGCCCTCGATTTCTTCTACCCCGCCGCCATCGGCATGGCGCGTGCGTTGGAGCAGGAAAAGCTCGCCGCTGTTCCCTTGCGCGATCTCCTCGGCCGCCAGACCGGCATGTATCGCTTCGTCAACACCATCACGGATGACCAAGCCCATGCACTGATCGGCAAAACCTGCGCCAACACCAAGTGCCTCCGCCGCATCCTCTGGCCCCTCACCGCCACCCAGCCCATGGCCGGAGCCGCCGCTGCCAAAACTCAACCCAATCACGCCCCCAAGGCCGTCCCCCTTCTCTGCATCGAAGCCTGCACGCACGTCGTCTCTGCGGCACGCAAGGTGGCGCGGGAGAATCATGAGGCGAATGCTGCGAAGAGCGGGGATTGAAAAAAGCTCGGAGTGACCAAATAACCCGCTCTACGTTTCACCGGTTTTTTTGACCACCACAACACCCAAATGAGTGCATATCTGGGAAGCGGTGTCGAAAGTAAGTACGCAATCTGAGGAGGCGAAAATGTGTAACTTTATCAGTGCAGAGATCACCTTGAATGCCTTCACATGCAGCATGTCGGCAAGATCGCCCACGGTCACGGTATCGGTATCGGGGATCGCGACGCACAGAGGCCGCTCCTTGGAAGATGTGCCGAAATGCTTTTCCAGTGCATTGGAAAGCTGCGCCATGGAGCTTGGGGAGCTTGGGGAGCTTGCAGCCGCCACGCTCTTGTTCTTTTCCAACGCGGCAGAAATGATGACCGCCCTCTGTGCTCGAACCGCAGCGTCCTCATCCTGCAGCCGGATCGCATCATATAGATCCTTGCAGCCTTCCGGCAGCAGGTAGCGCGGTTTATCACATTCTGAAAACAGCATGTCGTCGTCCACGAGCCCTTTATAGATCATCTAGGGCATTTTTACCAGCGCCTTGAGGCTCTGTCCCCGTATGCCTTCCATTGTTCAGAATCATGAAGCAAATCCGCCCAAGAGTGCGGATTGACAAGCGCCCCCCCTCGCACTATCCCGCCTCATGCGCATCCGCTCATTCAAAGGTCTCGTCCCCACCCAGAAAAACGCCCCCGAAGTCGCCGCCGTTCCTTACGACGTGGTGAACCGTGAGGAAGCCGCCGCCCTTGCCAAAGGCAAGCCCTTCAGCCTGCTGCATGTGGACCGCGCCGAAATCGACCTCGATCCTGAAATCGATCCCTATTCCGCTCCAGTCTATGCCAAGGCACGCGAGAACTTCGACCGCCTGCAGAAGGATGGCATCCTCGTCCGCGAGGGCAAGCCCTGCATGTACCTCTACCGACAGATCGTCTCCGGCCACAGCCAGACCGGTCTCGTCACCGTCTGCCACACCGAAGACTACGAGAAGGACATCATCAAAAAGCACGAGAAGACCCGCCAGGACAAAGAGGATGACCGCACCAATCTCGTCGATGCGCTCAATGCCAACACCGGCCCCATCTTTCTCACCTACCGCCAGCGTCCCGGCATCAGCGCCCTGATTGAGAGCTTCATGCAGGCCGAGAAACCCATCAACGACTTCACCGCCCCCGATGGCGTGCGCCATCAGCTCTGGCGCGTCTCGCTGGGCCTCTGCGTGTCCTTGACCGGCCTGTTTGAAAGTCAGGTGCCCTGCGCCTACGTGGCGGACGGTCACCACCGCGCCGCCAGCGCCTTCCGCGTCAGCAAGCTGCGCCGCGAGGCCAACCCCAACCACACCGGCGAGGAAAACTACAACTGGTTCCTCAGCGTGCTCTTCCCTGGCAACGAACTCAAAATCCTGCCCTACAACCGCGCGGTGAAGGATCTCAATTGCAACGACCGCGAGGAGTTCCTCAAGAAAGTCGGCGAAATCTTCACCATCAAGCCCACCACACTCAAGTCCCCCACCAAGCCCGGCCAGTGCTGCATGTACCTCAAAGACCAGTGGTATGAGCTCACCTGGGAAGCCGCCAAAGACGCCAGCCCCATCGACCAGCTCGACGTCAGCATCCTCCAGGATCGCCTGCTCAAGCCCCTCCTCGGCATCGACGACCCGCGCACCAGCAAGCGTATCGACTTCATCGGTGGTATCCGCGGCACCGCCGAACTCGAGAAGCTGGTGAACAGCCGCGACTTCAGCGTCGCCTTCTCCATGTTCCCGACCACCGTCGATCAGCTCATGGCCATCTCCGACGTCGGCCAGATCATGCCACCCAAGAGTACGTGGTTTGAGCCCAAGCTACGCAGCGGCCTCTTCATTCACACGCTGGAAGGCTGAGCCGCAAGCAAAGTACTACCGAGCTTTAGCTCGCTCTGGAAGGCGCTGAGCTTCCCAGAGCGAGCTAAAACTCTGCACTACTTATCGCACCGTCCCGACCTCGCCCTGAAAAGTTTGAGCAAAAGACTTCAGATCCTCCTGACTGATCTCCGAAATGGCCCAGTAGCTCATGCCACCCGCAGTCCATCGCAGGATGCTGTAGCCGCGCTGTGCGGCCTCAGTCTGAATGCCCGATGATGCATTCTCATCAGCCCCAGCCGGCCAGAGGATGAGACTGATGTAGTGCTTGCGGCATTGATACACAAGCGCCGCCGCTGAATGTCCATCGATGTAGTCGAGCCGTCCGCCTATGGTTTTAAAGCCCTGCGCGGACAGGTCCGGCACTGCAGGTGCAAAATCCACTTTGCCCTCAAACCACGGGCGCACGGTGTGCTTGTCCGATGAGGCGACATCGACCAAGTGATCGCCGATGAGCGAGCGAATGTGGCTGTCGGTGACTTCACTCAACAGCAGGCGATTTTCCTGCGCACGATCATGAGTCATCCACACAAATGCAGCGATGACCAACGCAGCAGCGGCTGCAATGCCCGTCCACCACGCGGGACCTGCCCGGACGATGCGCGCGACTTGGGACTGCGGCTTTACAGCGGCACGCACACGTTGCTTCAGGCTCTCAGGTGCGGTGAATGCTGCGGTGCGTATGCGCCGGGTCATGAGCGTGGCATTGTCCCTCATCTGCGCGCAGGTCTGGCAGCCGTCGAAATGCTGTTCAAGTTCGAGCGTGAGTGGCATCGGCAGTTCACCATCGCAGTAGGCGGAGAGCCAGTGTTGGGTTTCTTGGCAGTTCATGGTTGTCCTCCCTCAGGCTGGGTTTCGGCGCAGAGAATCATGCGAAGTTGCTGGCGTCCCCGTGCCAGCCGCGACATCACGGTGCCAATGGGTACATCTGCAATGTCGGCGATCTCCTTGTAGGAATACTCTTCCATTTCGCGCAGCACGATGACCTCACGGTACTCCGGCGGCAGTTGATCAATAGCCGCCCTCATGCGTTCGACATTGTCCATCGCCATTTCCAACTGCTGCGGATTCGCCGCCACGTCTTCCAATTCGAACTCCTCATCGTCGATGCTGGCATGCATGTGCGCAGCGCCGCGTTTCTTCAGCCAGGTGTAGCTTGTGTTGCGCACGATGGTGAGCAGCCAGGCACGTGGATTACCACCTCGAAATCCCTCAAAAAACTTCACCGCACGCAGGCACGACTCCTGCACGATGTCTTGCGCATCGTGCTCATTGCCCGCCAGCCAGCGCGCCAGGTTGTAGGCGGCATCCAGATGCGGGAGGATGGTATGTTCAAACGGGTCGATTCGGAGTTCCACAAGCGGGGGGCTTTCGGTTCCAGACTGCGGCGGGGACAAGTTTATTCCCGCCCCAAAAAGAATTTTGGCACGGGAATAAAGCAATGCCGCCGCTGGTTGGGCTCATGTCAACCCAAACCAACACCCACAAAAACATGAACAAAATCCTGCTCCAAAATCAAACCAACGACGGCATCGACCGCCGCGGCTTCCTCAACTGCATGGCCTGGGCTGGCACCGGCGTGCTCTTCAATGCCATGGGCGGCGTGGTGGCCTCCAGCATCCTCCAGCCTGCGGGTGCAAATGCAGCAGACGCCCCCGTTGTCAGCGGCGCTGACTTCAGCTTCGTCCAGATCAGCGACAGCCACATCGGCTTCAGCAAAGAGGCCAACAAGGACGTGCTCGGCACGCTGCAGGCCGCCGTCGATAAAATCAACGCCCTCCCTGTGGCACCCGATTTTATCCTCCACACCGGCGATCTCACGCACCTCTCCGAAGCCGAGGAATTCGACACGCTTGAGCAAATCCTCAAGGGCTGCAAAACCAAGCAGATCTTTTACGTCCCCGGCGAGCACGATGTGATGGAGGCGCACGGCAAACTCTACCTTGAGCGCTTCGGCAAAAACACCCAAGGCCACGGCTGGTTCAGCTTCAACCACAAAGGCACCCACTTCATCGGCTTGAACAACGTGATGCTGCAACGTGAAGGCCGCCTAGGTCAGCTTGGCGAGGAACAGCTCGCCTGGATGGAAGACGACCTTCGCGCGGTCAAAGACAGCACCCCCGTCGTCCTCTTCGCCCACATCCCGCTCTGGATGGTCTATGAACAATGGGGCTGGGGCACCAGCGATGGCGAACGCGCCCTGGGCCTCCTCAAGCGTTTTGGGTCCGTGACCGTGCTCAACGGCCACATTCATCAGGCGCTGCAAAAAGTGGAAGGCAGCGTCACCTTCCACACCGGCATGTCCACCGCTTTCCCGCAGCCCGCGCCCGGCAGCGCGCCCAAACCCGGCCCCCTCAAAGTGGAGCCCGGCAAACTCCGCTCCGTGATCGGCATCACCGATGTGACCTACAGCGTGGGCAACCATTCACTGGCCATCGTCAACGATCCACTTGGCTGAGATTGAGTGCTGGAACTTCAGCTCGTTCTGGAAGTCCCAGAGCGATTTGATGCTCTCAGCCTTGCTACTCCACCCACAGCCGCTTCGCCTTCCGGCGCAGGTGCTTATCTCCCGGCAGATTGATCTTAGCCGGCCCATCCGGCGCGAGCATGCCCAGCGCCGACTCGATCACATCATGCTCGATTCCCGGCAGTTCCCAGGCCTCGCGCAACCAGATGGCAAACACACGCGACGACACCGCCGGATGCAACGCTAGCAGTTCCGGCGCGATCAGCAGTGAGCGATCCTCCTGCACCCTCCCCTCCGCCGTCAGAAATGCCAGAGCCTGCCGTTGCAGGACGTCATCGTCCTGCTCGGCCAGCGTGCCCAACCGCAGTACCTGCGGCACCACGTCTCGGGCAAAAATGTCGTTTAGCAGCGGCAGCGCCTCATGCCGCACTCGGTTGCGGCGATGCTTCGGCGAGGTGTTACTGGAATCCTCCCTGAACTTAAACCGCTTCCCTTTGAGATACGCATCGATCTCGCTGCGCCGCGCTTGCAACAGCGGCCGCACCAGGTGCAGGCCGGAATCCAGCCGCTGTACCGCATGCATGCCCGACAGTCCAGCCAGTCCGCTGCCACGGCAGAGATTTGCCAAAATCGTCTCCGCCTGATCTTCCGCATGGTGCGCGAGCAGGACGACCCAGACGTCGTATTTTTCCGCCATGCGTAGCAGAAACGCATGCCGAGCCTCGCGCGCCGCCGTCTCGGTTGAGGTACGACTTTTCTCCGCCAGGGCCGCCACATCCTCCGACTCGATCTCGCATTTCAGCGCGTGCTTCTTCGCCAGACGCCGCACGAAGGCCGCATCGTCGATCGATTCCTTGCCGCGCAATCCGTGGTTCAAGTGGCAGAGAATGAGCTGAGTAAACCCCGCCTCCCGCAGCAGGTGCAGCAGTGCTACCGAGTCTCGCCCCCCGGAAATCGCTAATAGTACCGGTTCCGCTGGATCACAGGCGGCAGGCAAATTCAGTAGGATGGTAGTCTCGGCAGGCACTCGTAACGAATTAACCTAACCTCTCGAAGAGTAAACAGGAAATCTTCATCCCTCCTTGCGGTACGCCATGCTTTCGACACTTTGCATGCCCCCTTTCCCACCATGGCCACCAAGAAAACCACCCCTGGCATCTGTTACCTCGTCGGCGCCGGTCCCGGCGACCCCGGACTTCTCACGCTCAAGGGGAAGGAATGTATCGAAGCCGCCGACGTGCTCGTTTACGACTACCTCTGCAATCCCGAGCACCTGCGCTACGCCAAGGATGGCGCGACCAGCATCTACGTCGGCAAGAAGGCTGGCGACCACACCCTGCCTCAGGAGGAAATCAACAAACTCATCGTCAAGCTCACCACCGAGGGCAAAACCGTCACGCGCCTGAAGGGCGGTGATCCCGTGCTCTTTGGCCGTGGGGCCGAAGAAGCTGCCGAATTGTACGAAGCCGGCGTGAAGTTTGAAATCGTCCCCGGCATCACCTCCGCCATCGCTGGCCCAGCCTACGCCGGCATTCCAGTCACGCATCGCTCCCACTCCTCCCAGCTCACCATCTTCACCGGCCACGAAGACCCCACCAAGCCCGACACCTCGCTCAACTACGCCAAGCTCGCGCAGGCAGACGGCACCAAGGTCTTCCTCATGGGCGTGGAGCGCATTGAGGAAATCACCCGCGAATTTTTGAAACACGGTGCCAATCCGGAAACCCCCGTCGCGCTCGTGCGCTGGGCCACGCACAGCCACCAGCAGACCCTCGTCGGCACGCTGAGCGACATCGCCGCCAAGGTGAAGGCCGCAGCCTTCAAAGCACCCGCCGTGGCCGTCATCGGCGACGTCGTCACCGAGCGTCCGCAGTTGAACTGGTTTGAAGACCGCCCGCTCTTTGGCAAAAGGATCGTCGTCACCCGCACTCGCGCGCAGGCCAGCGTGCTGAGCAAGCAGCTCTCCGTGCTCGGTGCCAATGTCATCGAAATGCCCACCATCCGCATCGCTCCCATTGAGGACCAGCTTTCTTTCGGCGAACTCGTGCAGGACTGCCACACCTACGACTGGATCATCTTCACCAGCCCGAACGGCGTGGACGCCTTCTTCACCATGTTCGACAAGCTCTACAACGACGCCCGCAGCATCGGCGGCGTGCGCATCGCCTGCATCGGACCCGGAACGGCGGAAAAGGTTAAGGCCCGCCACCTTGCCGTCGATCTCATGCCCGACAAAAAGAACTACGTCGCCGAAGGCCTCGTCAAAGCATTCAAAGACCACCAGGACATGGACAACGTGAAGGTGCTCTGGGTCCGCGCCCAGGAAGCGCGCGAAGTCATCGCCAACGAACTCAGCGGCATGGGGGCCATCGTCGATGAATGCGAAGCCTACCGCACCATCGCCGAAACCGAAGACAACCTCGAAGCCCTCGCCCGCCTCAAAGAAGAAGGGGCCGACATGATCACCTTCACCAGCGCCTCCACCGTCGAACACTTCCTCAACCTCAAAGTCGCCCTGCCCGAAGGCATCAAGATCGCCAGCATCGGCCCCGTCACCAGCGCCGCCATCACAGCCCGTGGCCTCAAGGTCGATGTCGAAGCCAAGGAGAACAGCATCCCTGGCCTTGTGGCAGCGGTGGAGAAGTTTTGGAAGTAGCTGACAGCAGCCAGCAAACATAACGACCCACTCAAGACAAAGCATCCACCTGCCCCAGGCGCTGGAGCAATGCGCTCAACTCCGGCCCAATCAGCCGCAGTTGCTCCCGGTGCATCGAGGACAGTTCTTCCAGCATACCCTCGCCACGAGCGGTGAGCCGAATATGCACCTGCCTCCGGTCCTCGACAGAAGGATCGCGCTCCACCAGATTCTCCAGCACCAGGCGGTCGATCAAGCCGACGGCGCTGTGGTGCTTGATCTGCAAACGCTCCGCCAGCTCCCCCACCGTGACGTGGTCGCGTCCAGGAAATCCCTTGATGGCCAGCAGCGCCTGATGCTGCTGTGGCGTGAGCCCTGCAGTTCCCGCCGCCGCCTCGCTGAATCGCAGAAACTTCCGCAGTGCGAAGCGAAACGCCGCGAGGTTTTCATACTGCGATTTGGAGATCGGTTTGCGCTGTGACATGGCGGCAGGTGTAACATCACCACCTCTGGGTTGGCCATCTCTGTTTGACATATATCGCATTACGATATTTAATCGCGGCATGCCAGTACAATAAAGCCTGACAGCCAGATGGCCCATCTGCGGTGCCAGGACAGGCTGATGCGCGCCCCCTCCCTCCGAGCCATGCTGCTACTCATCAAAACTCTGCTGCTCAAGCTCCTCATCGCCGCAACTGCCGGAGGCCTCATTTATGCCCTGAGCTGAGATGCCACACTTCCGTTACTGCAATGATCCGCTGTTCCTGGCCGGTTGGCTGGCCTACGGCATCAACCGCTGCCTCATCAAGCCGCATGTGGCGCCAGGGTTCATGATGTTTCACTTCAATGACCTGTGGCTGATCCCCTGCGCACTGCCGCCCGTGCTGTGGCTGCATGGTCGTCTCGGACTGCGCGCTCAAGATGCGCCACCGCAGCCGGGCGAAATCGCAGGGCATCTCGTCTTCTGGTCGCTGCTGTTTGAATGGATCCTTCCCAAAGCCATGCACTCATCCGGTGATCCGGTCGATGTGGCTGCTTACGCCACTGGCGCCGTCATCGCAGGCCTATGGTGGCACCGGCAGCGGTGGTTCGCGGCTTGCAGCCGACAGTATTGAGTTGAGATGACAAAGCACAGCAAAGAGCTTTTACAATTCTGCCTTCATTTCAGCTTCACCTGGCTTCCGCGTCATCACCGTCACGACAAGAATGAAGAAACACATGACCACCGAGAACAGCGGAAACTGCAGTGCCGCCGGCAGACTGTAAACCAGCGCAAGAGCAGGAATCCACACCAGCCAGTTCGTGATGAGCACCGTCGGGCAGGTGCGAGTCCAAAACTCGCGGTTCAAGGTCGGGCGCGTGCGTCTCCAGGAGCAACCCAGATCCACCCAGCGCAGGGCGATGACGTAGGTGGGCACAAACCAGACCGGGCTCATGATGAACTGGTCCACCAGCACCTTTTTCACCAGCGTGGTGGCGTCATGCGCATCTCCAAAGACCCAAGTCTGGAAGTGATAGAACAGGTCGATCTCCATGCCGCGATAGCCCCAGAACAGCATGAGCAGCAGCAGACGCTTCCCACCGCCCTCCTGCGGCAGCGTGCCCATGAGGCGCTGAATGCCGGTGGGCATGATCGCTGCGGCAAACATGGTGGAGACGCAGGAAAAGGCGAAGGACCAGTGCGTCTTGAACGCCCCCAGTGACTCCCAGAATCCCGCCAGCGCAGGCACCTGGTAGTAGCTGACGACCAGGGCCACGGCGAAGGCATTCAGTACCAGGCAGGGCACGCGGTTCTGCCGGAACACCGCCGCAATGGTGGCGAGGATGCCGGGAGATGAATTGGATGAGACGGGCATGATTAAGATGGAATGACGCGCGCTTATTGATCTTTGCCGAAGCGCTGCCAGCTTCGTCTCACGCGCCAGTGAAAAGAGCACGCATGAGAGGTGCCCCGATACTGCCGTGCCCCGCTTTCGAGTCAATGCAATCCCTCGGCTTTGCCAGCTTGCCACGCCGCTCCGTCTGCCCATTCATGCAGCATGACCGCCGACTTGTTCCAGCAAATCACCGCGCACGGAGCCGCCGTGAATCTTTCCTCTCATGCCAAGTTCCGGCTCACCGGAACTGACCGCGTGCGCTACCTCAACGGCCAAGTCACCAATGACATGCGCCGTGTCAAACCTGATGAAACCCTCTACGCCTGCGTGACGGACGTGAAGGGCCGCATCGCCGCAGATGTCTGGGTGCATGCGCAGGATGATGCCCTGCTGCTGGATGCCGAACCCGCCCTGCGCGAGACACTGGGCATGCGCCTGGAGCGCTACATCGTGGCCGATGACGTGGAACTGACCGATGTGACCGAAGACTGGCAGCTCTGGCATGTGTTTGGCGGTGATGCCACACCAGCCGCTTTGGAGCACTGTATCGAAGCACCAGGGCATCCCGCGCGTTCCGCACGCTATGGCGCAGCAGGCTTCGATCTCTGGCTGCCCACCTCAGCCAGCGCCCCCACCTTCCATCCCGACCGCCCCCTGCTCAGCGACGCCGATCTCGAAACCTGGCGCATCCTGCAAAAAATTCCACGCTGGCCGCACGAACTCAACGCCGAAACCTTCCCACCCGAAGCCGGTCTCGAAAGCCTAGCCATGGACTTCACCAAAGGCTGCTACATCGGTCAGGAGGTGCTCTCGCGCATCAAAACCACCGGCAAAATGCCGCGCGAGATGATCGCCTTCGCATCCGCCACAGCGGTGAATGCGGGAGACGAACTCTGGCATGAAAAAGCCATTGGTAAAGTCACCAGCGTTACGCAGCATCCAGTGACCAGCCTGACCATCGGCCTGGCGATGATCCGCCAGGGCACAGCAGCGGAAGGCCTGCACTTCGGCAGCAGTGATGGACCGCAGCTCAACTTGCGCTAAGCCCGCTCAATTACAAGAGCGACTTCAACAAAGTGATTGGTTGGCTCTCGTTATTTCCCATTCACGCCAAGAAAGCACGCTCGCCTGACTTGGAAACTGCCTAGTGATAAAGAAGCCCCCATAGATGCCCCCCGCCACGCTAAACCTAGCTTTAAGCGCAGGCTTGGCTGGCAATGGCTTATAAAAGCCAAGATTGGCCTTTCCGACCCATTTCTTGGCTACCGATCCTCGGACGAAAGTCTTCGCCCCCCAAGTGCGTATGTTTTGACATCATCCCACTATGATGCCCAAAACCACCCTTTCGCTGACCTGCGCGGCTTTCGCTGCTGTGACCCTGCATGCCCAGGATTCTGGCGAAAAAATCACTTACCAAGACCACATTCGCCCACTGCTGGAGAACAAATGCTTCTCCTGCCATAATCCAGATAAAAAGAAGGGTGACCTCGATCTGACCAGCTTAGGTGCCCTCATGGTCGGCGGTGGCGGTGGTTCTGTGGTCGATCCCGGCAACGTGGACAGCAGCCGCATCTGGAGCACCTGTGCGAACAAGGAAGAGCCCTTCATGCCGCCGGAAGGTGCGCCGCTGGGGCCGAAGGATCTCGATCTCATCGCCGCTTGGATCAAAGGCGGCATCCTCGACACCAAGTCGAGCATCGCCAAAAAGTCCGCCAAGCCGAAGGTGGACATGGCCGTCACCGTCACCAGTGGCAAACCGGAAGGCCCCATCGCCAAGCCGGAGCATGTGCTGTTGGAGCCCGTCATCGTCACCCAGCACACCACGGCCATCACGGCCATGGCCGCCAGCCCGTGGACTTCGCTGATGGCGCTGGCTGCACCCAAGCAGATCCTGCTTTACGACACCGACACCAAGCAGCTCGTCGGCATCTTCCCCTACACCGAAGGCTACGCCCGCAGCCTGCGTTTCAGCCGCAACGGCTCCCTGCTCATCATGGGCGGTGGTCGTGCCGGTAAAAACGGCCACGCCATCGTGTGGGATGTCAAAACCGGCAAACGCATCACCGAAGTCGGCAAGGAGTTCGATCAGGTCATGTCGGCAGACATCAGCCCTGACCACAAGTTGATTTCCATCGGCAGTCCCTCGAAGAAGGTCAAGGTGTACAACACCGCCAATGGCGAAGAAGAATACGTCATCAGCAAACACACCGAATGGGTCATGAGCACGGCCTTCAGCCCCGATGGCGTGCTGCTGGCCACCAGCGACCGCAACGGCAACGTCAATGTCTGGGAAGCCGACAACGGTGGGGAGTTCTACATCCTCGGCCAGCATAAAGGCTCCTGCGTGGACCTCGCCTGGCGCGCCGACTCCAACATCCTCGCCTCCTGCTCCATGGACGGCACCATCAGCACCTGGGAAATGAGCGAAGGCAAGCTGGTCAAGAACTGGCCCGCCCACGGCGGAGGCGTGCAGTCCGTCTCCTTCACGCCGGATGGCAAGATCGTTTCCTCCGGCAACGACGGCCTTGTCCGCGTCTGGGACATCAACGGCACCAAACTCGCTGAAGCCCCCAGCCAAGGCGACCTGGTCACCAAAGTGGTCGCGCTTTACGACTCCAAATCCGCCATCTCCGCCAACTGGCGCGGCGAGATCAAGCTCTGGAACCTCGGCGCACCAGCGCTCACAGAAGCCGGGCAGCTTACCAGCAATCCTTCGCTGATCTCCCAGCGCATCGTGCAGACCGAGCAGCGCCTAGCCGAACTCACCACCAAGCTGCCCGCACTCCAGGGGGCCATCAAATCCGCTGAGGCCGATGCCAAGGCCCGCGATGAAGCCCTGGCGAAAGTCCGCGCCGAAGTCGCCGCCACCGAAGCCCGCAGCAAGACTCTTCCTGGCGAGATCGCCAATGACGAGAAAGCCCTCGCTGCGCTGAAAGCCGCGCGCACCAAGGCGGAGCAGGACAAAGCCGCCCGCACGGCCGCCATCAAAACCTACGCTGAAAAGTCCGCCAAGATCGCCGCGCAGGAAAAAGAGCTCGCCCCAATCGCTGCCGAGGCTGCGAAACTGGCCGCTGCTGACAAGGCCGTGGCAGACACGAATGCCGCGCTCGAAGCCGCTAAGAAGGAACTCGCCGCCAAAGCCGGTGACGCCGCTCTGACCGCCAAGGTCAAGGACGCCGAAACCAAACTCGCCGCCGCCAAGGCCGAGCAGCAGAAGATCGCCCCAGCCAAGGCAAAGGCCGATCAGTTGACCGCCGCTCTGACGAAAGCCAAGGCCGAACTGGGTACCGCGCCTGCCGCCCCAACGGATCTCGACAAGCTGATCACCGAAACCGACGCCAAGATCAAAACCACCGCCGAAGGCATCGCAGCCAAGAAGGCCGAATTGCCGAAACTGCCAGCGCTTGTGAAAGCAGGCCCGGATCGCATCAAAGGCGCGGAAGGCAATGCAGCCGCTGGCAAGACCAACCTCGCCGCAGCGCAGACCGCCGCGAAATCTGCCAGCGACGAAATCGGCATTCTGCAAAAAGTCCCCACCGCTCTCAAGGCCGCCCAGTTCAACACCGGCGTGCTCGTGGAGAAGGAAAAACTCGCCAAGCTCGAAGGTGACTTCAACGACTTCACCGAAGCCAAAAAAGACGCGGAAGCCGCCAAGGTTTCTGCCGCTGCGCGCATTGAGGAATCCAAAAAAGTCATCGCCGCATCCATCGCCGCCCAGCCCGGACTGGAAGCCGCGCTGAAGAAAGTGCAGGGCGAGCAAGCAGGCATCGAAACCACCATCAAACCCACCCGTGACGCGGATGCCGCTGCCGCTGCCAAGGTGAACGAGCAGAAGGCCATCATCACCACCAAGGAGGCTGAAATCGCCGCCGCCGCCAAAGCGAAAGACGAAGGCATCGCCGCTGCGAAGAAAGCCGCTGAGGACATCGCCAAGGTCATTGAAGCCAAGAAGAAGAGCCTCGCTGAAGTGGTCGGCAAACTCGCCGCCCCGGAGAAAGCGGTGAAGGCCAAGCAGGATGCCGTCGCTCCGAAGGAAGCCGCTTTGGCTGCCGCCCAAAAAGCACACGCTGACGCCACCGCCGACCTCGCCAACAAAGCCAAGGCCGCCGAGACAGCGCTGGCTGCCGCCACTGCCGCCCAGGCCGCCGCTGAAAAAGCCCTGACCGACACCCGTGCCAAGCAGAAGACGGCGGCAGACGCCGTAGCCGCTGCCAAGAAAGAACTCGCCGCCAAAGCAGGCGATCCTGCTCTCACCGCCAAAGTCGCCGCAGCAGAAAAAGCAGCGGCTGACATCGCCAGCGCCCTCAAGGCCGCCGAAGGCGATGATGGCGCGAAAAAGACGGCCAAAGCCGCCGCTGCCAAAGCCCATGACGTGGCCAAAGCCGTCAGCAGCCCACAGAACGTGACCAAAGCCTTGGCCCCCGTCAAGACCGCCGAGCAGCAGCTTGCCCAGGCCAAGACCGAACTTGCCGCCGCCGAGAAAGTGGCCGCCGCACCGCGTGGCCAGCGTGACGCCATTCAGAAGGAGATCGAAGCCCAGTCCAAGGCCCTCGCTGAAAAGCAGGCCGCACCGGCTGCGCTGGAAAAGGAATTCGCCGCCAAGATCGCGCCGCTCAATGCTGCCATCGCCGCCGCCAAGACCGCCCTGCCCCCGCTGGAGCAGGCCTACGCCGCCGCCCACGCCAAGCTGGACGCGGAGCAGAAGGTGCTCGACGCCAAGAAGGCCGAAGTCGCGAAAGCAAACGGTGAATTTGAAGGGGCCAAAAAGAAGAAGACCGATGCCGAAGCCACCATCGCTGCCGCCACCAAGGAAATCCCCGAGAAGGACAAGATCATCGCCGAAGCCACCACCGAACTCGCCAAACTCCAGCCACAGCTTGAGCCCATGCGCAACAAGGTGAAGCAGATGAACGATCAGTATTTGACGATGCTGCCGAAGTAAGCGCAGCGCGAAGGTAGGGAGGGCTGTCCCCAGCCCTCCGCCGAGAGCAAAATAAACAAAAACGACTGGCAGCAACGGAGTCCAAGGTAACCTGCAGCAGCGGAGCTAGGAATG
>TBL_comb48_EPIDRAFT_1001502_pt1 | contig 17097 bp, 14 predicted proteins | sample TroBogEpilimnion_37_FD_10681 | JGI IMG/M metagenome (IMG submission 10681)
TAAAGGTTGAAGCGTCAGGAATTGTATATTCCTGATTAGCGGTTAAGTACAATTAATAAAAAAAAGAGCGACTTCGTCGCTCAGGGGTAGCTACGTCCTGAATTCGTAATTACTTACTAGGCAAAGATACCCCGCTGTGGCAGATGAGAGACTGGTGCGAAGGGAACATTCCTGTTACGCAGCGCAAAGTAAAAAAGATGAAATTTAAACCAAGTACCCTTCTCAGAGATTAACCAAATATTCGTACAGAGCAGTAATGGATTAGGTTAGAATTTAAGGTATTCTTTCAAAACTTTTGACAGCCTAGGTGCATCCCTGATGAACAAAATGGTGCTATTTGCGTGGACATTCTCTCTTAAAACAGGGGGCGTGTTTTTGGATTCAATCAGCAGTCATTGATCAGGTGAGCTATCTCTAGCTTGTCAAGAGACACTTCAGCAGGAACCAGAAAACTTAAGAAACGGGGAGAGTCCAAAGATTTCGAATCTAGGGTGCGCTGTATTTTTAAAAAAGAGCACATCCGTAATTTTTATTCGTTGTCGTTGAGAAAATGCACAGACTTGAAAAAAGACCTAGCGTGCTTGTGGAGGTGAGCGTAGCTGTGAACGGGTAGTTCTGACTCCCAGAGTTTCCTTTGAGACTGAAAATGATAGGAGTCATGGAAGAAGTGGGAAAAACCCGGACCTGAAGTCCTGTTTCCCAAGTCATGCTCAGGCCTTGCAGGCGTGCTAAGTAAGAAGAAGGGCCGAGCTGGTAAACGAACCCCGATCCCGAAAGCGGACTATAGCCATTTTGAGACACAATCTGTGCTTGTGCCAGTAATGTCGCATTAGTGGGCGCAGGATCATTGTAAGTGCCTGATCCAGCCTGACCACAAGCCAGCAAACACAGCGCAAAAAGCTGCCACACAAACAATCTCCCTATGATATGGCTGGGGTGCTAGGATTCGAACCTAGGAATGACGGAATCAAAATCCGTTAGCTTACCACTTGCCGACACCCCAACTCGCGTTCAGGCTAGCATACAATACCGGCCCAATCAACGTGCCGTATCATATTTTAGCTTTCTTCGTGATCCATTGCCTCTTGAGCTCGAATTTTAGGAAGTGTTTCCACTCCTTCTTTTTTGAGCTCAATTAAGTAAGCATCAAGAATCTTGCGCTCCATCAGAGCCCGAGTGGCTTGATTCAAAGGATGCGCAATATCCCTAAAGCTACCATCTTTACGGCGCTTACTTGGCATTGCTACAAAAAGACCCGCTGCACCACTGATAATCTTCAGATCCCGTATGACAAAACACTGATCCAAGATAATCGTGATGTAAGCCTTCAATTTGTCTTCATCTACGGGAAACACTTTAATTTCGGTTATATCCATTGCTCTTCCTTCCAAATCTCATAAGTCTACTTCTTCCATTCTAGAAGAGAGTTTGAGAGATATCAACTAAGTGAACAAAGTTTAAGGAGAAAAAAATAAATTCATTGCCATCGAAAAAATAAAAATATATTTTTTCAATTTACCTTTGAATGAAACTCCAACCTCCCTGCCACTATGTTGACGCTTATGCTCGTTCCTGAAGGATAATCACCTGTCAAGAGGTGCATTGCAAGTGGATCTTGAATTTCTTTTTGAAAAACACGTTTCATAGGGCGTGCACCATAATCTCGATGGTAACCTTTCTCTGTGAGCCAGGTTGAAGCCTCAGGACTGAGGCTCATGTTAAGGCCTCTTGCCTGTAAAATCACGTTGAGTTTCTCAAGATGCTGTTGAAGAATTTGCGCAATTTGTTCTTTTTCTAAGTGGGCAAACAAAATGGTTTCATCAATTCTGTTCAAGAACTCAGGCCGCAGGGTATCGCGAAGCAACTGAAAGACTTTCTCCTCTTGAAGGCGTGGGTCTGTTTCTGTGAGCATGATGTCACTTCCGATATTTGACGTCATGATGATCATGGTGTTCGTGAAATGAACAGTTCTTCCTTGTCCATCCGTTGCTCGGCCATCGTCTAAAATTTGGAGAAACAAATGGAGCACATCGGGATGCGCCTTCTCAATCTCATCCAACAAGATCACTGCATAAGGACGACGACGGATGGCTTCTGTCAGCGTGCCACCTTCCTCATAGCCTACGTAACCTGGAGGAGCTCCGATGAGTCGTGCGACTGCGTGCTTCTCCATGTATTCACTCATGTCCATGCGCACGATTGCCTGTTCATCATCAAATAAAAAAGAAGCAAGTGCCTTGGCGGTTTGGGTTTTTCCTACACCCGTCGGACCCAAAAAAAGAAAAGTGCCCATTGGTCGATTTTTTTCTTGCAATCCTGCTCGCGAGCGTCTGACTGCATGAGAAATCGCTGTTAAGGCTTTTGATTGCCCAATGACTTGCTGGGCAAGCCTTTCTTCCATATGGATGAGCTTCGTTTGCTCACTTTCGACCATTTTGGCAACGGGAATACCCGTCCATTTTGCGACAATCTCTGTGATGTCATTTTCGGTGACTTCTTGGCGCAGCAAAGTCAGGGAATTTTGGTTTTGTCTTTGAGAAAGTTCTTCCCATTCTTTTTGAAGCGAGATCAGCGTTCCGTAGCGAAGTTCGGCTGCTTTTTCTAAGTCCCCTCGACGTTCCGCGGTCTCAGAATCAAGTTTCACCTGCTCAATTTTTTCCTTGAGTCTTTTGATTTGAGCAAAACTTCTTTTTTCTTGATCCCATCTACTTTTTAATTGCTGACTTTTTTCTTTGAGCTCCGCAAGTTCTCGTTCTAAGAGCCCTGCTCGTTGCAAGCTTGAATCATCCTTTTCTTTTTTTAAAGCTTGCTTTTCTACTTCTAATCGCAAAATTTTGCGCTCTGATTGATCGATGATTTCAGGTCGAGAATCAATTTCTACACGTAACTGAGAGGCTGCTTCATCCATCAGATCAATGGCTTTATCTGGCAAAAAACGATCAGTAATGTACCGATGAGAAAGGGTCGCAGCGGCAATCAATGCAGCATCTCGAATGCTCACCCCATGGTGAACCTCATAGCGATCTTTTAAGCCTCGAAGGATGCTGATGGTGTCTTCCACATTAGGCTCTTTTACAAAAACCGTTTGAAATCGGCGCTCCAATGCAGCGTCTTTTTCAATGTATTTATGGTATTCTTTGAGCGTTGTGGCTCCAATACAATGAAGTTCACCGCGTGCTAAAGCAGGTTTCAATAAATTGGAGGCATCCATGGATCCCTCAGCGGCGCCCGCTCCTACTAAGGTGTGAAGCTCATCAATGAAGAGTAAGATATTTCCTGAGGCAGCATAGACTTCTTTTAAAATGCTCTTGAGTCTTTCTTCAAACTCCCCTCGAAATTTTGCTCCAGCAATCAATGCTCCTAAATCAAGCACCAAAAGACGCTTGTTTTTTAATCCTTCAGGGACATCTCCGTGTGCAATGCGAAGCGCTAATCCCTCTGCAATGGCTGTTTTTCCTACTCCTGGCTCTCCAATGAGCACAGGGTTATTCTTGGTTCTACGAGAAATGATTTGAATCACTCGGCGAATTTCTTCATCCCTACCAATGACAGGATCCAGTCTTTGTTGTTCTGCTAAGGCTGTGAGATCTTTGCAGTATTTTTCCAAAGGACGCAAGGAAGACCCTTCGGGGTCTTGAATTTTTGCTCCTTGGCGTAATGTCGCGATAGCTTTTAAAAGTTTTTCTTTGCGAGCTCCACAAGCCTGAAGGGTTTGTGCTGAAGGCAAATCTAAGAGGCGTTCCGAAGTTAAAGCGACTAAAAAGTGCTCTGTGGAAATATACTCGTCTCCCAAAGCATGAGCCTCGTCCTGAGCAAAAACGAGGGTGCGATTTAAGGCATGCGAAGTAAAAAAAGAACCTCCCTGCCCGGTAATTCGAGGAAGTCTCGCCAAAGCTTCCTGAAGTTTTTCTTGAAGCTTGGGAAGATCAACATGAGCAAGCTTGAGCATCTCCTGACTGTCTCGATCCTTGCTCAAAATGGCCGCAAGGACATGCTCCACGCGCAGCTCTTGATGATCTCTTCGAATTGCCTCTGCTTGGGCTTCCTGCAAGTTCTCTTGCAGGCGGTAAGTCCATTTAGACTGGGATGTATTCTCACTCATAGAATCCTCCTATAAGTGAGAAGATGGTCTCGAATGAGCGTCTGTCAATTCAAATGAAGCGTGACAATGGTGAACATTTCACGACCCTGACTATCCGTTCGACGGATTCTGAGTAAATACGACTTTTTCTGTTTCACGATACTGTAAAAAGCATCGACGTCTTTGATGATTTTTTGATCTACTTCTAAAATCACGTCTCCACGTAAGAGTCCGGCTTGATCAGCACTTCCATTATAGTCTACGTGAGAGACAATCGCTCCTGAAACTTTCGAGGAAAGATTTAATTCTCGAGCATTCTCGGTAGTGATGTCATCCAGGATCATTCCTGTTTCGATCCGAGAAGGCTTGGAAGATTTTTTGCTTTTCTTCTTGGTCGTTGCTTGTGCACCAGGGCGCTCTGCGACTTTGATAGTGAGTGTTTTGGTAGAACCCTTTCTCCAAATTTTAATGGAAGCAGAAGTGCCTACATCGACACCTGTGACTGCCGCAATCAGGTCATTTCCGGTTTGGATGGGTTTATGGTCAAATTCTAGGATGACATCGTAAGGTTTTAAGCCTGCTTGGTCTGCGGGTTCTCCGGGATAGATGTGGCTTACGAGAGGACCACTCACATTCTTGGGAAGATTCATTTTTTTGGAGACTTCTGGACTTAAAACATTGACCAAGACCCCAATGTACCCACGGGAGACTGTTCCTTTCGTTTTTAGCTGAGGAAGGACTTTTTTGACGATATTGACGGGAATGGCAAAGCCAATATTTTGAGCTCGCTGATCAATAGCGTTATTGATCGCAATGACCTCTCCTTTCAGATTCACGAGAGGACCTCCGGAATTTCCCGGATTAATCGGAGTATCTGTTTGAATGTAGCTTGCTAAAGGAAAATCGGGAGCATTTCGTCCTTTAGCAGAGATAATGCCATGGGTGACAGAGTGACCTTGGCCAAAAGGGTTCCCCACAGCCATGACCCATTCTCCGACTTCTAAGGCATCAGAATCTCCCAAATTCAAAGCGATGAGTTCGCGTTTGGTTTTTACCTGAATCAAAGCTAAATCGATTTCAGGATCGCGACCCACGACCTCTGCGTCAGAAGGTTGCTCGTCTTTTGCCTCTGTGAAGTTGATTTTAATCTCATCGGCATCTGCAATGACGTGATTATTGGTGAGAATTAAACCTGAAGCATCAATGACAAATCCGGTCCCTAAAGACATTGCCTTGGGAAGTTTCATGGAAGGTGATTCTTCGTCATCGCTGTCGGGACCCCGACCCCGGTACTGGCGAAAAAAATCGTTAAAAAACCTTCTCATCATATCATCGGATCCACCCTGCATAAAAGGACTTTTGACCGTAGAAAGAGTGGAGATGTTCACCACAGAAGGTACAATTTTTTTGGAGAGCGCAACGAAGACTTGATGCCAATCAGAAGAAAACGAAGCAGCACTTTGCGCTTCAGGAATGGGAGCGCGTGAAAAAAAGAAAAAAGCAGCGATCAATCCAATCCAAAGGGTCGTAGCGATAGTTTTTATATTCATATTGATTTTATTTCCCGTTCTTTTTCAATAAATTTCATGCGTGTTTCAAAAAGCAATTGCTGGATAAGCTGATCTTCTTCTTCCGTTCGATTTGCTTGCGTTTTTTCTTGCAAGAGCTCTAAAAGATCAATGCTTTGACGTGCCAGATCTAAATCAAGTTCAGATGCTTCGTGAGGGTTATCAAGCATTCCAAGTCTCATATAAACAGTTGAGGCAATGGATAGAAAAAAAGTTGTAAGATCTATTTTTTTTAAATCATTCTGGGCCATCCCAAGAGTAATCTACCTCTATGACTGGGAATTCTCAAGCACAGACTCTTTTCTTGGAGTGAACTCCATGCAAAGCAAGCAGGGGGTCAGCACCTAAAATCCCCCACGTTTGAATGCGACGTTCTATTTTTTGGAAGGCTACAGAAGAGGATAGTTTTGAACGATCCTGAGCTAGGAAAAGAAGGCCCTGAATCCACGGAAAAAAAATAAAAAATAGCAGGGTCTCTCCTAAATTGAGCGTTTTCCCTTGAGTACTACGAGTGTCTGGGTCTAAAAGTAGCCATCCTGCTACAGATGAAGGTAAAAGATTTAAAAAAAAGAAAGCAAGGGTTTGGTAGAAACTTGACCAACCTAAGTGTTTGAGTTGTAGGGAGCAACGATGGAGGAGTTCTTCTAATTCTTTTTGTGTCAGAATGGAAGTGAGTCCTTGACTGAGAAAAACACTTCCTGAGCTTCCTAAAGGCTTGATCAGCAGTGCCGTTGGAAAGATGTCAGGGTAGATCCAAAGATCTAAGGTAGTTTCAGAAGCAAAAAAAGGTTTTGCCTGCGTTTTTTTTTGGAGTTGCCATCGGCCGGTGCAAGCCTGAAAAAGAAGAAAAAAAGCGATACTTCCTCCAGCGAGGATTGCTCCTGGGCGCTGAGAAATGAAAAAGCCGAGACTACCCGCAAGAAGGGGTAAACCTAGGGCAAGAATTAAGCGAAGCAGACCCATCGAGAAGTTTTTAGCACGGCTTAAGTTCTAAGAGGGCTTTTTTTAGTCTTTCGATGCCTTCTTCTAATTTTTCTTCGTGAATGGCGTAACTCAATCGCAAAAATCCCGGAGTCCCAAAGGCCTCACCCGGAACCGCTGCTAAAAAATGTTTCTGGAGAAGGTTTTTGGCAAAATCAAAACTTGACGTTTTTCCTAAAAAACGACGTAGATCTAAAAAGAGATAAAAAGCTCCTTCAGGGGGGTAATAGGAGATGCTTTCTATACTTTTTACCTGTTCTATGGCTTTTTTTCGTCTGGTATTCAAAAGTGCTATTTTTTCTTTTACCAGAGGAAGCCCTGCTGCTGCTGCTACACATGCTGCGTCTTCGATGAATCCGGGAAGGCAGGTAGAAGAATGCGATTGCAAGGAAGTGACTAATTCAATGACGGAGGTAGGTCCGGCAGCGTATCCTACACGCCAACCGGTCATCGCAAATCCTTTAGAAAATCCGTTGACTAAAATTCCCCGTTTTTCTAAGCCTGGACAAAGAGTGAATAGGGAAAGATGAGGTTTTTCAAAAGAAAGGTATTCGTAAATTTCATCGCAGATAACCCACCAGGAGGTCGTTTCAAGCCAGGCTCCTAATTTCTCAAGTTGACCTTGACTGAGAACGTAACCGGAAGGATTATTCGGAGAATTCAGAATGAAAGCTACGGTCTTGGGTGAAGCGTACTGCTTGAGTGTGTCAATATCGATGGGATTTTCTGCAAATGATTCTGACATAGGAACGAGCACAGGGCGCCCTCCTGCCGCCAGGACTTGATCTGCGTAACTTACCCAGTAAGGTGAGGGAATGAGTACTTCATCTTTTTCATTGAGCAAGGCAAGCATGAGATGAAAAAGAATTTCTTTGGCCCCCATACCTACTACGATGGATTCAGGGTCAAATTGAAGGAAGTTTTCTCGAGCAAGTTTTTCGGAGATGGCTTTTCTTAGGGGTAGGCCTCCTCCAGCGGTTCCGTATTTAGTCCTTCCTCGTCTCAAAGAATCTTGTGCTGCTTGGACGATGATCTCAGGAGTGGCAAAGTCAGGTTCGCCTACAGCAAGACTGATGATGGGTTTTCCTTCTTTTCTCATGTGGGCCGCTTGAGTGCTGAGAGTCAGGGTGGGGGAGGGCTTGATTTTTAGAACGTTTTTTGAAAAAGGATACACTCCCCGCCTATACCATGATTTTATTCAGGAAGCTTTTCTTTTAGTTCAAGCCAAGAACCAATGAGGCTTGTTGCTTTGAGTGCTGCTGTTTCAGCTCGAAGTGTTGAAGCGCCTAAGTGCACGGGGGTGCCTAATTCTTTTAAAAAATCATACTCCTGGGGATCCCAGCCTCCTTCAGGACCCACGAGGATATGTATGGCATTTTCGGTTTTGGGTTGTTTGAACAGGACTTCAAGTAGGGAGGGTTGCTTCGGGTAGGCATTTTCATCACACCAAAAGCGAAGCGTGGGGGTACATTTTTTTAGAGAGCAAACAGGTGTTACGTGCATTTTTGAAGATCTTCCACATTGTTTGAGGGCCTGATCGGCTCTTTTTTGCAAGCGTTTTTGGAATGCCTCGGGATTATTGGGTCGTACAATGGTTCTGGCGGTTATCAGAGGAATCAGTTGGGTGATGCCAAGTTCTACCGCTTTTTGTAGAACCCAGCTCATTGCTTGCGCTTTCAGGATGGCAATTTCTAAGACGATAGGCGGCAGGCAAGGTTGAGGGGAGACTTTTTGATAGTGAACTTGGACTTCCTGGTTTTCAACGATGAGTCTGCCTAAAGCGCGATGGCCTTGTCCATCCAGAATTTCCACAAGATCACCTTGCTTGAGCCTTAAAACCCGTAGGGCGTGATGGGCCTCTGATGCAGGTAAAATTTGAAAGCCTGAAGATTCTTTCAGTTCTGAGCAAAGTAGTCGCTTTTTCATCATATATCTTTTAACATAGGGGACAACGAAAGAAAGGCTAACTATGAGTGCTTTAAAAATCATTCCATTGGGGGGTTTAGGTGAGATTGGAATGAATTGTATGTTGCTTGAGTACGAAAACGAAATCCTTGTGGTTGATTGCGGGCTTTTGTTTTCTGATTTGGATCAGTTTGGGGTCGAGTTCATGATTCCAGATTTTACGTATTTAAAAGCGAGAAAAGAGAAACTCAGCGCTTTTTTAGTCACGCATGGGCACGAAGATCATATTGGAGCCTTGGTTTTTGCTTGGAAAGCAGGCATCCATGCTCCTATTTATGCTTCTCATTTTACTTCTCTTCTGATTCGTGAGCGATTGAAAGAATATGGTTTAGAGGATCGTGTCGAAGTCCGGATTTTTCGTATGGGAGATCGTCTTTCTTTTCGGCATTTTCAGGTTCAAACAGTGTCTGTGAATCATAGCATTGTCGATTCTGCAGCTTTTTTCATTGAAACTCCTGTTGGAAGAATTGTGCATACGGGAGATTTTAAAATTGATCCTACTCCTTTTTATGGGAGTAAAATCGATATGGATGTTTTTGCGCAAGCGGGAGATGAGGGAACCTTGCTTTTACTCTCTGATTCTACCAACGTTGAAAAACATACCCATAGTCTGAGTGAGAGCGTGCTTTATCAAAGATTTGAGGAGCTTTTCAGTGAGTCTCAGGGACTGACTGTGGTTTCTATGTTTGCCTCGAATGTAGGCAGGTTGGGGCAGATTTTTGAATTAGCTTCCAAATTAGATAAGAAAATAGCCCTTGCAGGACGAAGCATGGAGCAGAATATGCGTTTAGGGATGGAAGCGGGTTATCTAAAAGGAGCCCAGGTCATCAGTCTTGCGGATGTTCAGCATTACCCTAGGAAGCAGGTGATTGTGGTTTCTACCGGAAGTCAGGGTGAATCCCGATCTGCTTTAATTCGGATGGCTTCTGGCAGTCATCCTCACGTTCGTATTGAGTCTGGAGACTTAGTGCTGATGAGCTCTAAACTGATTCCTGGTAATGAGAAACCGATTTCTCGGATGATCAATCAGCTTTTTCGGCAAGGGGCTTCTGTGCTTTATGATTCTGTGGATGAAATTCATGCTTCAGGGCATGCGACTCGCGCTGAACTGAAAGAAATGCTTGAAGCGGTGAAGCCTCGGTACTTCATTCCCATCCATGGGGAGTACCGGCATTTAGTTCATCATGCTGCTTTAGCTAGGGAAATTGGTATTCCTTCCGATCGGGTGATCCTTGCTGTGAATGGAGATATTCTTGAGTTAACTCAGGAAAGTTGTCGTATCGTGGATCATCTAGAAGAAGCTCGAGTTTTGATAGAAGGCCGTGATGGGAAGGATGTATCGAAGCTTTTGCTCAGAGATCGTCGTCAAATGGGAGAAAAAGGGATGGTCTTTTCCCTCCTTGTCCGCAATTGTCAAACGGGAAAAGTGATTTTAGGGCCTGAGATTTTTTGTAGGGGCTTGATCCATGAAAAGAAGCAGCCTGAACTTTTAAAAAAAGCACGCCGAGTAGTTCAAGACACGCTTTCTCGGTATGGATCTCCCAGTCAAGAGGTAGATCTTCAGGAAAATATTCGTGTTGCCCTTCGTCGGTTTTTCCATCGCGCCATTGGCAGAAAGCCAGTTGTGTTATCCACAGTTCTTGACCTTTAAACACGGAAAAATGCGCACGACTTTTTGATAATACTTCTCGTCATTAACTGACACTTGTGAGACTTATGCATGAAGCGTCATAAATTTTTCTAGTTGTTTTTATTATAAATTTAAAAAATTTCAAGTTTTTCAAGAATTCTCATGGTGAGCTATCCATCAGTAGAATAAAAAAACATTGACGTGATCATGAAAACACCTTAAAAGAATCCATCGAAAATAAGTCTGAATCAGTTTGTTTTCAAGATAAGTTTTATAATGCTATGAATCATGCTGTTTTTGAGTGCTGAGAATGAACAGCAGAGAAGTGCATCTGAAGGAGTTTTTAATGCAAAAAAAAGCAGATCAATTGATTATTCCATTTTCAAATTCAGGTATCAGAAAAATCATGAGATTTTTTTGGCTCACGAGTGTCTTTGGTTATGGTTTCATCGCGACTTTCGTGAGGGTGAGTTGCTTTGCAAATGACGCATTCACTATCGCTAACGAAAAAATCACCCGTGGATCATTTTCGGCGATTTTTTATCATTATCCCGATGTAAAAAAACTAGAACTTCTCAAATTAAAAATTCATCCTAGTGCATGGATGGAGCTTCCTCAGACATTGCAGGAGCTCGTGATCAATGAGGTGAGGGATCATCAGAATGGCGTCATACCTATCTCTGATTTTTTAGCTGCTTTTTCGCGTTTGAAGTCTTTAAAAAAACTCACATTGCAGCGCAATGCTATCGATAGTCATGGAGCGCAAAAACTTGCTCAGATCAAGGGTCTTACGCATTTAGATCTGAGTTGGAATCAAATCGGGGATCTTGCTCTACCTCAGATTGCTCAGATGCAAGACTTGACAAGCTTGGTTTTGAATTGGAATCAGATCGGGCCTCAGGGGGTATCGAAAATTGTTCAGATGCAAGCATTAGCAAGGTTAGAGCTTCGAGGCAATCCCATCAAAGATTCTGGAGCTATCGGTATTTCTGGGATGAAAAAACTCACGCGTTTAGATCTGAGTTTTGGTCAAATCAGTGATTCTGGAGCAGTCGCTCTTGCTCAGATGTGGGGTCTGAGAGAGTTAGATCTGCGTGGCAATCGCATCGGGGATACCGGAGCCGATGCGATTGCTCATATGGGGGCATTGGTCAGTTTAGATCTTTCTGAAAATCACATTGGGGATGCAGGAGCTTTAAAAATTTCTGAAATGTCAGAACTTACTCAATTGAATCTTCGAAGCAATGGTCTCGGTAGTCTCGGAGGAACGAAGGTTTCTCAAATGCCAGGCCTTAGCACCTTGGTTCTTGATAAGAATAAAATTGATGCTATTGAAGTTAGAAGCACTGCTCAGGTGCGAGCGCTCCAGGGATTAGAGCTCGATGGTCATTTTATTAAATCACTTTCACTGATTGATAGTACTATCAGTGAGGCGAAGTTTTTAAAGATTTTAAAAAAACCTTGGTGTCAAAAAATTCAAACATTAGATCTTTCGGGTTCAAGATTTCCTACGAGGATGTTACAAAACCTTCCTCAAACTCTGGAAGCAATATCCCTCAATGATGTGAGGGACTCTGAAGGTAATCCTATTTTGATGGATCGTCTTGTGCTTGCCCTAGCGCATCTTAAGCATTTAAAAAAGTTAAGTCTTCAAAAAAACTACCTGGATGATTTGGAAGTTGCGAAGCTTGTTCGGATGAAGGGACTGAAGAGCTTGGATCTTCAAGGCAATCAAATCGGTGTTTCTGGGGCGGCGATCATGGCTGAGATGCAAGGACTGAGCTTTTTGAACTTTGCTGAGAATCAGATCACAGATGCGGGAGTTGCAGGGATTGCTTCTATGAAGGCATTGAAGCATTTGAATGTTCGAGGAAATAAAATCAGCGATGAGGCATCCAAATACTTAGTGGAGATGCAGGGTCTTAGGCATTTAGATCTTTCTGAGAATCAAGTGGGGGATGAAGCAGCATTAACGATTGCTCAGATGAAGGGGCTTGTCAATTTGAATCTGGGAGGCAATAAAATCAGCGATGAGGGATCCAAGCACTTGGCTCAGATGTCAGGGCTCACGCATTTAGATCTTTCTGAGAATGAAGTAGGGGATGAGGCAGTATTAGCGATTGCTCAGATGAAGGGGCTTGTCAATTTGAATCTGGGAGGCAATAAAATCAGCGATGAGGGATTCAAGCACTTGGCTCAGATGTCAGGGCTCACGCATTTAGATCTTTCTGAGAATGAAGTAGGGGATGAAGCAGTATTAGTGATTGCTCAGATGAAGGGGCTTTCTGATTTGAATCTGCGAGGCAATAAGATCAGTGATGAGGGATCTAAGCACCTGGCCGAGATGCAGGGGCTGAGGCGTTTGGATCTATCTCGGAATGGGTTAGGCGATGCAGCAGGATTCGCTCTGGCTTCGATGAAGGGGCTTTCTGATTTGAATTTGGGAGGCAATAAAATCAGCGATCTGGGATTAGAAAAAATCGCTCAGATGCAGGGTCTTGAAGTTTTGAGGATGGACGATAATCAAATCAGGGTTCTTGGAGTAGGAACTATGGCTGAAATGCAGGCACTCAAGAAAATAGGTCTTCAAGGAAATCCTATTCAAACACTTTCTCTTTGCCATGTATTGCTTCGTGATTCGGATTTTTTGCATTTTTTAACAAGCCAAAGTCTAAAAAAATTAGATCTTTCAGGTTCGAGATTGAGTAGGGAGGTGTTGAAAAGTTTTCCTGAAACCCTAGAGGAGTTATCTTTGAATGAAGTGAGGGATCTTGAGGGTCAGCCTATTGCTGCCTTTGATTTGGTGGCTATTCTTTCAAATCTTAAAAATTTAAAAAAGCTGCATCTTCGAGGCAATCAAATCGATGATGCGGGTGTCTTAAGTATTTCTAGGATTGAGGGACTTACCCAATTAGATCTCAGGGATAATGCCATTGGGGATGTTGGGGTAGCAATGCTTCATCAGATGAAGGGGCTTTCCACATTAGATCTTGAGGGAAATCCTATTCAAACGCTTTTTCTTAGGTCAATGAATATCGATGAATTTAATTTTTTAAAGTTTTTAGAAAAAGAGCATTATCCCAAAGTGAATTTTGTAGATGCTCAATTGAATACAAGTATTTTGAAGCACCTTCCTGAAGATTTAGAAGAGCTTTCGTTCCATCGAGTGAAGGATCCTTCGGGTCAGATAATACCCGTTGATGAGCTTATTCTTGGTATTTCTCATCTTAAAAACTTAAAAAAATTGAGTTTTGAGGGTCATGAAATAGATGCTTCCCGAGTGCTTGCGATGGTGAAAATGCAGCAAGCAATCACGCATTTAAATCTTAAGAACAATCAACTAGGAGATGCTGGGGTCATTCATCTGCAAGAAATGCAGGAGCTTGTTTCTTTGGATCTTGAAGCTAATGCAATCAGTGATGAGGGGACCTTTGATCTTGCTCGCATGCCTCATCTTACTTCTTTAAATCTTAAGAACAATGAAATTGCGAATACAGGTGTTGCAAGACTTCTGAATCTACCTGAGATCATCGATTTGAATCTAGAAAACAATCAAATAGATTCTTTCGGAATAGATCGAGAGGATCAAATGCTCATTGCTTCCAGAGTTCATTTGGATGGAAATCCTATTCAAAAACTTTTTCTTAACCATTTAGTGATGAGTGATGCGTATTTTTCGGAGATTCTTCAAAAAAGTTGTTATGAAAGTATCAGATCTTTAGATCTTTCTCATTCGCAATTTAATTATTCTCTTTTTGGGGTACTTCCTCAAGCCCTTGAGGAGCTTACGCTCAATGAAGTGAAGGGATTCTCCGAGGATTCTGGATTGATTTATTGTCTGGCAGGTTTGAATGTTGCTAAAAATATTAAAAAAATGAGTCTTCAGAAGAATAATATTGGAGATGAGATAAGACTCATTTCTTTTATGGATCAGCTTACTCACCTGAATCTTTCCGGTAATAATATTACAGATAATGGAGCCCGAGGTCTTGCTCAGATGCAAGGACTTACTGATTTGGATCTGGGCGAGAATCGTATTGGTATACAAGGAACTTTAGCTCTGAATCGGATGCTCAATATGAAGAACTTGAGCCTTCAAGGCAATCGAGTTGGTCAGACTACAGCAGCAATTGCTCGGAGAACTGGCGTGCAGTGGGATGATTTTGATGGTTCTGATGGTTTTGATTCTCGTCAGAGACTGCCGAATCGTTTTGGGAATGAACTTAGCGGGTTTTCGAGTCGGTTAAGTCAGTTCACGTCTATGTTAACCTCAAGCTTTTTGGGAGGGTTATCAGATTTCGATTGTCCTCGGGATTCAGGAGATTTTGAATTACCAGGAATTTCAAATTTGATGGAGCATTTGGATGCGCTTCAGCGGGAAAATCTCAGTCAGATGCAGGAATTGTTAAAAGCAGATTTGGGCGAAGATCCTATTGATACAATTTATCTTGCTGATATAATCGTTAGTTATGGTGATTTTTCAAAGCTTTTAAAAAAGAGTGCTTATCGAGACGTTAAGAAAATCTCTATTGTGAACTCAAGAATGACGATTACTACTTTGAAAAATCTTCCTCAAAGTGTGGAAGAAATTGAGTTTGATGACATGAAAGATTTTAGGGATGATCCAATCGATATTTTTGACCTTGTGGAGTCTATTTCCCATCTTCGAAACTTAAGAAAGTTGAGTCTGAAGGGAGATCAAATTGATGATGCTGGAGCAGAAAGTATTTCTAAAATGCAGCAAATTACAGAATTAAGGCTGAGTAATAATCAAATTGGTAATCTTGGAGCTACTAAGATTTCTCAGATGCGCAACCTCACTGTGTTAGATTTGGAGAATAATCATGTGGGTAAATTTGGGTGTGCTAATATTTCTGAACTTCCTTTATTAAAAGTTTTAAATCTGAATTCCAATGAAATTGCTGATTTTGGAGCTGGTAGAATCGGCAGGAGGATGGAACTTACAAGTTTGAGTCTTGCGCATAATCAAATTACGGATGAAGGAGCAGAAGCTCTTTCTGGTATGAAGCAGTTAGAAAGCTTAGATTTGCGAGGCAATCAAATCAGTAATGCGGGAGCGCAGAAACTTGCTCAGCTTGTGGATCTTAAAAGTTTAGATCTGAGGGATAATCTTTTGGGTCCTGATGGAGAAACGATCCTTGCTCACATTCAGAAAGTGATGCTCGGAGATTTTTGAAAACTGATTCACTAGTATCTATTTTTTTCTTCACTCTGCAGAGCTAAAGTGGTATTCCCAGGAGGGCATATGCGTATTCTTCGAAAAAATGATCGCTGTTCTTGCAATAGCGGCAGGAAATTTAAGAGGTGCTGCGGAGTTTCGTCAGCTGAAAAACCAAGTGCCAGCTCTTACGAAGATCTGGTTTTTACCGAAGGATCCGAGGGTATTCTAAACATGCCCGCGGTTATTTTGAAGTTAGCTGAGCCTTTTTTGGAGGGTGCTGACTCTTTACAGAGTCAGGAATCATTGTTCGTTTTAGTGGTACTTGCTTGGAATTTCTCTCTCCTAATTGATATGGGAGTAGACTTTAATTTGGAGTCTTTTTTTAATAAGCATTTCCCTGAGGAAATCGATTCATCTCCTATTCAGGAATTCGTTCAGACTATCATTCGTCGCAAGAAGAAGTTTTTTCCTCAGAGTAGGCGTTTAATCATAGGTTTGGAATTGATGGTTACGGACTCTGGTGATAACTTGAGAGTCACGTCTTCGCTGATTCCAGATGATGTGGATGTTCGGGAATTCGAGCGTGATTTGATGGAGTTTCTCGGCTAGCTCTTAAGACCGCAGTTTCATTCTTTGGGTCATGATAGTTTTTGAGCAAGTAGTAAGAGGTGATGAGAAAAAATGGATATTTTTTATTCATGAAAATAATTTTATTTTTAGTTCCCCTCCATGGCGATTTTTTCTCAAGAGAGTGAAAAGACCGCTATTAATTTTAGAGATTATGCCTTTAGGCATCCCAATCGAACCGTACTCTACCAACTTGCATCTGACATTCAACAAAAATTAAGTGCTCTCATTTCCCCAACTGAATTTAGGGACGGGATCTCTTGACTTAATTGTGTTTCCTAATGGTGATATCTACTTTTTAGAGGTAAATCCAGCAGGCCAATTTGGAATGGTTTCCACTCCTTGTAACTATTATTTGGAAGAGAAGATAGCAGAAGTACTATTAAGAAGGAGCAAATCAAATGAATGACGACAGTATTTTCACATCTGAGTTTCTAATAAAGGCTCTTATCGGTTTCAAAATGCTAAAGAAAAAAGACCTACAGAATTTTTTTGCCGTTAAAACAGCCGCTATAGATTTTTTTCAACTGACTCCGCTGCTTTGAAACCATTTTATAAGCCTATAATATCAACTACTTTTAACAGAATAAAATGTTCAGAAAAGAAGAAGCGATATTAACATTATGAAGACTATTTTTTTTTATAAATCTGTCATTACCATATTTGTCTTAATTGTTATCTTTGGAGTTTGTGTTTGGATTTTTAATATCAAGCGAAAAATATTAACTTGCTATAAGATGACAACAGATGGGCTTGAAAACAGAGTTATAGATCTACTTGGCGAAGATCAATCAACAGCCAAGAAAATTGGGACTGATTCTGCCAGTTTGAATAAAGATTCCATTGATTCATATTTTCAAAAAAAAACGCAATTATTAAAAAAAGGACACGAGTTGTATGACTCGAGTTTCAAGTTTTTTAAAAATATTATTATTAGAATAATTAAGCATAAGCGGGTTCTAGATTTTCAGTCCTCTTTTTATAAGACCGAGTTCGTTTAACTTTTGGCATTTCTCTTCCAGAGAAATGTTTCCTCGAATCCCTTTCTTTAAAGTGATTTTCA
>TBL_comb48_EPIDRAFT_1001503_pt1 | contig 17084 bp, 16 predicted proteins | sample TroBogEpilimnion_37_FD_10681 | JGI IMG/M metagenome (IMG submission 10681)
CCAATGTAATAAGGCCATCGAGCCACGTAATGCCAGTTGGAACNCCCATNGTNTTTGTCACNANNAGCANGATTGNNATGAANATNCCNACNGTGCTCTGCACTATCAGNCGTGGCANNGGNCGNANATNTTTAAGATCGTCCCATAACCCAACTAAACCAAGCAGGAGCGCGGGCGCCAAGACCGATGTCTCTAGCCCAAAATTCTTTGCCGAAAACTCTTTGGCAAAGAGAGCAGCGTAGGAGACGGCGATTGTGCCGATAATGATTGCCAATCCCCCCAGATATGGAACTGGCTCTGCATGGGATTTGTGGCTGGCATTAGGAAGGTCGTAATACTCTCGGGAAATTGCAAAGCGTCGAAAGTACGGGGTCAGCATCCCGACGGCGAGAAAGGAAGAGCCCCCAAGCAAAAAGTACTGCCAGATGAATATCTTCACTCTGTGATCAACGCCCACGGTCCTAGCATCTGAGAAGTATCGCCGCATCGCCCTCCTCAATCAACACACGCCAGGCCGCTAAAAGAGGAGCAAGAGCCTAGTTTCCCTCTCTCTCGCGCTGGCATGCCTGTAAACTCAAACTATGGCGAATCGAAAAAACCAAAAGCGTAAGCCGAACAACCAGAGCCCTAAAGTCGAGGCAACCAAGAAGAGCCCGATCAACTTCCACAAATCCAGTGAAAAAATAGGAAACGCCTTCGAAGATAGAAGAGCGATGCGCTGGCTGATTTGGGGCGGTGCGCTCACCACTCTGGTGATGTGGCTATCTTTGAATGATCCCTTCAATGCTCCAAAGAGTTGGGTCTTATCAATTTCGGCATTTTGGCTATTCGGGTGGTTGATATTTAATTTTAAGAACTACATTCAAAACAAGATTTTAAGACAGGCATCCATCCTTTCCGCCATCTTCGTCATCACTCTGGTAGCAGCATGGCTGGCCACTGATAATAAATATGTCGGCTTCTTTGGTCAGTATGGGCGCAAGACTGGTTTATTAGAATATTTCTCATTCCTAGTCTTCTTCCTAGTAGCTGCTTACATCATTCGCCTACAGCGCACCAAAATTCTAGAAAACAGCATCGTCTTCGTGGGATCGGTTTCCGGTATCTATGGGTTCTTCCAACACTACAAGATCGATTTTGTTAAATGGAACTACCTCTACAATTCGGTACTTGGCACTATGGGAAATCCCGACTTTGCCGGAGCGATCATGGCAATTCTGCTCGTACTCAATTTCGGAGTAGCGATAGCAGCAACACATAAAATGTGGCTTCGCGCAGTAGCAGGGTTCAACGTACTGCTTCTGGCAATCGTCATAATATTTTCACAGGTACGCCAGGGATTACTCGCAGCCGGACTTGGTGTTGCTTTTATAGCTTTGGTGTGGATCTACCAGCGCAATAAAAGAGCATCTCAAATTCTCTCTGGGCTCTCAATATTTGCTGGTATCGGCGTCATTGCAGGAATGCTCAACGTCGGACCACTCACTAGGTTCTTCTATAAAATTTCCGTGACCTACCGTGGTGATTATTGGCGCGCAGCACTCCACATGTTCATCCACCACCCGCTCTTTGGAGTTGGTCTTGATCGATACGGGGCATACTTTCGGCAGTATCGCGATGCCACACAAACACTACGTCGCGGACCGCTCATCACCGCAGATGCCGCTCACGATGTTCCACTTCAGCTTGCTGCAACTGGTGGAATCCTTGTCCTTCTCGCCTTCTTAGCCATCACCGGATTTACCCTTTGGAGAGGCGTGGTTGCCCTGCGCCAAACTCAAGGGCCAACCCAAATTTTGGTCGCAGTGATCTTTGGCGGATGGCTTACCTACCAAGCTCAATCGTTGATCTCTATCGACAACATCGGTATCGCCATCTGGGGATACATATTGGGTGGCGCTGTCGTGGGTATTTCTATCCTGCCAGAATCTGAAGAGCCCAAAAAGGCAACTTCATCACAGGCACAGCCAGTCATATCTACATTCCTAGCGATAGTGCTGTTAGTAATCTCCTTCCTCTTCTTCCAATCCGAAAAATCATTCCGCTTCTTAAGTTCAATTGTCCCGCCCAAGGACCCTAAGTTAATGACGCAATATGAGTCATATGTAAATAAACCTGTCTCTTATATCTTTAAGGATCCCGCCTTTATTCTCAAAACCGCAGAGGACTATCAGCAGGTTGGGGATACCACAAAGGCCATAACAGTTCTCAAAGGATTGATTTCCGGCGACTCACGCAATATAAATGCTCGGAATGACCTAGCAATTATTTATGCAGCGCAAAAGAATTGGACGGGTGCAATAGCCCTTGACCAAGAGTTGGTAAAGCTAGATCCTTTCAATCAAATAACTCTTCTCCAATTAGGTCGCCATGAAAAAGCTTCAGGCAACCTTGCCGCTGCAAAAGCAGTAATCCCGCTCATCAATGCATTTGCGCCTAATAGCACCGAAGCCAAACAGGCTTTAACAGAATTTGGCCAATAAGAATGCGAATAGCAATTGTTGGGCAGGGCTATGTAGGACTACCTCTCGCAATTGCTGCAGCCGTCGCTGGACATAACGTTGTCGGCATTGACACCAACCCCAACCAGATCGCACTACTCACAAAGGGCATATCTCCGATTGGAGATATCTCGGATGCAGATATCTCAACCGTGATCTCGACCAAGCACTACCAGGCAACTGATAACTTTCAATCTTTAAACAATGCGGAAATCGTCATCATCTGTGTACCAACACCTCTCGATGACTCCTACAACCCAGATCTCTCTCATCTAGAAGCCGCCCTCAAATCGGTAACCCCACACCTGGCTCCCAATTCTTTAGTCATCATCGAATCAACTGTTGCTCCGGGCACAACAAGAACTTTTGTCGCCGACTTGCTCAATACTGCGGGCATTCCTTTCGATCTTGCCTATTCACCCGAAAGAATTGATCCAGCGAACACCACCTGGAATGTCACCAACACCCCAAAACTTGTCGCTGGGCTAACCGAAGCAGCAACTAAGCGAGCATCTGCTTTCTACCAAACCTTCGTCGTGACAGTCACCACCGGTTCTTCGCTAGAAGTCATAGAAACCGCCAAGCTCCTTGAAAATAGCTTCCGCTTGGTCAATATTTCCTTCATCAACGAAGTCGCCCAGTTCTGCGCCGCCCTCAAGATAGATGTCCGTGAAGTTATCGACGCTGCCGCCACCAAGCCTTATGGCTTTATGCCTTTTTATCCCGGCGCTGGCGTAGGCGGACATTGCATCCCCGTCGATCCCAAATATCTATCATCCAAAGCAGAAGAGATCGGTGTCCCCTCGCGCTTCATAGACCTGGCCCACGAAATCAATCTTTCGCTGCCTTCCTATTTTGCAGGAGTCGCCACCGGCATCTTGGGCACGCTCAAGGAGAAGAAGATTCTTATCGTCGGCATCGCCTACAAACCCGATGTTGCCGATAGCCGCGAAACACCAGCCGACGGAATTATCACCGCACTCAGAACTGCAGGTGCCTACGTCTCTTGGCACGATGACTTTGTCAACGAATGGAAGAACGAAACTTCTGCTCCATTATCCGACACTTACGATTTAGCAATCCTGGTTAACCCACACGCCCATTGTGACCTAACCCTGCTCGCCACAACACCCGTTCTCAACACCCGCGGTGGCTACTGATGAAATACTTGATCACTGGTGGCGCGGGTTTCATTGGTTCTCATGTATCTGACGCGCTCATCAATCGTGGAGATGACGTAACAGTCTTAGATAATTTAACCACCGGCAACATCAACAACATCGAACACCTGCTCGCCCACCCTCGCTTTAAATTGATCGAAGGTTCGATCCTCGATGCCAACCTGGTAGATCAAACCTTCCAATCCGTCGATCATGTCCTGCACTTTGCCGCAGCTGTCGGCGTCTTTAACATTGTGAACAAACCTTTAGATTCCCTCACCACAAACCTGCGCGGCACCGAAAACATCCTAGAAGCTGCCACCGCACATAATAAAGAAGTACTCATCGCTTCATCATCAGAAATTTATGGCAAGAACTCAAACGTTCCCCTTCACGAAGAGTCCGACCGCATCGTTGGGTCCCCACTTAAGAGCCGCTGGTCATATTCCGAAGCCAAAGCGATCGACGAATCGATGGCGATCTTCTACCACCTCGAAAAAGGACTCACCGTTCGAATCGTCCGGCTCTTCAACACGGTTGGCCCCCGCCAAGTCGGCCATTATGGAATGGTCGTCCCCCGATTTGTCTCAGCCGCCCTCAAGAACGAAGCCCTGACCGTCTATGGCTCTGGTAACCAATCCCGCTGCTTCTGCCACGTTTATGACGCCACCCGCGGCATCTTGGCGGTCATCGACTCCAAAGCCACCGTCGGCGATGCCTTTAATATCGGCAATAACTTTGAAGTCACCATCGAAGATCTGGCCCAGCGCGTGATCCAACAGACCGGATCTGCCAGCCAAATCACCAAGATTCCCTACGAAACCGCCTATAACACCGGCTTCGAAGATATGCAGCGCCGCGTCCCCGACATCAGCAAGATCGAAAGAACCGTTGGATGGACTCCCCAGCTTTCGTTAGATGCCATCATCTCTGATGTGGCTGACCATCTACGATGAGCACCATGAAGGTATATGACTCATCTGTTCGTCAGATACCTGTCATATCGCAAGTTAAATCCATCTACGAAAATCGTGGATTACTCCGCTTGCTCGTGGTTCGTGACTTAACCGTCCGATACAAGCGTTCGGTAATCGGTGTCTGGTGGTCACTGCTAAACCCTCTATTCACAACAGCAGTTCTTTATTACGTCTTCAACACAGTCTTCAAATCAAAACTGCCTGGTGGCGCCCCATTTCTGCCTTACCTACTATCAGGTGTCCTTTTAATTACTCTCTTTAACCAAGGTCTGACCATGGGTGCCGATGCAATCGCAACCGGCGCAGGAGTACTAACAAAGGTCCATGTTCGCCCCGAAATTTTTGCGGCATCAGCTTCAATATCAAGTGCCATTAACTTTCTTATCGGGTTGATACCGCTCACCATCGTGCTGGCAATTTATCACAGGACCCCTACCTGGCACTTCCCAATACTTCTACTTGTCATATTTTGCATGACTCTATTTACAACTGGACTTTCACTTCTCCTAGCTATCGCCTACATCAATTTTGATGATTCGCGATCCCTCATAAATATCTTCCTGATGGCCCTGCAATATATGACTCCCATCTTCTACCCAATTACCCTCTTAGGCCCTCACACTCGAGATGTAATCCAGTTGAATCCCCTCTATTCATTCCTGCAGATCTTCCGTCACGAATTCGGCAACGTTGGTGTTTCAACCCTTGCCAACTGGGAAATAATGTTTGGCTGCTCATTAGTTGCCTTTTTTGGCGGCTTCTACATATTTAGTAAGCGATGGCCAAAAGTGGTGGCCAAGCTGTGACCCAAGAACTAATCGTCGAAGCTACCGATATCTCGTTGGCCTATCGCCGCACCCGCCACCGTGTCTCTTCGCTCAAACAAACCGCCATTGACACCATCAATCGCCGAATGGCCTATGAAGAATTCTTTGCTCTCAAGAGTGTCTCGTTCAATATTGCTCGCGGTGAAACCGTTTCAATCATCGGGCGTAACGGAGCAGGAAAATCAACTCTTCTCAAGGTAATAGCCCGGGTTCTTCCACCCACGACCGGTCGAGTCATCGTCCGAGGTCACGTCGCCCCCATGATCGAACTTGGCGCTGGTTTTAATCCTGAACTCACTGGCGCTGAAAACATCGTCCTTTATGGCACCCTTTTAGGGCGTACCCCCAAAGAGATGAAATCCCGTATCGAGACTATCGCCGATTGGGCCGGTCTGACAGAACACCTTGATATCCCAATACGAGCTTATTCATCTGGCATGACGGCAAGACTCGCTTTTGCAACCGCCACGGATCTGACTCCTGACCTCTTGCTGATAGATGAAGTTTTATCAGTTGGCGATGCTGACTTTCGTGAAAAATCTGCGGCTCGCACAGTCGAGATGATGAATAGTGGCTGCGCGGTTTTGCTGGTCTCGCACGATATGGATGCAGTCGAAAGAATGTCGACTCGTGCCATTTACCTTGAAAATGGAATACAAAAACTTTCGGGGGAACCAAAGAGTGTCATAGAGGCGTATCTTTCCGATGTCCACCATTAAGGTTCTTCACGTCATTGCCCGTATGAATGTTGGCGGTACCGCGCGATATGTAGGTGACCTAGTAGAAAATATCCCTAACTCCGCTTTAGCCACTGGATATGTACAAGGGTCTGAAATAGAAGATCCAGTCGTAAACACGATCAACCCATATCGCATCCCTCACCTAGGTCGGAAGATTTCGCCAATCAACGACTTCAAAGCATGGGTAGAGCTGCGCAGATTGATCCGCGAAATTAAGCCCGAGATTGTTCACACTCACACCTTCAAAGCAGGTCTCATAGGCCGACTAATTGGCGGAGATCATAAGAGGGTTCACACCTTCCATGGACACCTCTTTGATGATCAATCATTTTCGCCAATAGAAAAATGGATAATCACCTTTTCGGAACGTTATCTGGCTAGCAGAACCGACGTTCTCATTTCGGTCGGAGAAAAAGTTGGCCAAGAACTTAGAGCGGCTGGAATCGGTCCTAACAAGAAATGGGCTTCAATAGCCCCAGGAGTTCAAGCACTTCCTAAAATCGATAAAACAAAAGCTCGCGAAATTTTGGGGCTGAAACTTGACGTATTCACAGTTGGCTGGATGGCAAGAATGACTGGAGTTAAAAATCCATTCCTGGCCCTTGAGGTCGCAAAAAAATTGCCGAATGTGCATTTCGTGATGGCGGGTGGCGGAGACTTATTAGAGCAGGTTAAGGCTAAAGCCCCCGTAAACGTCCAAGTCATCGGATGGGCTGATGCGGCTACATTTTGGTCAGCAGTTGATTGCGCCTTATCAACTTCCGATAATGAGGGAATGCCGATTGCATTAATTGAAGCCCAACTGGCTGGGGTTCCCGTGATAGCCACCGATGTAGGTTCAAATTCGGAAGTAATTAGCCATGAATCAACTGGTCTTCTGACTCATAGGGACATTATTTCACTCACCAGAGCGGTGGAGAGATTGATTGATAGCTCAGAATTACAAAACGCAATGGGCAGCGCAGCGAAAATCTGGGCAATCAAAACGTTCTCTAAACAAAAAATGCTTGAGGAACACGAACTTAATTATCAAAAACTTTCGAGTGACTAATAAAGTTCTCTAAATCTCACTATTAATAGGGAGTCAACAAATTTCTAAAAAAGAAAATTATTTTGGTAATTTTCCCTGAGCATTTCGCTCATGCAAATCAGGTGCCCTTGAATCTTTCGGTGAGAGCAATAACTCCACGAGTGGTAATCCCCACTCAATTCCTATTGCAGGATCCAGGGGATTAATCTCAAATTCTTCTGTTGGTGAAAACGGTGATGAGACCAAATATGCCACCGTTGAGCCCTCAGCGAGAGACACAAAGCCATGCCCAAGCCCTGCAGAAATCAATACCGCCTGACCCGATCCAGCTATCAAATCAATGACAACATGTTTTCCAAATGTCGGTGAATTTGGTCGAATATCCACAACTACATCTTTGATTGCACCTATCACACACGTAACCCATTTTGCCTGACCATCAACGGCCAGACTGTAATGAATACCTCTGACTACTCCGCGCTTTGATTCCGACAAATTTGCTTGCGCAACGCCAAATCTGATACCTGTCGCCGCTTCTATATCTTCTGCCTTAAACCACTCTCTAAAACTTCCGCGTTCATCGGCCCAAACAGGAGATGTTGCCAACCAAGCGCCTTCAATAGAAAGCTGAGTTAATTCCATATCCCTATCCTTCTGCATCCACGGCAGAAATAATCGCAGGCATAGCATCATGCAAAGCGAGTCGCCAGTCCCGCATAGGTTCTACAGAAACTCCAGAAGCACCTTTAGCTTTCCAGGAACCGTGACCCAGCACCGAATACGCCGGACGCTTAGCTGGTCTCATAAAAGAAGATGAATCTGTTACAACCACACGCTCAACTGGAGCCCCGCTCAATTTAAATACCTCCTGTGCAAACTCAAACCAGCTCGCTTGGCCACTATTCGTTGCGTGATAAATCCCAAAGGGTAGCTTTGCAATCACTGCATCAACTATTTGATTCGCCAAATCTAAAGCATAAGTCGGTTGTCCCACTTGATCATCTACGACCTTTACATCGCCAGGACCTTGGTCGCCAGAAACCCTACTTAAAGCCAATCGTGTCATGGTCTTCGCAAAGTTCCTTCCCCACTCGCTATACAGCCACGCCGTGCGAAATACATAGGAGCCCTCAGGATAATGTGACAATACGGCAACTTCTCCAGCCGCCTTTGTCTTTCCATAGACGGACTCGGGAGCACGCAAATCATCCTCACTCCATGGAAATGATCGCATGCCAGAAAACACATAATCGGTGGAAACATGAGCGAAAACCGCTCCAACAGCCTTTGCAGCCATGGCTAAATTCAATGCACCTTCTGCATTTACTGCATGAGCACTTTCGGTATTTTCCTCAGCACTATCGACGTCTGTCCACGCCGCAGCGTTAACGATTACCTCAGGTCTTAATTCAGCAATATTTTGCAAAGTAAGTACTGCTGAACGAATATCTAAATCTTCAGATCCGTAGGCTACGAAAGGAATCCCACGCTCAACTAGCGCAATACAAAGCGCCCTGCCCAATTGCCCATTAGCCCCAACAATCAACCAATTCATAATTATCTAAAGCCCTGCACGTTGCTTCAAAGGTTCCCACCACGGACGGTTGTTGCGATACCACTCGATGGTTTCGCGCAAACCATCTTCGAATTTCACTTGAGGCTCATATCCGAGCTCACGATTGATCTTCGTCCAATCGACGCTGTACCTAAGGTCATGCCCTTTGCGATCATCTACATATTCGATTGAAGATTCATCAGCACCCATCGCCTCTAAAATAAGGTTAGTAATCTCCAAATTTGTGAGTTCCCGTCCACCACCGATGTTGTAAACCTCACCTGATTTTCCATTCATCAAAACTGAGTGAATACCTCGGCAATGATCATCCACATGCAACCAATCGCGTACATTCTTACCGTTTCCATAAACCGGAACTTTCTTGCCTTCTAAAAGATTCGTAATAAATAAGGGAATTAACTTCTCTGGAAAATGATGGGGACCATAGTTATTGCTACAACGAGTTATAACTACATCCATGCCATGCGTGCGGTGATACGCACGTGCCAAAAGTTCCCCGCCGGCTTTAGAGGCCGAATAAGGAGAATTTGGAAGAAGCGGAGAATTCTCATCCCAAGATCCAGCTTCAATCGATCCGTATACCTCGTCGGTAGAAACTTGCAAGAAACGGATATTCCGACCTGATGCTTTTATAGAATCTAACAATACTTGCACACCAGCAACATTCGTTTCCACGAATTCACGCGCGCTATTTAAGGAACGATCTACATGCGATTCAGCGGCAAAATTGATTATTGCATCAACTGACCCAATTAAGGATTGGACTAAGTCAAAATCCAATATATCCCCATGGACAAATTGAAAGTTCTTTTTTTCGGCTAAGTCTTCTAGATTGATAAAGACGCCAGCGTACGTAAGTTTATCTAGAACGATTACCGACTCCACGCCTTTAAGAATTCCACTGAGACAATTATGAACGAAATTAGAGCCGATGAAGCCAGCCCCCCCCAGTGACTAAAACTCTCACTTTTAACTTCCTATCCCGATTCAAATACTGATGAAATGAAGTATACTTTAATAGTGAAAGGCATTGTACTAGCGGGCGGCTCTGGAACAAGGATCTGGCCAGTCACAAAAGTGACAAGCAAGCAACTTTTACCCGTATATGACAAGCCAATGATTTATTATCCCATATCCACTTTGATGCTAGCTGGGATCCGTAAAATTCTTATCATAACAACACCTCGAGATATAGAGAGTTATAGGGAATTGCTGGGTGATGGCTCAGCATTCGGAGTTGCATTCAAATTTGCGACGCAACCAAAGCCAGAAGGACTTGCCCAAGCTTTCATAATTGGAGAAGAATTCCTTGAGGAGGATTCATGTCTCATGATTTTGGGGGACAATATTTTCCATGGAGCGGGGTTGGGACATGAGCTTCCTCGCTCACTACCTAATTCTGGCTCTCATATTTTTATATATGAGGTTTCAAATCCGAGTGACTATGGTGTTTTAGAGATTGATAAATCAAATAGACCTATTTCTATCACAGAGAAACCAAAGCATTTCATATCAAACTTGGCTGTGACAGGCCTCTACTACTTCGATTCTAAAGTCACTGAAATTGCCCGAAAGATCGTGCCAAGTGCTCGCGGTGAACTTGAAATTACTTCGTTAATCGAGGAGTACCTTCGTTTTGGAGAATTGTCATTCACGATGTTATCTAGAGGAACAGCTTGGCTAGACACAGGCAACCCACGTTCACTTCATGATGCAGCTTCGTATATTCGGGTCATAGAGGAGCGCACGGGACTAAAAATTGCTTGCCTAGAAGAGATCGCTTACTCTTCCGGCTGGATAGACGAAGATTTGCTATTAAAGTCCGCTACAAAGTTAGGCGCATCGGAATATGGATCATATTTACGAACTCTACCAATAAAACTCTTGGACAAGCGATCGCAGTTTTCCCATAAGGTGGGTTGAGTGAATAGTCTAAATAACGTTCATTACGTCTTCACCTCAGTAAATGCAAATTACCTGCCTCAGGCTTCGGTGCTCGCACGTTCTATTAAGCAGAATTCAATTGAAATTAAATTCGTTGTTTTCTTAGTAGAACCTCGAATGCCGAATTGGAAGCCCAGCCTCGATTTCGATAAAAGTTCACAGTTGTTTGCGGATATTGACGAGATCATCACGCTATCTTCTTTTTCGAATGATTTTATAGATAACTTAAGGGAGAAGAGTGTAGTAGACGCTTGTACTGCGATAAAAGGTGCAGCGGCGTTGTTATTGCTGAATCGAGATGATTCTGAGTACATTACATATATCGATCCTGATATTTATGTATTTTCTAATCTAAATCCTATTTATCGAGAACACGAATTTAGCGAAGTACTTTTGACCCCGCACCTACTGGAGTCTCCCCTAAATGTAAAAGGCATCTGGAACGATGAAATAGCTGGCTCAATGATGCACGGTCTTTTCAATTTGGGTTTCATTAGTTTTAAGAAATCAGAATTAGCATTAACTGTAGCGGGTTGGTGGGCTGATCGGCTTAAAATCTTCTGTGCAGAAGATTATTCGAGAGGCTTATACACAGACCAGAAGTGGTTCGATGTAGCAACAGTTTATTTTCCAGGCATCAGAATTGTAAGGGATCCAACCTGGAATGTTGGGCCGTGGAATTTTTTGGAACGTTCGCTTGCAAAGAAATTATTTGAAAAGGACGGGTCAAGAGCAGAAATTTTTTTCTTCCACGCCTCAAAATTCAATTCGATAGCGTTCGCCCAAAAAATGGAAATCGCAAAACCAGACGTTGGAGCAAAATTATTTATTGAGATGTATAGAACTCAACTTCAGGAGGCTAAGGACAGATTTAAAAACGTCATAGCAGAAGCAGATGGGATGCGAAAGAGAGATACCGAAATCGGTGCGAGTAATGAGTTAATCGCTAAACGAGCTGAACCTAATATCAGTTTTCAAGAGAAGTTTCGTTTAGGAATAATTAGTACGCAAAATCACATAAAAAGACGTGCAGTCAACAATCAAAAATTAGTCAGTTATATAATTAAGAGACCAAAATTATTTCGATTCCTAAAACAATTATTGGGTAATCTAGAAAGAAACACTTTGCAGGTTACGAACCTACCAAAAGAATTCTCTAAAGAACTAATTTTCGATTGCTTAATCGTTACGCATTATGGTGGTGGCGGCGTAGAGATTTGCGTTCAGGAAAGTTTTCAACAGAAAAAGAAAGCACTCCTATCTGTAGCAATACTGAGACCCAAAATTGGAGGAGGCTATCTTCTTCAACACAGCGGGGGCACTCACTTTCTTGAAGATCAGGAGGTTGTTCAAAGAGTCGTGCTACAGGCAGCAGAAATTGAATTCCACCATTTACGGGGATTGGATATATTGTTAGATTTAGATTATTCGCAAAAGAACAATAAGGTCTACTTGCACGACCGCTTTTTGATGAGTACGAGACCTTTCCATGACGCGGTGCCTTACATCCGCGAACGCAGTGCAATACCAGGAGTCGATATACCCCTTAATGGCGATTCCTTAAGCGATCAGGAATGGCGCAGGAAAGTGTCACCTTTCTTGCGGAATCAGAATTATTTCTTTGCTCCTTCAAATTACATTCGAGATCAATTTCTTAGATATTATCCAGATTTGATAATAAATGTTGTCTCTCTAGACGCTGATATAGCTTTCGTCGATAAGGTCAGATACGTAGGTAGATTTGATAAATTGATTGTGATCTCACCAACAGGCCCTCACAAGGGGTCAGATTTCATAGCGCAAGTTGCCGATGAATTAGACAAGCGGAACTCAGATCTCCGGATAGTAATACATGGTGATTTACCGTTGGCCGATGCATCGATTCTCGGATCAAAAAATAATGTCCTAATAGTCCCTGAAATTGACCGCGAACGCTTGCGACTTAAATTACGAGGCTCCTCAGATGCCTTGGCCTGGATACCATCACTTACGGGCGAATCATATTCACTAGCTCTCTCTGATTTTTTGGCAACTGGCTTCACAATCCTTGCCACAAATGCCGGAGCAATACCAGAAAGACTACAAGGTAGAGGAAAGAATTATCTCTACGAACGGAGTTGCACTGTTGAACATTTTGTGACTGATCTACTTAATCTCCAGGACAATCTCACTTCAGATTTTATATACTTTCAATCTTCAGAAATTTAAACCGTACTGACAGGAACCCTAAAGATTAGGTGGGTCTTGAGAAGAAAACTTTCGAGTTTGGATTGTCTGATATCACCACAAGACCTTAATATCTTGATTCTTTTGAAAATTCCCTTTTGGTACAAAATCTTTTTCACTAAAAGTGCATCATTTATAGCAATTTGGTTATATTGATTTTCCGCTAACCAAGTTAGAGCATCTATACGCGAATGGTAAGATTTGATTCTCAACCTCCTAATTTTACCTAATCCCCTATTTATTCCCACTGTGTTAGAGGAGTGGATACGATAATCAATAAATGAATCTTGGTCCATGTACAAGGTGTTTGCGGAGCAAGCTAAAGAGCATATAGCCATATCGATATATAACATAGAACCTGGTATCGGGATATTTCTTAGCCAGAGATAGAAGTCTCTTGTACCAACTATTGCGCAAGCAGGCAAAAAATTTTCAAATAACGATAAAGAGAATGATGTCACGACATTTTTCTTAGGATATGGTTTACCAACCCTCTTTCCTTCTTCTGAAAAAGGAATACGACGGCTACCATAAACCTGCTTTTGTGTATCTAGCAATCTCTCTATTGCAGTAATGGTTTTTTTGGTGTGCCAAACATCGTCTTGATCCGCGAAAGAAAAATAATCAAAATCGAAGTTAGAAGCACATTTAATTAATTCGAGATAACTTTCAAATGAGCCTATATTTTTTCCGCTTACAATTTCTATCTTTAATTTTCCACGGAATGAACGTAAAATGTTCAGCGTGTCATCCCCTGAACCATCATCACGCACAATAATGCTCAAATCAACTCCGATTTGGGATACCAGACTTTCAAGGAACTCATCTAACCACCTACTCCCATTGTGGGTAGAGAGCAGCACCAGAACTTTTGGAAGAGTCGAATCAACGGACATCTGTAACAATCAGCAAATTAGAAGCAATATCTTCAAGTTTCCATATTGCCACCTCTTTGTTACTAAATACGCCAGATTCCCCTTCATATCTTTCATTTATACGTGCGATTGGACTAGGCAAGTTATAGGGAGCTTCTTCCAAGTCAATTGGTCTCCATTGCAGTAGACCTTCATCTTCAGGTACATCGATGTTATTTGCACCTGGAAAATTCGTGAGTGCTAGATATTTGGGTTCCGATAGCAATAAGTTCTTAAGGATAATTAGTCCCAAACGGTAACTTAAATGAACCAGTAGATCTCTGCAAATGAGCAATTCTCCATGAGGTGGAATTTCATTGGTAAGGTCCATGCAAACGAATGAGTGTGCTCTATCTGTGTGTTTATCGGTATTTCTTCGTATCAGTTCCGGCACAACATCGACTCCGATATAGTTTGCGTCCCCCAGGTTAACCAATGAGAACCAGTGAAAGTCTCCACAGGGTGCGTCAACGACTACAGATATTTCCATCTGTTTCAGAAAGGCTTGTAATTCAGTTCGTAAGTGAACGGTATTATGAAGCGAACTGCCAGGCCCCGATATAGATTCTTTACCTTGGAATAGATTTTTTTTGTAAACTTTAACGAAGAAGTCGGCTCCCATATCTCTGCTTTTTCTAAATCGCATCACCAAACCCCCAATATTTAGGAAATCTCTATCAGATCATCTCAGAAATCTGCTTGATTGTATTGCACGCGTAGTTGAGAAATCAATGCTACATTTGCAAGCCGATTGACAGTTCTTGATCAGGCGGATTTAGGCCGATTAATGACTTCAATATCCTCACCAAGGTTCATAATTACGCAATGGATTCATGTAAACTTTCTTCACAATTGCAAATCTTCTGAACCTCGATGACAGCTTAACTCACATGTCCAATACCAGTTATCATATTATTTATCCTTGCCCGTAACAAAGAAGTCACTAATTTGATATCGCCAAAATTAGTTATCAAGATAAGCGATGAGAAAACTTTACATGGGATCAAATAACGAGATTCTAAATGAAAGAAAAGCAGTGGGAAGGTTGATCCGATCAACACAATTGCTTGAAATAATTTTAATGCAATGTTCGAACGCCATCTAACACAAATCGAAAGTACCGCTACCATGGTAATAGTTAGAAAACATATTCCTTCAGCGTAGGAAAAAGCCAAAGGAAGTTTATTTTGGGGAGGGTAAAGCCACCTTCCATTGAGGATCCAATAATGCCAAATATCGATTGATCGGTTGTAAAAGAAACTGAACGGATGAGAAATAATCGTGCCTAGAGCACTAGTGAAATAGTCTGGATGAGCCGAAGGCAATTGTATTTTTAGGCACTTTATCGGTTCTTCACTTTCGGTAATCGACATATTGGCCGTAATTTATGCAGAGATAAAAAAACCCAAGGACGTTGTCATTATTTCAAAGGGGCACGCTGCTGCTGCGAGTTATGCGGTTCTGGCACACGTCGGTGTAATACCTTTAAAGATTTTGAAGACTTTTGGAGCTAATGGTTCCACACTTGGCGGTCATATTACTCACACTGGTAACGAGGGAATTCGGCTGTCGACTGGGTCGCTAGGACATGGATTGCCCTACGCGATTGGAATCGCGATAGCTCAGAAAAGACGCGGGAAAGGGGAGAGGACTTTCGTTGTCATTTCGGATGGCGAGTGCGATGAAGGCACGACTTGGGAGAGCGCGCTGCTAGCTCAACAATTCAAATTGAGCAACTTGATAGTCGTCATAGATAGGAATCGCATACAATCGCTCGCAGGCACTGAGGAAACCATGGCTCTTGAACCCTTAAAAGATAAGTGGTTTGCATTCAACTGGGCTGTCCGTGAAATTGATGGGCATAATCACGAGGAATTATTGAGTGTATCAAACATAACAACCCAACCCTTGGTTGTTATTGCGAACACTACAAAGGGAAAAGGTGTTTCCTTTATGGAAGGAAAAGTACTCTGGCATTATAGACCTCCTTCTGAGAGCGAGTTAGAGTCTGCAATTCACGAAATAGAAGTGGCCAATAAATGAGAAATGCCTTCGCGAAGGAATGGCTTAAATTTGCACTTGAGAACCCAAAAATGATTTTAATTACGGGTGATTTGGGTTATGGGGTATTGGATGAGATAGCAAGCGTCGTTCCTGATCAATATATAAATGCTGGGATCGCAGAGCAATCAATGATGAGTATGGCAGCTGGACTAGCTTCCGAAGGTTACCGCCCTTTTGTATATAGCATTGCAAATTTTCCAACTATAAGATGTTTAGAGCAAATTAGAAATGATGTCTGCTATATGAAAAATTCTGTGACGATTGTCTCTGTCGGCGCTGGTCTGGGATATGGGAATCTTGGATACTCGCATCATGCGATAGAAGACATCTCTATCATGCGAAGTTTGCCGAACTTAGATATTTATTCTCCCGCCGATTCTGAAGAAGTTAATTTAGCTATAGCTGAGATTATTGTTACAGATACGCCTTCTTACTTGAGGTTGGGGAAAGGTGGGGAGCCTAAACTACATTCAATTTCAATTTCAAGTATTGCTATGCCAGTAGAGATTGAATCTGGAATAGATGGTTTTGTAGCATTCACAGGCGGGGTCGGTGCCCGAGTTTTGGATGCGATAGAAATTATTAAAGCAAATGGATTGAGACCTTCGGTTTTTTCAGTACCCAAATTAACTAATGAATCCATTGAATATCTGGTTAATAAAGCACGAGGTAGCTTTTTGGTAACAGTAGAGGAGCATTCGCTACAAGGAGGTTTCGGGTCCTGGGTACTGGAAGCGAATGCAGACTCCAGAGCTAACATTGTTATAAAAAGAATGGGACTCGGGCAAGCGGGCATTGAACAACTTGGAACACAATCCTACCTCCTTGATAAAAAGGGACTTTCAGCAGAATCAATTGCTCAATCTTTTTTTGAAGTTCAAAGTTCATTCCAATAATAGTTGTGCCTTTAAACAAAAGGCTCTGAACAGATAATCGCGTTACAAGAATACAAATAAATCAATTTCCATGATTCAGAAAAACGATAAGTGGGCCCCGTCGGGCTCGAACCGACGACCCACGGATTAAAAGTCCGTTGCTCTACCGACTGAGCTAGGGGCCCGGGACCAATCAAAGAGGTCTGACAAAAGTCGGACCCGATTGGAACGGTACGTAATTGTAGCCGCG
>TBL_comb48_EPIDRAFT_1001506_pt1 | contig 17071 bp, 15 predicted proteins | sample TroBogEpilimnion_37_FD_10681 | JGI IMG/M metagenome (IMG submission 10681)
AAAGCGATGTCACCTCAAACCAACGGTATCTGCGAACGCTTCCATAAAACGATTTTGCAAGAGTTCTACCAGGTCACTTTCCGCAAAAAACTCTATGCCGATTTGGATACCTTGCAAAAAGATCTGGACGACTGGTTGGTTTATTACAATAATGAAAGAACTCATCAAGGTAAAGTTTGTAATGGCAGAACACCAATGGAAACTTTACTGAGTGGAAAACAGATTTGGACAGCTAAAAATTTAAACCAAATCTAATCTTACAGACACCCATAAAAATCGGTAACTGTCAGATCAGGTCTGAGCTAGTACATATAATCGCCCCCCCATTTGTTTCTGCCCAATCGTAACGTCCTCCGAATAACAAATGAAATTTTTCCATAATTTTCATTTGATCCTGTAAATAAACACCATTCCAAGTAGCGGTACCGGCCTGTGTCCAGTCTGCAACTTGTTTCGCCTGTTGGGCTACCGAAGCATTAGATGTAAAAGGATCTAGCCAGGTTATCAAATTAGGATTATAAATATTTTGATAAGCAACGTTACCAAACTGATTAGTGTAGCCGACATCTTTATAATCCAATAAATAATGATCCGTTCCAAATAACACTTTATGACCAATGCCGTAGGTATTAAATTCACCCGTTAAATCAAGAAAAGAGTTATAGCCTTGTGAGGTTCGTTTACCAAACCAAGGAACTAAACCTATATTTTGTACTTGGTCAAAGCTACCAGCAAAGTAACTTTGTGCAAAATTGATATCGTCAAATGTCGCAGTCACTCCATTACGTATCTTCCAAGAATCATTGAATTTATATGACCAGCTAAAATCGACCACCTTCCTGTCTACATTGGTATTATCTGAACTTAATCCCTGTATATAATTTGTAATCGGAACATTAGCAGGTCTATTACCTATTACAGGAACCCCACCCTGGAATAATGGGTTGGCGTTTCTATATTCGAAATTTAGATTAGTCTCAAATTTATCGTTAGGTCGCCAGGTTAGGCTCGGCGCAACGAAATTCGAATCAATATGTGGTGCATTATTTTGATAGCTAGCAGAGTCCAAGTAGGAGTAATCAAGCGATAGAGTAACGTTTTATCTTCGTTAATGGGACCTGTTGCATCCACTGTCGTGCGATACATGTTATAAGAACCAAATTGCTGCTGCAGTGAATAATATGCACTATCCTGAGGTTTATTCGTGATCACATTTACCATGCCACCCGGATCCAATCGACCATAGAGCATTGCAGCCGGACCTTTAAGTACCTCTATCGAATTAACGTTGGCCATTTCCACCATACTGCGCCCTACTCCACCGGCACTTCTTTGACCATTTCTTAAAACATTATTAGTCTCAAACCCCCTGATAGTAAAAGCTTGATAAAGGTTGCCATAACCAAAACTGGTTTGTACGCCGCTAATGTTTTTGGTGGCATCTTGTAAATTAACAATCTGTTGATCTTTTAGAATTTGCTGTGGAACTACCTGTACAGAAAACGGTGTTTCCATAATCGGAGTATCCAGCTTATTCGCTGTAGAGGCGTTAGACCTTATATAATCCGTATTATTGGGATTAGTAGGATCATAAACTGTTTTGCCCAAAACTTTCACTGTTGGCAAGCTTTGGGTATTCGTTTGAATACGATTATCTTTTTTTGTATTTTTAAGGTAACTGTATTTCTATCCGTAAAGATATGAGTTAATCCTGACCCTGCCAGTAATTTTTCGAATGCTTCTTCTGCTGTATATTCGCCATTCAGTCCCGCGCAGTTCTTGCCATCAGTTAATATGGCATCAGCTGACAACAGGATTCCCGAACTACTGGCAAATTGAGTTAATGCATGACTCAATGTGCCACTGCTGATATGGTAAAAACGCTTATTTGAATTTGTGTCTCCTTTTTCTTCAGCAATAGCCGAAGGGGTAACGACTAAGGCGGAGACTATAACTAGGCTATTGATAGTCTGGTGAAAACGAGATGACTGTTTACTAAAAGTCTGGTTATTTTTTCGCTTTGGCATACTGTTTCTCCTTTTATAAAATGCGTTCATTAGTATTGCCAATCGAAAACGAAAAAAGGGAACTCAAATTAAAAAAATTTAAAAATATACCCTAAGCTTATAAGAGAAAATTCATTTTATGATGGGTGAACATTAACGTGGAAGCACTTTTATCCAAAGCGGTAGCGGTTTTACGATTTTTATGGGCAGGGTTTCTTCCAGCATTGCTAGAATACGATCAGTGTTGTTGATAGGAAAAGATCCTACGATACGCATATTTGCAATCTGTGGGCTGCAGGTCACAGTTCCATGACGATAACGGTTTACTTGTATCAGAAAATCACTTAATCGCTGATTGTCAGCAAGCAGAATCCCTTGTGTCCACGCTGGTTGGTTAGTGTAAATTGGCTGCAATTGTTTAATTTTCTCTTCAGTGAACCCTGTACTTTGTCCTGCATGTAGTGTCAGCCGTTGTGTTGACTCAAGTTTGCTTGGTTGAATTTCAACAGCATCTTCAAATACCATTACTTGGGTCTCATTTGCTTGTTGATTGACGCTGAAACGGGTACCTAGTGCAAGTACTCGACCCTGGTGGGTATCAACAACCAAGGGGCGGTGAAAATTTACATTATCGGGAGCTGTTTTTATATAAATTTCTCCAGATATTAAATGCACTTTTCTTAATGTCGATGTGAATTCAACATTGATAGCAGTGTTTGTATCCAAAATAACTTGAGATTTATCAGACAATGTTATGTTTTTCGTGATACCTACCGTGGTATTGTAATCAGCGGTTAATTCCTGCAAATATCCCTGATGCCAAAGTTCCCAAACAGACAAGCTAAAAGCTCCAAAAACAGCTGTTTTTAAGATTCGACGTCGGTTCAAATCGGGAGAGTTAAGTGCGGCAGAAGTTGCTTTAGGAGGAAGATTATTAAATTTATTCGTTAAATATTCGACTCTTGACCATGCTAGTTGATGATCGGGATGAACTGCAAGCCAAGCTTGCCATTGTTCTCGTTCTGATTTGGAAACGTGCTCAGAACCAAGAACAGAAAACCATTCCGCTGCTTCCGCAAGTATTTTTGGGTGAATTTCAAACCGATTTTTTTTTAGCATTTTTTAAATATCAAGGGTTAAGCAATGTAGCATAGCCCGAGCCATGTATTTTTTGACCATGCGATCAGAGACCCCAATTCTTTCACCAATTTCAATGTAGGTTAAGCCTTCTAGCTGTGCCATCAAAAAAGCTTGGCGAACTTTTGATGGCAATTCACTGAGTAAGTTATCAATTTCCTGTAACGTTGAAATTATAATCGCATTTTCTTCAGGTGAAGGTACCCATTCATCAGGATTAGCGGCCATTTTGCTTAGATAAGCCTGTTCAATGACAGTTCTTCGCCATTGATTTATTAGTAAACCTTTGGCAATAGTCGTTAAATAGGCGCGTGGTTCACGAATATTATGCGCATTTTCCCGCGATTCAATAATCTTTATAAATGTATTATGTGCATGATCTTCGGCATTTAATCGGCATGAAAGCCTTTTTTCAAGCCAACTGAGAAGCCATGGGTGGTGATCCTGATAGAATCGCGATAAATTTTCGTCAATGGTTAAATCAGTTGATGTCATGTCTATCTGTTAGCTTTTATCAAAGTCGATAATCGATATTCACTGCTAACGTCATTATTTTTAATGACAGTTCAAAATAGTTATCGATAAATTTAATTGATTGAAGCAAAAAATGTTCCGACTAATAATTAATATGTAATAACCTATTGATAAACTGCTGGTCTATTAATTTCTGAATCAATAAATTAAGTATAAATATGTTTAGCTAGATAAAAAAATTGTGTTATTTGACTCAGTCGATAAGTTAAATGACCTGTTGGTCTCAAATATAATGAATAAGGCGGGAGTAAGATTGGCTAACACAGTAACTCAGTTATTGAATTTGCCATCAACAATTAAGTTGAAACCGATTTTAGGAAACAAATTTATTGCCGTTGTTTAATTGCTTTTTATGTTGCTGATGACCTGCTTATTTTCAAGTTGCTTAATGACCGTTAGTGTTTGCCGATAATTGAATAACACACTGGCGTTAACACTAGGCTGGCTAACATGCCTACCAATAGACCGGCGGAGAGTGATAAGGTCATCGGAATTAAAAATTGTGCTTGAGGACTTGTTTCTAAAAGGGTTGGTAAAAAACCGGCAAAATTAGTTAAAAATGCTAAAAAGATGGGTCGAAAACGCGAGGTACAAGCATCATTGATTAATTCATTAATCGATTGTTCGGAGTCGTCTGATTCTCTAATAGTATCGAGTAATACTAGGCTGTCATTTATTACCACGCCGCTGGCGGCAATCATGCCAATTAACGATTCCATTGATAGTGGCAAACCAAGTAGCCAATGTGCCAACACGCCACCACTCCAAGCAACTGGTGCAGAGAGCAGAAAAATGAGTGGTTTTAAATAAGATTGAAAGGGAACTGCAATAAGAACATAGATGAGGATTAAAGCAAGCACGGAATTACGCCCTAGATTATCTGTAGTGGCTTCTTGTTCTTGTCGGCTCTGACCTAAGGCGATGGTCAATCCGTTAAAATCGCTCTGTAATACGGGTAATAAATGCTTTTCAATATCCAGATAAATCGCGTTAACATCAGCTATTTGCGGATCAACTCTTGCTTGTATTTTCAAAATTCGCTGACGATTCTGACGAATCAATTGAGCATAACCCTTTACCTGTTGAATATTTGCCAAGGTGTCAAGAGGTACAAAAACGCCACTGGCTAATTTAATCGGTAAATTCTTTAAACTATCTAGCGAGCGTCGTTCTTCAATCGGTAAACGTACGATAACTTTAACTTCGCTAAAGCCGCGTTGCAGTCTATGAACTTCATCGCCATAATAAGCATGACGAACCTGTTCAGCCAAATCTCCCAGATGTACGCCTAATCGTTCAGCATCGGGTTTTAAGTTTAGTTTTATTTCTGGTTTACCGAATTCGGCTGAATCGTTAATATCAGACACGCCCGTATAAGCGGCCAGCTTATTTTTGAATAACTCGGCTGCTGCGTTTAAATCTTTAGCGTTCGATGTACTTAAATCAAATTCTAAGTCAAAGGGAACATCGCCTTCCTTGTAGATAAAGTCAATTTTACCACGACCAATATCACCAATACGTTTTCTCCATTGCTGAATAAAATCTTCAACCACAATCTGTTGTCGCCCTGCTGTGGTAAATTCTGTCCAAAAACCTGCCTGACGGATGAACACCATGGTTTCTAATCCAGCGATTGCGTTTATTTTCTCCGGTTCTGTGCTAAACCAGCTTTTATGTTGTTCTGAAAGCTTGGTGTCCAGTTCATTGCGCAATTCAAGAAATGCTTGTTCAACTTTTTTAGATAGCTCACTGATTTCACTATAAGGAGCATCCTCTGGTACGGTTAAATGAACCCAAAAACTGTCCCTAATCACATCCGGCTGAAAAGATTGACGAACACGATCACTAATAACCAGCGTGCTGCTAATTATTAATAAAAGGATAAAACAAGTAATGGTCAAATATCGCCATTCAATTGCTACTTTCAAGAAAGGGCGATAGTATTTNNTGACAAAAGCATCNAATCTATTATTTAGCCTGATNCGTAAATCATCTAGTTTAGATGATTGACTGACTGGTTTAGAAGAGGACGCTAAATGAGCAGGTAAAATCAGCATGGCTTCTATCAATGAAAATGCCAGCGTCAATATCATGATGATACAGATTGGTCGCATCATTTGACCTATCCAACCTGATAAAAACAAGCCTGGTAAAAATGCGACTAAGGCTACCAGAACCGCCAATATGACCGGTAGAGCTACTAGCTGAACTCCCTTTATAGCAGCAGATAAATTTGACTGTTTTGGATTGCTTGTTTGTTGATTGTAGATACTGTCGCCGATAATGATCGCATCATCAACCAGAATACCCATTGCCAAAAGAAAACCAAATAGTGACAGCATATTTAGTGAAACATCCAGTAATGGCATTAACCATAGCGCCCCAAAAATAGACGTTAAAATGCCGATGCTTGCCCATATGGCTACTTTAAAATGCAAAAAAAGTGTTAACACTAAGCAAACCAACGCGAAACCACTGAGTCCGTCTTCCACCAAAGTACTCACTCGTTCATGATAGGCTCTCGACTCATCCCACCAAGTTTTTAATGATAAGCCTTGTGGTAGCTGTGGCTGCATTTTTTTAACATAGTCGTTCACTCGCTGTGCTACTTTTACAGCATCATGATCAGCATGAATTTCCCAACCCTGCGCATTTTCCCCGTTATGATGCCATTCTGATAGGTTTTCTTCTAAACCATCTTTAATAGTAGCAATATCACTTAATTTTATTCGTGTACCGTCAGCTTGTATTTTCAAGGGTAAAGCAGCTAATTCTGTGGTTGTTGTCGCTTTACCATTTATTTTAAGTAATAGTTCACCAGCTGGGTTTTTCACCAGACCTGCTGGTAAATCGATAGAAGCTTTCTGCATGGCTTCGGTAATATCGTGTAACGATAGTCGATATTGATGCAATTTGCTTGAGGGTACTTCAATAGTGATTTCATAGGCAATAGCACCATAATTTGTAGCTCTGGCGACCCCAGGAATAGCGGCTAATTGCTGTTGAAGCTGGTCCCCATAATGTTTTAGTGTCAAGGTATCTGTTGGTCCATGCAAGGCAACCCAGATAATACCTGGGTCATTTTCTCGTCCACCCAATATGACATTTATAGGTTCTAAATTTTTGGGCAGTCGCTGAATGCTTTGAACTCGACTTCTGACAGTGTTGATAACTTGATGTTTATCATACTCAGGTGATACCTTGATGGTAATTAAACACTGAGCAGGTAATATTTTGGTATCAAGCTGCTTGATCCCCTCGATATCGAAAACAGCGTTTTCGATGTGCGTACACACGGCATCTTCTATTTCCTGAGGCCCCGCACCCGGATAAACGGCTGCGATTTCAATAACAGGTGGACTAAATTGAGGAAATACCTCGGTATTAATCACGCTATAGCTGGATAAACCACCCAAAAAAATTAACATCATTAACAAATTGGCGGCTACCGGATTACTGGCGAACCAAGCAAGCAAACCCGAATGCTGCTCAAAAGATTTAGCCATTGTTAGCCTTTTTAAGCGATGAAGTATCTATTTTGACTTTCATACCGTCTATAGGTACCTGAATAGCATGGGTAATAATTTGGTCGCCTGCTGTTAAACCATTTTTTATAAGCACTCGTTCGGTTTCAAAGCGTAATACCTCCACTTTTTTAATGTGCAAACGTTGCTCCTTATCGACTACCATAACTTCATGCGCTGTATTGATAGCGTTCAATGGCAGGATAAACACGTTTTGCTGCTCTTTGCCCTGCACTATTGCACTGACAAATAATCCGGCGATTAATGGTAGTTGCTGATTAAGTTGCTGGTAAGGATTAATAACCTCGGCAACTACATGTAGCTGTCCGCTGGTTGTGTCGATCATGCCTTCGGTACGAACGATGTGAGCATTCCAATTTGACAAAACACCAGAAAATTCACTGGTTAATGTAACTTTGGGTTGCTTGTTAATAGCAATTCCATTGCGTCCGATCGGAAGATCAATAAATGATAACTGTTCACTAGTTAACGGTAGGCGAACTTCGGCGACATTAGTTGCATAAATACGTGCCAGTTTTTCACCTGATTGAATATATTGTGCAAAACCGAAGTTCTTCTCCAATACTCGACCGTTAAAGGGTGCAAGAATTTTACAACGACTGCGTTTAAGTTTTGCTTTGAGCAGATCTGCTTCACCGGCTTTTAATTTTGCTTGAGCCTCTGCTAGCTGGGGTTCACGCATAACCAATGGCGTGGGAGATCCTTCACCCAGAGTTTTCCATTCATTACGGGCTTGTTGAGCCTGAGCCTGTTCAGAAATTAATAAACGTTTAGCCTCGGCTATACGTGCTTCAGCCTCGGCAATTGCATAATCATAATCACCTGATTCAATGGTTAACAAGAGTTCATTTTCATTAAAAAATCCGCCAGTAAGAAAATTAGGATGAACGTAAGTGATTTTTCCCGCTACTTCTGCAACCAAATCAATATCTGTTCTGGGTTTAACAATTCCTTGTGTATGAACATCCAGTCGTAACGTTTCTGGTAACACTGTCATTACCGAAACTAAAGGTGGTTCGTTAGCAGGTGTTTGTTGCGGTAATTTGGGTTTGTTTACAATAAGCTCTCTGGCAATTATCAGACCGATTAAAAGTAAAAATACAGGCAGTAGGACTTTAAGATGCTTAGTCGATAACATTGACGCTACCCCCTAATGCCAGATATAGATTAATGCGATTATTCAATAATTGTCGCTGCATGGCGAGATGTGCACTTTGTGCATCCAGAGCACTACGATAACTGTCAAGTAACGTTAAAATTTGAATAAGTCCCTGACGGTAAGAATAAACAGCTAATTTTCGACTTTCTTGAGTTTGAGCTACCGCTTCGGTAAGCGCTCGTTCTTGTATTCGTAACCATTGTTCTGAGGCAAGAGTCTGCTCCACCTCACGAAATGCATTTAATGATGTACTGTGGTAATTATTGATTGCTTGTTCAACTAAATCCTTATGCATGCGAATATCACTTCGTAAGCGATCTCCGGTTAGTATTGGCTGCAATAACCCTGCAGTTAAGTTCCAGGCGGCTGCCTGTGGATTAATAATATCAACCAATGCTGAACTTGCAGTGCCGCCATTGGCGGTTAATGTCAATCGTGGCAATAAAGCACGTTGCGAACTAACCAGGCTAGCATCGGCTGAACGTACTCTTGCAAATGCGGCCAGCAAATCAGGTCGTCTAGTCAATAATTCTGAAGGCAGGCCAGCGTCTAAGGTTTCAGGTAATGTCGGTAAATGATCGGAATGCAATACTTGGTCATCAGGATATTGACCCAATAGCACATTAAGGCGGCGACTAATAATCTGCACCTGGTTACGGTTTTCAGCAAGTCTGGCTTCGGCATTGGCTAAATCAGTTAAAACCAATCGCAAATCAAGCCCACCCGTTAATCCTAAATTAAAACGACCACGTACTAATTCACTGATTGCGCGTCGATCTTTAACGGATTGTTCTGCTACTTTTACCTGTAAATGAGCTTCAATTAATTCGAAATAATTTTGTGTTGTACGAGCAGCTAATGAGAGTTGAGCTGCATGGAAATCAGCATCCACAGCATAAGCTTCTTGTTGAGTAGAATGTTGCGCTGCACGAATGCGATTCCAAAGATCAACTTCCCAACTCAAATTAAAAAAGGCTTCAAATACGTCATAGCTAATTGAAGTAGCACCGCTGTTAGTTAAATAACCTGGTGCAAATGATAATTGTGGCCAACGACCAGAGCCAGTGATATTGACCAGTTCATTGGCGACTTTAATGCGAGCGGCGGCGGCTTTCAAATCGTAATTGTTTTTTAGTGCGCTTTGTACACAAGTTTTGAGTATAGGATCAGAAAATGTGCTTAACCAGTGATCAAAGTGATTGCCGACAATTGGCGTTTGCCATTGAGCAGGTGAAGTCAAAGAGGTTACTTTGCCATCTCGCTCAGGTAAAGGACTGCAAGCGATTAAAAATAGACAGATACAGTAGTGCGATATTTTTAATCTGAAACTCACAGAATTTCCGTCATTATTGTTGTACGGTTACGAACGATAATTTACCGATTCCAGAACGCTGTGCGCTAGCCATTACCTTGGCTACTGAATCAAATACAGCACTTTTATCCGCCTGTAATTGCAGACTAATTTCGGGATCTTTTTCTAGCAGACCTTTTAATTCTAACTCTAAAGATTCCAACGGTATCGAACGATTATCCAGTACCGGCTGACCGTCTGGATTGACGCTAAGAATGGCAATATGTTTATCGGGTGCTGGTTGTGTTTCTTCGGTTTTAGGTAATTTAACATTGACTACCTGGGTCAATAAAGGTGCGGTTACGATAAAGATCACCAACAATACGAGCATAATGTCAACCAAAGGCGTAACATTAATGTCACTCATTTCACCATCATCGTCATCATTAGATATTTGCATGGACATGTTTGTTTACCGAGTGTTGAATAAGATGATTTTGCATGGTGCTGTGTAGATAATCACTGGCAAAATGTTCGAGCTTTGCCAAAGCGGCACGATTTTGACGTCGAAAAAAATTGTAGGCGAACACCGCCGGTATTGCGACAGCAATACCTAAAGCCGTGGCAATCAAAGCTTCACCAATTGGACCAGCAACTACATCAAGCCCTGCAGACCCTTGTGCTCCAATATCTTTAAGTGCGTGCATAATACCCCAGACAGTACCAAACAGACCGACAAACGGTGAAGTACTGCCAAAACTCGCTAACCAGCCTAAGCCTGATTCCATTTTTGCTTTTTCTTTTTGTAACTGTTGACGCATACTGCGTTCTAACAGTTCATGCCAAGCACGATAATGGTCGATAGGTAATAACTGCTGCTCCGAAAGGCTTTTCAACGGGTTTAAACCGGCTAAGTAAATTCTCATAAGCTGAGAATTAAAAGCTAAATCGGTTGCTTTGAAGTAAACATTATTACTAAATTCCTTGAGAAAACGGCGATTGCGGAAGCTATTCCATAGTAATTCGCAGGTTTTAAGCAGTATCACACTCCAAGTGAACAGGGAAAAAATTCCGAGTAAATAAAGTGTGCCGCTAACTATACTGGTTTCTGACATATCCAAACTTGAATCTCCTTGACTTATATTTATATTTACTTAATTAAACAATTAATTGGGTAATTTAAACTCAACGGGCAATTCAACCCATTGGGCAAAGGGTATGCCAGCACGTTTAGCTGGTTCAAAACGCCAGTTTTTTACTGTAGTCAGTGCGGATTCATCGATTGCATCGTGACCACTACTACGGGCAATTTTAATATCACCGCAACGACCTTCTGTGGTTACATATACTTTTAAAACAACCGTTCCTTCCCAGTGCCGTTGTTCGGCTATCGGAGGATAAGGGGGAGAAGGATTATTTAGATAACTGGCATTGGCACTCGCTTGGGTTTCTTCACTCCGTGGACTGCTTTGTTTCGTTGCCGTTGTTGGTGCTGTCGCCTCGGGTGCTGCCTGTGTCGTCTGATTTAGACTCGTCGGTAAAGCAGAAGCCGATGAAGCCTCAACGGGTTTCTCATTAGGTTTGGTAAGTGGTTTTTTTATTTCACTTTTGGGTTTAGGTTTGCTAATCGGCTTGGGCTTAATGGTTTCTTTGGGTTTTACTTTTTTATCTAACGGCTTTATCTCTGGTTTGGTGGGCAAAGGTTGAGCTACGGTTTGTGCGACTGTTCCGGCTTTGGGTGCCGTCAAAGCAATATCAATAACAGGCAAAGGTGCTGCACCGGTAATTTCTGGGGGTGCGGGACGATTAAAATACCAAAATAATAGTAATCCATGCAGGAAAGCAGTAACCATAATCGCGAGCAAAACACTCAGCGGACGCTGCCAATTGAATGACATATCTAGCATTTGAATTGGCAAAATACTCGAAGAACTGTGAGTAGCTTTAATAAAAAATACCTTCATTTTTTTATTACAGAAGAGTCACATGGTTCATTACTGTTATTAATATATGGTTTCAATTCAGAGATTTGTTGATTGATCGCATCAAGAGTACGCTGCATAAGAGTTAACTGCGATTCCATATATTGAAAATGAACTTGAAAATATCGAGCGGATGGAAATTCTAAAACATCTGTATTTTCGCGCGGTGTACTCAGTTTTTTTGGTGATTTGCACTGTCTCATTGTCATGTTATTTTGTTCTAATGTTTGCATGATTCAACCTGATAGTAGTCTAATTTTTCTTCCTACAATATAGGACGTATGAGAACGACAAATCCACACGCTAATTTGAAAAAAATTTCGTAAGGTAAATCTTGTCATGAGTTTTTGTATAATTCGTTATATTAACTTCGATTACGGGCGACAAACAGCTTGCTTAATTATTAAGCATTAGCTTAAGCNGAATGATTTGTTTTGCTTATTAATTCATAAGATAATGCAGAAAACACAAGGTATTACTTACTGCATAGACTATGACAGCCTCCTCACCTCCTGATATCGCACTGTACTGGAANCAAGCCTTGTCGGATGATTTGTTGCACTTTTTGACAGGTCGGATCAAATGTCCTGACACGGCCTCCGATTTGAGGCAAGAAACTTTTCTGCGTTTCCAACAATTCATTCAGACCACTCCGCCCAATAACGCTCGCGCCCTGGCATTCAGTATCGCAGTGAATTTGGCCACGGATTATCAGCGAAAAATGAAAATCAGGCACAAGGTTATGCTAGATGGAGAATTTGTGCCTGGTTTGCTTTCTGAAACAGAAAACATTGCATATTCAGGACCAGAGCAAATTGTTATTGCTCGCCAACAATTGCAGCTTGTTTACTCAGCACTGGAAGAACTCCCTTCAGATTACCGTAATGCGTTCATCATGCACAGCATCGAAGGACTGACACAGGCTCAAATTGCTACGCGACTCGGTGTTTCTCAGGTTAAAGTCTACCGATTACTGCTTAAGACCATGAGTCATTGTCAGTTGAGGCTAAAAGCCCAAAATGAACCCAAACCATGAAACACCAAATAAAGGCGAAAACTTTAACTTTGGCAAGTTACCTCTATAGATTTTTAGTATTGCCTTCGATTTGTGGACGCGCTGATGTCTATTAATAACGACGAAGTCGAGTTGTCGCTTTTGCAACAACAAGCCATCGAATGGTTAATCAGGCTGCGTACTCGCGAGTTGAGTGAACCTGAAACTCTTGAGTTTGCTGCATGGCTCTCGCAAGACATGAGCCATGCCGTTGCCTTCGGCGATGCTGAAGACCTGTTCAATGTCATGACTCAAGCAGTACAACTGAAAACGAATGATGTAAATCTTCACTCAAAAATTGAACAGGAAGCTACTGAAACCTTTACCGTCCCATTACCTGTTAAGCACAGCTCTCGTCGCTGGCTGCTTGTGCCTTTGGTATTAGCGGCTGTTTGGTTGATTATGGTCAAAATGGTGTTGCCAGAGCAAGCCAGCATTTGGGACGCTTACCTCAGCGACTACCATACCGGCACCGGTGAACAACGTACTATCCAGCTTACCGATGGTAGCCAGTTACTATTAAACACCGACACCGCGGTTTCGGTAGATTACCAAGATCACTTGCGGCAAATTATTCTTCTACATGGTCAAGCCCAGTTTACAGTAACAGATAATAAAGCCCGCCCATTTACGGTCAGCGTTGGCAAGCTTCAGGTACAAGCATTGGGCACTGTGTTTGCCATCTACCAAAAAGAATCTGGCGATATCGACGTTACCGTTCAAGAACATTCTGTTGTTGTTCGCCTTTCCGCGGGCGAAGACCACCTGCAAAAACAGTTATTACCTATACTCGTCCAGCAAGGTCAGGAACTACATTACGATCACGCTAGCGAAGCACTCACCACACCGAAAATCAGCGACAGCGAATTCTCCAATGCCTGGCAACAACGTCGCATCATCATTAGGGATCGTCCACTCAGCGAATTAGTTGCCGAAATTGAGCGTTACCGACCGGGTCGCATCTTCTTGGGTAGTGATAGTCTTGGCAACCTGCATGTTACCGGTCTATTTTCCTTGACCGATCCCAATGCATCGCTGGACAGTGTGAGGAAGATACTGGGACTAAAGCAAACCAGCTTAGGACCATGGTGGGTGCTATTGCATCGTTAAAAAGGCACTTTAGGATCTTATAATCATTTGAATATTTTAATTTAAATTTAAAAAATTGGGTTTTGTAACCATCTCAAAAATAAGTGATTAGCGTCCCCTAGCAAAATAAAACCTATTTTTTGAATAAAATTACTGCTTGGTTCGTCTTGTTAGTTAATGGCGACATTTATTAACGAGGACAGAACTTATGAGTTCATATCAAAGACCAGTGCGGCAAATTGAATTTTTGAAAATTAGTCTACCCAAATTTTGCAGGACCGTCTGTACCGTGTTGGGGATCAACTTGATCGCTATGACTACTGGAACAAGTGCTGCTGAGCTAGTCACACGCCATTATAACATCCCTGCACAAGCACTCGACGCCAGCTTGTTGCGTCTAGCCGCAGATACTGGCTTGGAAATTCTGTTCGCTGCCGACCAAATACGCGATATGAACGGCAATAGCTTGGAAGGTAATATGACACCTAAACAGGCACTTGATAAATTGCTGCAAGGTACTGGTTACACCTACCGATTTATAGATAATCATACCGTGACACTGGAAAAGTCGCCCACACCCCCCCCGTCACAGTTAAATCAGGCTAACCCTGCAAAATTACCTAAGGTTACAGTGATCGGCAATAATGTCTACGATGCTAAAGACCCCTATAACGAAGATTACGCTCTACCAAACGCTACATCCGGCACCAAAACCGATACCCCGATTATGGAAACACCTTTAAATGTACAGGTGATTTCCAAGCAGGTGTTGAAAGATCAGCAAGTAATCTCCATCGATCAAGCTTTAAGGAATGTCAGTGGCGTTTTAACCGATTCACGAGATAGTGCCGTTGGTAATAACGGTCTTGGTACAAACTTGTACTTGCGAGGTTTTTCGACCAGTACTTTTTTTCGGAATGGTTTTCGGATAGATAATCCTTCAAGTGCTAGCCTAGGCTTAAGCGATCGTCAGTTTGCCAATGTAGAAAGCATAGAAGTTTTGAAAGGTGCATCGGCAATATTGTACGGGCGGGTAGAACCTGGCGGTATGGTCAATGTTATCACCAAGCAACCGCTCGCAACACCTTACTATTCATTGACTCAACAATTCGGTTCTTATAATACTAATCGAACGAGTATAGATAGCAGTGGACCGTTGACACAAGACGACACTTTGCTTTATCGGTTGAATATGTCCTATCAAAATCAGGGTAGTTTCCGCGATGGCGTCAATAACGAAAATTTCTTTATTGCACCTATTGTTAAATGGAATATTAACCCTCGTACTCAGGCAACTCTAGAAATGGAGTATCAACACGAAAATGAAGTTCAAAACGTAGGTCTTGTCCCCGCATTGAATAGACAATTGCTGAACATTCCATATAACCGAAATTATTTTGATCCCAACGGTCTAAATATACAAGACACCTATTTCTTTGGCTTAAATTGGTCTCATCAGTTCAATGACGATTGGTCAATTAAGCATCGCATCCAAGTCAATAAGTACGATCTGAATCAGTTAAACACCCAGCTGGCGGGGTTCAGTGTGGTAGATGATACTAATGGCAAACCGATATTATCTCTTAATACCATAGGAGGTCCCTATGCAACCGACACCTATTCTACAGGTCTTGATTTGACGGGACATTTTAATACCGGAATACTCAAACACACCCTGTTGTTTGGCGGCGATTATTACCGATATTCCCTAAATGGGACCTTTCTCAACAAAGGTATTGTAGGCATCAATCTGTTGAATCCGGTCTACCCCGCCACCTTCCTCGCCCCGCCTGACCCGACTCAAAATTATAGCTCGAACAATAAAATCGATAATTATGGTTTTTATCTGCAAGACCAGATTCAATTACCCTACCACTTCCACCTGCTCGGAGGTATGAGATATCAGTATATCCACGAAACTTTCAATATTGAGCAAGGCGGTGTCGCTTCCGCTTTGAATCCGGTTAATACAGCCGATGCGGTCACGCCTAGAGGTGGGGTGCTGTGGAATCCAAAATCTTGGCTCAGTTTATACGCCAATTATACTGAAGGCTTTGGGGTGAATAGCGGGATAGTTTATCCGAGCGGCAATCCGGTACCACCAACGAGTGCCAGACAGTACGAGGGCGGTTTCAAAACGGAGTTTTTCGATGGACGCTTACGAACCACTTTGGCTTACTACGATTTGACCAAAACCAATATCGCTACAGCCAATCCCAATATGGCACTTGCGCTAGCAGGCTATTCTTCTGTTACCGGTGAGGCTAATTCACATGGACCTGAACTCGATATTATGGGCGAAATAGTGCCCGGCTGGAATATCATTGCTAACTATACCAATATATCTGCCCACGTTACTAAAAGCAATAACGGCGATGTTGGCAATCGTTTTTATAATGTCCCGCGCAATATGGGCAGAGTATGGAGCACCTACGAAATCCAGCAAGGAGATCTACAAGGCGTCAAATTGGGTGGCGGCGTGACCATGCAGGATAATATGAACGGCGGTTTCTCCGGTATCCCTGCTGAACCTATCTCCGGATATGCAACGTTATCTTTGATGTCGGGTTACTCTTTCAAGGTCAATGACGCAAAGATCACTGCGCAGTTAAATGTTGAAAATCTGCTGGACAAGCATTATTACACAGGTGGCGTTAATTATCTTAGTTCAGTACCTCAGTCGGCAAGCGGATACAATTATACTTTTATGTCTTTCGGTATGCCACGTACGATTATGGGGTCTATTAGTATCCAGTATTAGGCAACGTATTACGTATTACGTATTACACTTTATTTTTGCCGCTTAATTGCAAAGCACCAATAGGCAGCAAAAATAGAGAATCATCACAATTTTCTTTTTTCTACATTTTTCGTAATATAATCGTCCATGTCTCAAACTGCATAAAAAATTTTTATCCAATTGAATTAAAAGTTAAATTTAAGTTAATTAGTTTGGACAAGCTGCTTACCCCAAAAATCTAAATACCAGTCCTGTCATCATCCCTTATTATTTAAAGCCAGCTTATATTTGCTATAGCAGCGGGTTTTATCGCGCTTAAACGTCTTAATTTAAGAATGTAACTTTTTAAAAAGCTAAAAGTTATTGTTTAGTTATTTAATATATTAAATTAACAATGAGACTCTGGTATGACAAGCCAATTCTGGGTGCTGGTGCACCGCTATAATAGTCTATATATGGCTGAAAAAACGACTAGCAGTCCAACGCAAGCGCAAGGTTTTACTATGATTTTTCTAATACTGTTATTCGGATTTT
>TBL_comb48_EPIDRAFT_1001509_pt1 | contig 17054 bp, 15 predicted proteins | sample TroBogEpilimnion_37_FD_10681 | JGI IMG/M metagenome (IMG submission 10681)
TGGGAACAGGAAATGGACCTGACACTATTTCTTCCGGACTTGAAGGTGCATGGACAGGCACTCCAACTCGATGGGATAACGAATATTTGACCACCATGTTTGCTTATGAGTGGGAGAAAACAAAGAGCCCAGGTGGAGCCATTCAATGGGTTCCAAAAGATGGCGCAGCTTCAAACCTTGTTCCAGATGCCTATAACAAAACAAAGTTCCACCAACCTGTCATGCATACAACAGATCTAGCACTTCGTTATGACCCCGCATACGAGAAGATTTCACGAAAGTTTCTGGGTGATTTAGATGCACTTTCAGATGCGTTCGCTCGGGCTTGGTTCAAATTAACTCACCGTGACATGGGGCCAATTGATCGCTATCTGGGCAAAGAAGTCCCAAGCGAGCGACTAATTTGGCAAGATCCGATTCCAGCACCAAAAGCAAAACCAGTGAGTGGTAAAGATGTCACAGCTCTAAAGAAGACAATTCTTGATTCTGGTCTAACAATCGCTGAATTAGTTGAGACCGCTTGGGCATCTGCTTCCACATACCGCGATACCGATAAGCGTGGTGGCGCAAATGGTGCACGTATCCGTCTTGAACCGCAACGCAATTGGGAGGCTAATAAGCCAGCGCAACTGGATAAGGTTCTTAAAATTTATGAGGGTATCCAAAGTAAATTTAATAAGAGCAGTACTAAAAGCAAGGTAACAATGGCTGACTTAATTGTTCTCGGTGGCGTTGCTGCAATTGAATCGGCGGCAAAAAAGTCTGGTGTGAAGATCAAGGTTCCTTTCACAGGTGGCCGAGGCGATGCAACTCAAGAACAAACAGATGTACATTCATTTGCAGTCCTTGAACCTAAAGCTGATGGATTCCGAGACTTCGTATCAAAGGGTGTCACGCAACCAGTTGAAGTTTTGTTAGTGGATAAAGCTTCACTAATGGGACTAACGGCTCCAGAAATGACGGTATTGGTTGGCGGAATCCGAGCATTACAGCGTGGCGTACTTTCTAATCGCTTCTTCACTGACCTTTTGCGTCTGCTCCCAGGACAAGTTCCAGCGGGCGTATCTCGTTCTGATCTCATCTTTGCATCGAATTCACAACTTCGTGCGCTTGCTGAGGTTTATGCAACAAGTGATTCAATGGAGAAGTTTGTTGCAGACTTTGTCACCGCATGGGACAAAGTAATGATGCTAGATAGGTTTGACCTTAACTAAGACCTAAAGCTAATCAGCCTGCAAGTAGAGTGATAACTTCTGAGTCGAGATGCTCATTTGTTGCAACACGAGAATAGCCACACTCATCACACTGAACGATGAGGCCACTCTCCTTGCTATAAAAGAGCTCTAACTCTTTAGAATGACAAAATACGCATTCTGGAATGTCAATTACCTGTTGCACGGTTACCTCCTCTCCTAAACAGGCAAATACACTGAGGAAGTGTCAATAGTGTGACACCAACCTATGCTTGGGGGTTCGCTTCTGAAGTGAATGGATGGTTAAATGAAAATTAAAAATGAGCCCCTCTAGCGTTAGCCAGAGAGGCTCACAATTTCCTATAAAGTGAGTCTTAGGACTCGCCAGCTCTACGCCGGCGAATGTTATCTGTGTAGACAGCTATAACAATAACTACGCCCACGACGACATATTGCCATTCTTGCTGAACCTGGAGTACCTGAAGTCCATTTGTGAGAACAGAGATAATCAGGGCTCCAATCATTGTTCCCCAAATACTTCCCTTACCCCCAGACAAGGATGTTCCTCCAATAATTGCTGCAGCGATTGCCTGAAGTTCATAACCTAATCCAAGGTCAGGTTGGGCAGCGCCCAAACGTGATGTCAGGACAACCGCACCAAGGCCGACGAATACTCCACAAAGAGCATAAATTGCAATGAGCCAGCGATTGACCTTTACACCTGAAAGTTTGGTGGCTTCAAAGTTTGATCCTAATGCAAATGTGTAGCGTCCAAGGACTGTGCGATTCAAGATTACTGAAGCAATGATCGCGGCAAAGAAGAGAATTAATGCTCCGTTTGGAATACTTCCAATCAAGTTACCTTGAGCGATACTTGACCAGCCTTTTACATCTGCAAAAATAATTGGTGCTAGGTGAGAGAGAACTAATGCTAGGCCTTGGCAGGCTTTCATCGATGCCAATGTAGCAATAAATGGTGGGAGTCTAAGAAAGGCGATCATAAATCCATTCAAGGCACCAACAAACGCGCCAAAGCCCATGCCGATTACAAGCCCGCTCCAAAGTGGAAGCTTCCACCCAACAACATAATGACCAACGATTACGGCGCAGAGCGTCATGTTTGTACCGACAGAAAGATCAATTCCGCCGGTAATGATGACAAAGGTAATTCCAAGGGCTAGCAAGCCAACAACTGCTGTTGACATCAAAATACCGTTAGAAATATTCAACCAGGAATAAAATGCGGGTTGCATGAAGGAAAAGAATGCGAAGAGTGCGATCAGTCCTGCGAGAGCAAATACCTGTCCAATTTCGCGCCGAACAAATTCCATCAGTCGGTTACTTGGTATTGCCTCAGTCTGACTCTTGGTGATATCTGACATTTTTATCTCTTCCTGTTATTTTTGTTAGTTGCGATACTTGGTTGCGTATTCCATAATTACTTGTTGACTCGCATCTTTGTTATCTACAATTCCTGTCAAGCGTCCCTCACACATGACAGCAATCCGATCAGACATGCGAAGAACTTCTGGGAGCTCAGATGAGATCATGATGATTGACTTACCTTCGCTTGCTAACTTCTCCAGTAAGCGGTAAATCTCATCCTTTGCTCCAACATCGATACCACGCGTAGGTTCATCAAAAATTAAGATATCGCAATCTTCAGTGAGCCACTTAGCAATAACAACTTTTTGTTGGTTTCCTCCCGAAAGATTCTTAATAAACTGTCTTTCAGATGGTGTTTTAATGCGAAGGGCGTCGATGTAATGCTTCGTAATTTCTTTAGCCGGCTTACCTTTGAAGAAACCGATTTTATTAATAAATTTAGGAATTGAAGCAAGTATGACGTTAAATGTAACGTTTTGACCCAGCATCAGACCAAACTTCTTACGATCTTCCGACAGGTAACCGATGCCAACTTTGACACTATCAGCGGGATCCTTAATGTTTGATTCTCTTCCATCGACAAATATTTTTCCAGCGCTCCTTGGGTCGGCTCCAATAATCGCACGTGCGAGTTCCGTACGCCCTGCACCAATGAGGCCAGCGAACCCCAGAATTTCGCCTTTACGCAATTCAAAAGAAACATCTTGAAGAAGGGTTGGGGTTGAAAGGCCTTCAACTTTAAGGACCACTTCATGGTGACTCTGACGGTTTTCTGGCCGTTGATCCTGACTAATTTTACGACCCACCATAAGTGAGATGATCTCAGGAATTGAAGTTTCTTCCATGTTAAGAGTGCTGACATATTCACCATCACGGATCACGGTCACTCGATCTGATATTTGGTTAAGTTCTTCGAGGCGGTGGGAAATAAAAATAACCCCTTTGCCAGACTTTTTGAGATTTTTGATAATTTTAAATAGCGCGGCAGATTCTTTTGGGGTCAAGGATGACGTGGGTTCATCCATAATAATTACGTCGCCACGATAAGAGACCGCTTTTGCAATTTCGACCATTTGCTGACGAGCAATTGTTAACTCACCTACGCGTTGCTTAGGGTTTAATTTTAGATCCAACTCCTCAAGTAATTCCTGTGCCATTTTGTTAAGGCGGATATCATTTAAAAAGATTTTGCTTGCCCTGCGAGGTTCTCGGCCAATAAAAATATTTTGAGCAACTGTAAGGTGTGGCATCAAATTGAGCTCCTGGTGAATAATACTTATTCCCAGATGATGCGCTTCTAGAGGGTTTGAGACAACAACTTCTTTGCCCTTGTATTGAATAGTTCCTGAATCTTTTTCATAAATTCCAGACAAGATTTTCATAAGAGTAGATTTACCGGCACCGTTTTCGCCGATGAGTGCATGCACTTCGCCAGCTTTGAGATCAAACTTCATGTCGATCAGGGCTTTAACACCCGGGAATTCTTTGTTAACACCTTCAACTAGTAACAGTTGTGTATCCGACATTAATACCCTCCAAGGCGATATAAAAGCACGATCATAATCCTATTGAAATTACCTTTGAAGATCTAGTCAGTTTTCCTGTGAATTATAAATAAAATGGGGGCCAAGGTTTGACCTTGGCCCCCATTCCTAGTACTTGGTCTTACTGGTACAAATCAGCAACGATCTTTGGATCAGTGATGTTTGACTTGTCATAGTAGTAGTAACCAGTATCAATGAATGACTTTGGAAGCTTCTTGTTACGGATGTAGTTAACAAGTGAGTCAACCACTAGCTTTCCAATACCAACTGGATTCTGTGTGATAGCACCAGTCTGGATACCTGAATTGATGTGGTCGATCTGCAACTTACCAGAGTCAAAACCAATCAACTTGATCGCTCCTGGAGCAACCTTATTGTTTACAAGAGCAGTTCCTGCTCCTTCAGCACAACCTTCGTTGGTAGCAAAAATACCAGCGATTTTTGGATGAGCTGTGAGGATTGCTTGAGTCTGTGTTTGTGCAAGGTTCTGATCTCCACCTTCTGCATAAACAGTTGGATCAAGTGTGATGTTAGGGAACTTAGCCTTGATTTCAGTGATGAAACCGTTAGCACGATCTATACCTGTTTGGTTTGTTTGTGAGTGTCCAAGAACGATTACCTCACCTGTTCCGTTGAGCAACTTGCCCATTTGGTCAGCAGCAGCAGCACCAGCACCAAGGCTGTTTGTTGCAGCAAAGCCAAGTGCGATTGGTGAGCTTGCTCCGAGTACAGCAGTTGCTGAACCAGCGCGAGTATCAAATTCAACTACTGGAATGTGATTCTTGTGAGCTACAGCTAGGTGAGAAAGTGATTGTGTTGTACCAAGAGCGGCATAACCAATTCCATCTGGCTTAAGTGCGATAGCTGTATCAAGCATTTGTAGCTGTTGATCAATATCTGTTTCAGCTGGAGGTCCTACGAAGTTGACTTTTGCGCCAACAACTTTACCTTCATTAACTGCGCCAGCCTTAACTGCTTGCCAGAACTGAGCAGTGAATCCCTTAGCGATTAATTGCAAGTTAAGAACCTTTGGTGTTGCAGCGTGTGCTGAAGTTCCTGTGCTTACAACTAATGCAAGTGCTGCAGCTGCAGCAATTCCTTTAGTTAGCTTCTTCATGGATTTCCTTTCAGAAAACGGCCCTGTGCCGCTGTGAGGCAAACCCTATACGCAAGAGTGAAGAGGGGCTAGAAAAAAACCAGGATTTCACGCTCAGCCCTATAACGAAATCGTTACATTGAGACTATTCCGACGCCCAAAAGGCATTTCTGCATGGGGTTTGCAATAACCCGCTAAATGGCTCCACCGGCAACGATATTGATCAAGGGCTTACCTTCGGCCAGTCTTGAAAGTTGATCTTCGACTAATTTCTTTCCACGAGGTTCAAAGGCTGAGCTATCTCCGCCAACATGGGGAGTGATGATGACGTTTTTAGCGCTCCACAAATCATGACCCTTTGGCAGCGGCTCAGGGTCTGTTACGTCTAACCCCGCAGTAATTCTTCCGGTATTTAGTTCTTTCACCAATGCTTCTGTATCGACGACGGGGCCGCGTGCAACATTCACAAGCGTCGCTCCATCTTTCATCGCAGATATTCGTCTGGCATTCATAAAATTTTGAGTCTCTGCAGTAAGTGGAACAATTAAAATAATGACATCAAGTCTGGGTAAATAAGAGTCAAATTCTGCAATTGGAATCGATCCCTCGCGGCCACTTCGAGAAAAACTTACAACTTCAGCCTGGAAATGAGAAAGTTGGGTTGCAATTAAGCGCCCAATGTTGCCAAAGCCAACAATTCCCACTAGCGAATCAGCTAATGAACGCTCCCTGCTGTGTTTCCACAAACCAATTTGCTGAGATTCCGCAAACTTCGCAAAACCTCGCCTTGATGCGATCGCTAACCCCAGGGCTAATTCGGCAGTAGAGGCATCGTGGACTCCTGCAGCGTTGCACAGCGTTACACCATTTCGCAGAAACTGAAGTACATCGTCATAGCCTGCATTTGGGCTTTGTATAACTTCTAAAGATTTCATCTCGGGAATTACCTCCAAAGGCGCACGTCCACCCATATAAAGTGGAACATAAAACTGAATCTCCCCAAGATCTTCCCGGCTGGGTAACTGACCATCCGTGTGCAAATGCTCGAACCCATGAGGAATTTTCAAATCCTCCCACTGAGTCCAAATCTTCATATTTTGATTCCTAACAACTAAGGGTATTCCTGATTTCTTTTGACCAAAGCCTAATACCCACTTGTTAATTTCGTGAGCATCACCAGCATTTACTTCTCCATCTGAAGCCTATAGGATTTTTAGATCAGAGGAAGTTAGATGCAGATTTGTCTGAATTCAAGAAGAGTAATAAGGAGATTGATGAAAATCGCACGTGTTGGCGAAGTTGGAAAAGAACGTCCAGTCGTAGTCGAGGATGACACCGCCTATTTTGTTGACTCAATCATAAGCGATTGGTCTCGAGATGAAATGGAAAACGGTGCGCTTGGTAAAGTGCAATCAGCAAATTTTTCCACACTTGAGAAAATTCCTTTTGGATCGACCCGTATTGGCTCACCAGTAACGCGTCCAACAAAGCTAATTTGTGTGGGACTTAATTATGTAAAACATATTGAAGAAACTAACGCTCAAACTCCTGCTGAGCCGATCATTTTTATGAAAGCTCCTGATGCATTTATTGGACCAAACGATGATGTCGTGATTCCACCCGGCAGTACTGCTACAGATTATGAAGTCGAACTAGCTGTAGTGATTGGGAAATCAGCACTTTATCTTAAAGACCCCAGTGAATCTAAAAATCATATACTTGGATATAGCATCTCCCAAGATATTAGTGAACGTCACTGGCAGATTGAGAGATCAGGACAATGGGTCAAAGGAAAATCATTCCCCACTTTTAATCCTATTGGTCCTGTAATTGTCACAGCGGACTCAATGAGTCCTAACGAGCTCCCCTTGTGGTGCAAAGTTGATGGTGAAGTTCGACAAGACTCATCAACTTCAGATCTACTCTTTGGTGTCGATCATCTTGTTTGGTACATATCCCAATTCATGCAACTTTTCCCAGGCGATGTCATTAATACAGGAACTCCGAGTGGAGTTGGTATGGGTTATAAGCCAACAAAATATTTGAAGGCTGGGCAGACCATTCAAACAGGCATTACGGGAATCGGTGAGATCAATTCACGAGTTGTTGCTTATTCAAAGACGCAAGGAGCCTAGATGAACAGTGAATTTAAGGGTTTAAAAGCCATCGTTACCGGCGCTGGCTCTGGAATCGGATTAGCAGTCGCCACACTCCTCAAGGAATCTGGAGCTGAAGTCTTTGGCTTTGATATTAACGAAGGGAAGATGGCGGGTGTCGCAAACTGGATCGCTTGCGATGTTTCAACAACATCAAGTGTGCAAGTCGCAATGTCGAAGGTGTCAGATAACACAGACCGTATCGACATACTTGTGAATAACGCCGGTATCGGAGCAGTGGGAACAATTGCTGACGCAACTGATGATGAGTGGAGCCGAGTATTTAATATCAACGTTGCAGGCATCGGCCGAGTAAGCGCTGCAGCGCTACCACTCCTTCGTAAGAGCAAAAATGCAGCAATCGTTAATACCTGCTCAATTGCAGCCACAGTTGGCTTGCCTAAGAGAGCTGTATACAGCGCGAGCAAAGGGGCGGTACTTGCCTTAACCATGGCTATGGCTGCTGACTTTGTCAGTGAAGGAATCAGAGTGAACTGTGTGAATCCAGGTACTGCAGATACACCTTGGGTAGGAAGGTTGCTATCTAATGCATCTGATCCCGATGCGGAGAGAAAAGCACTTGAAGCCCGACAACCCATGGGACGGCTTGTCAGTGCGGAAGAAGTTGCGCGCTCCATCCTTTATTTAGCAAGTCCCCTTCAATCCTCTACAACTGGAACGTCACTTGCGGTTGATGGTGGAATGAATGGCTTACGTTTACCCAAGTAATCAAGCCCAACTCAAAGAGGAGAAAAAATGCCAATAATTACAGGCTTCAAGACCATGGATATTAGATTCCCAACATCTAGAAGTTTAGATGGGTCTGATGCGATGAACCAAGATCCTGATTATTCAGCGGCCTACCTCATTCTTGAAACAGATCAAGCTGGACTAAGTGGGCATTCACTTGTTTTCACCATTGGCCGCGGCAACGACCTCGAGTGCGCTGCAATAGATCTACTAAAGGGCTTTGCAATTGGAAAGGATCTTGCTCAACTTCGCAAATCTATGGGAAGTTTTGCAAAAAGCCTTGTACGTGATTCTCAAATGCGATGGCTTGGGCCCGAGAAAGGTGTTACCCACATGGCTGCTGGCGCAGTTGTCAATGCCGTGTGGGATCTTTTAGCAAAATATGAGAAGAAACCTCTCTGGAAACTACTTTCAGACTTCTCTCCTGAGGAGATCGTTGAGCTAGTTGATTTTCGCTATATCAGCGACGCATTAACTCCAGAAGAGGCTTTAGCTATTCTCAAGAAGGCAGAACCAAATAGAAAAGCAAATGAAGCAGAACTTCTCAAGAACGGCCTACCTGCATACACAACATCACCAGGATGGCTCGGCTACTCCGATGAAAAAATGGTTCGACTCGCAAAAGAAGCAGTGGATGACGGCTTTACTCTTATCAAATTAAAATGTGGTGTTTCTTTGGAAGATGATAAGCGCCGCTTAGCTCTTGCGCGAGCAACCGTTGGACCTGATATTCGGATTGCCGTTGATGCAAATCAGGTATGGGACGTGAATGCTGCCATTAATTGGATTAAGGACCTTGGAGATGTGAATTTACATTGGGTTGAGGAACCTACAAATCCAGATGACGTTCTAGGACATGCGACTATCGCAAAGGGCATCGCCCCAATTCGAGTAGCAACTGGCGAACATGGAATGAATCGAATCATCTTTAAGCAAATGCTTCAAGCAAAGTCATTATCCTTCTTACAAATTGATGCCAGCCGCGTTGCTGGAGTAAATGAAAATATTGCAATTATCCTGATGGCGGCAAAATTTGGAATCCCCGTATGCCCACACGCTGGTGGAGTTGGATTATGTGAAATGGTTCAGCATCTGCCAATGTTCGACTTTGTGGCAGTGACCGGGGCGAATCCGGATCGTGTTGTTGAATTTGTTGATCACCTCCACGAACACTTTGTTGTGCCAACTAACATTCAAAAAGGTCGATATATGGCACCCACTGAACCCGGAGCGGGGGCCGAGATGTTTGAAAAAACACTCAATGACTATTCTTTCCCAAATGGGTCAGCCTGGGCATAAATGCTCAAAATTGATTCCCACCATCACCTTTGGGATCTAACGCTCACCCCCCAGCCTTGGATCCAAGGTAAGAACATGTCTGTAATCAATAAAAGCTTTTCCATTCAAGACTTAGAAACGACAATTGCCAATACTGGCATCTCTAAAACAGTGCTAGTTCAAACTGTTCCAAATTATTTAGAAACACCCTTGCTGCTCAAATTAGCAAGTCAGGCATCACCTATTTGTGGTGTTGTTGGATGGATGAAAGTTGATGAGGAAGATGCACTTTCTCACTTAGATGAATTCTTGAGTAATGAACATTCAAGACATCTGGTTGGCATTCGAGACATGGCTCAAGATTTACCGGATGCAAATTATCTAGTAAAGCCAACAAGCATTAAAAATATACGTGCGCTTGGGGAAAAGAACCTTACATTCGACATTCTTATCAAACCTCCACAATTAAGTGCGGCGAGGGAACTAATAAGATCTGCGCAAAATACAAGATTTATTATCGATCACGGTGCCAAACCACTCATCAAGTCAAAGACGATAGAGCCTTGGAAAGAATTTATGGGGGAAATAGGTGAGTACGACAATGTTGCATGCAAAATTTCAGGACTTATTACGGAGGCGGACTGGGAGAAATGGGTTGCGAAAGATATCGAACCCTATTTCGAAGTCCTCCTGAAATCATTTGGTCCAGAAAAACTAATGTTCGGATCTGATTGGCCTGTATCACTCCTAGCTGGAACTTATATCGACGTAGTTAGACTTGCTGAAGAACTGACATCCTTAATGAGTAGTGATGAATTAGAGATGTTTTGGGCAAAGAATGCCTGCTATTGGTATAAATTAAAGATTTAGTTACTAAATTTTGATCGGTTGAATAAATCCTTCTTCTTCTAAACCTTTCCAAACCGATTCAGAAATATCAAAATCAAAGAGCTGTATATTTTCTTCAAGCTCTTTTCGATTAGCAACTCCAGAAAGAACAGTTGCAACTCCTGGGTGGCGAAGAGGGAACTGGATTGCTGCAGCCTTTAATGGAACTCCAAAATCTTGTAAGTAATTTTGGATTTTCTGAGCACGTAGTAATAATTCCTTCGGTGCTGGATCATAATCATAGAAAGCTCCCTCAACTGGGTTAGCTAATATTCCTGAGTTATAAACACCAGCAGCAACCATCCGGACATTTCGCTTCAGTACCAAAGGAAGTAATTCTTCTTGAGCAGACTGATCAAGCAGCGTGTATCGCCCTGCAATTAGTACTAAATTGAGGTCAACTTCTTTAATAACGTCACAGGCCGCCTTAGGAAAATTTAATCCAACTCCAATAGCTTTAATGACACCTTCGGAGCGCAATTTGTCTAAAACTGGATAAACGATATTGACTGCATCTTCCACCCAATCGTCGCAGTCATGGATATAAACAATCTGAATACTTTCTCCACCAAGGCGTTGAATACTCTCTTCAATAGAACGAAGAATGCCGTCTGGTGAATGATCAATCTCGATCGTAAGGTTTGGATTAGCAGTTGGCCATTTCTCCAAATCTAAATTTTCTCCTGGGCGTATTAAACGTCCTACTTTGGTAGAAATGTTGATGTCTTGGCCAAATTCCTTTATGGCTTTTCCGAGTCTTGTTTCCGCTAGACCAACACCATATAACGGCGCAGCATCAAAATAGTTGATTCCAGATTTCATTGCTGCGACTAAAGCTTCATTGCTCTGGGTGTCTGGCACATCACGGTATAAGCCAGCAATCGGAGCAGTACCAAAACTTAATTTAGAGAGAGCTAAACCTGTTCCTGCGATTTCAATCTTCTCGGAATGGCGGGGCATTTAGTATGCGACACCTGAGGCGACCATGACATTTCCATATGGATGGTAATCGCCGGTGCGAATCACCCCGATCGCACCATACGCGAGTTGCTTAAAATCTAAATGTGGAAGAGGAATTGCTTCAGCATCGGGAAAAATTGAAAGGATTTCTTGTTTTCGAGCATCAACACTAGGTTGAATTTCTTGAGCGAACCAAAATTGCTCAACTGGAAGCTCTGATGCGATCATCTTCAAAACATCAACCACTTTAGGGAGATTTGGTCCCATGCTCAGATCAATGCAACGAACACCTTTTGGAATAGGGAAGCCAGCATCTGAGATAACAATGCGGTCAAAATGGCCGGTTTCAGCGATCATTGCAGAAACATCACGATTGAGTATGCCTGTCTTTTTCATTTCTCTCCCTATTTGATCGAATCCATAAAGCTTTGAACTTCTTCTGGCGTTGGTGATGCCATGGCCGAACCCTTGCGAGTTACCTTGAGGCTTGCAGCGTAAACACCATACTTTGTGGCAGTAAAAATGTCATCCCCCAGAGCTAAGCGAACACTCAAATTTGCACACATGGTATCTCCTGCACCGATCGTATCGATAACATCTACACGTGGGGCTGAAACTATCTCGCTCTTTTTGCCATCTGAAACGTATGCACCTCGTGGCCCGAGAGTAATCACAACATACTGGCAGGATGTGATTTCATGCAGCTTTTGAGCTTGCTGAGCTAAATCTGATTTTATTCCTGTGAGGTCTTCTGCTTCTGACTCATTAGGGACAAGCACGTCAACCAAATTCTTGAAGTCATTAATCGGAGCAACTGGTGCTGGTGTCAATATAACTTTTACACCGTTTTCTTTTGCAATCTTTGCAGCCGCTAAGTTCCCAGACAGTGGTAGCTCGAGTTGTAGTAATAGGACGTCAGAATCAATAATTCCAATTTTGTGCCGCTCAATATAGGCATCTGTACCAGAATCATTTGAACGCAACATGATGATAATTGAATTATCGCCATCTGCAGTAACAACAGGAAGCCCTACTCCTGTTCCAAGTTCCTCGTGTCGCTCGATATGGTTTGCGTCAACACCTTCACTCGCAAAAGCCCTCATAAAATCATCGCCAAAACTATCGCGGCCAAGATTGCCGAGCATCGCGCTTTGTGCCCCAGCTCTTCCTACAGAAATTGCCTGATTGAAGCCCTTGCCACCTAATGAGATTGAAAAACTATTCCCTTTCATAGTTTCACCAGAATTGGGACGTCGATCGGCATAGGCAACCAAATCCATCATGAAACTTCCAAAGGTAGTGACTTTCGTGGTCATGTGAGCTTGGTCGCCCCCAGTGCGCCGCCAGGGTGACGCTTTTTAAAATCCGTGGAAGTGAAATCTCGGAATGCCATAAGAGAAGATGCAAGTGCATCCCCTGCTGCAAGAGCCAGCAGGGTTGATGTAGTTGGTGCCATATTCAATGGGTCAGACTCACTCCCATAAGAAACTTGTAGTAGGACATCGGCCAGCTTCCCCAATGTTGAATCGCCGCTACTCGTCATCGCAATAACCTTAGATCCCCAGGATTGCGCCATCTTTGAGATCTGGATTACTTCCGCGGTCTCGCCAGAATTAGAAATCGCTAGCAATACGTCATCAGGTCGAATAGCGCCTGAATCGCCGTGCAATGCATCTGCTGCATGGAGAAAGAAAGATGGCGTTCCCGTACTAGATAAAGTTGCTGAGATCTTTGCACCAATGAGCCCAGTCTTTCCGAGCCCAGTCACAACCAACATTCCTTTAGAATTTGCAATTAATTCGATCGACGGGACTAAAGTTTTCCCAAAAGTGTTGGCAAAAGCGGTGAGTGCAGCTGTTTGAATGTGTAGTGACCTCTCAGCCGCATCAAGGGCGGAAGCAATATTCTTTTCACTCATCAGTTCTCCGATCTGAATGTCAGGAAAATAATTGGTGGCGGGTGAAGGATTTGAACCTTCGAAGGCAGAGCCGGGGGATTTACAGTCCCCTCCCATTGGCCGCTCGGGCAACCCGCCAGGTTGATTTAGCCATCAGGACGAACGTAAAAGTACCTCAGGAATGAGGTTTTGGGTAATTCCCAAGAGCATACGTTCAAGCTGGTGTATGGAAAGTGTATGAGTTGTAAAACAAACCTTGGAGGTCTGTCACTTTTTGACAGTCCCCCGGCGTTTTTTGTGATTGCTGAGACCCTTTCGTAATACGCACTAAATCAGTGTGTTACTCAACGAAATGGATAAGAATATGTCAGAACCAACACAAACTAATCGTAAGAAGTCACGTCGCCGTAATGGGGATGGAAACACCTATCGCCACAAGAATGGATGGCGCACTGTGATCTCACATAAGGGTCACACGGTCACAGCTATGGGCCGCTCAGAGCAGGAGTCTCGTCGACTAGCAAAAGAAAAGATCAAAGCGCTTCCTATTTACGATGGTTCGCTAGTCCCAGCTGCTGCAAAGCTGACAACTGGTGAATTCTTAACTAATTGGATCACTCAGAAACACAAGACTTCGATTGCAGCAACTACCTACCGCCGCTATGCCTCACTCATTAACGTCCACATCATTCCCGCACTGGGAACACTCAAGTTGCAGGCCGTTACAAAAAATCATATAAATGCGCTGATGCTTCAGATGCGCGAAAAAGGTCAAAGCGCTCGCTCACAACAGCAAGCTCGTGCTGTGCTTTCTGCTGCCTTTGAATCTGCTCTAGAGGATGATCTAGTCACATCTAACCCAGTGATTAAGTCTCGAACAATTACGCTAGACAGTGCCCAAATCCACCCACTTTCACTTGCAGAAGTTCATACGCTGCTCGCTAAGACAAAAGGAGTGCAGATGCAGGCCCGTATACGCATGGCAGTTCTGTATGCGATGCGACAAGGTGAAGCACTTGGACTTCAATGGGGTGATATTGATTTCAATAAGAAGACAGTCTTCATCTGGCAACAGATTCAAAAAATTGACGGTGTATATGAATTTGTAAAGCTTAAGAGTGAAGATTCTATTCGAACTCTGGAGATCGATGATGAAACCTTGGTTGCGATTAAAACACACAAAATCCAACAAAATTTGGACCGATTAGCCATGGGTGACAAGTGGGTGGATCATGATTTAGTTTTCACTACCTCTATTGGACAACCATTAGATAGTAAAACTGATTATCGTCAATGGCATCGTGCTCTTAGAAATGCAGAGCTTCCCATCAAACGGCTACACGATGCACGTCATACGGCCGCAACTCTCCTATTTGATCAAGGTTTGGATATAGAAGTAATTCGTAGATTTATGGGTCACTCATCGGTGCTTTTGACCTCTAAGACATACGTTCATCACTCGGCACGGCAACTTAGAGGTGCAGCTGAATTGATTAGACAAATGACTTTAGGTGCGTGACTAGAAATCTGAATAATACTTGATAAAAGCCTAAGGATGCTCTGTTAAAAGTATTACAGATTCTTGGCTAGCGACTCTAGTGCAAAACCAAACTGATCATCGATGAGTTTTTCTATTTCTCTTTCGGAAAGGCTTACAATGTTTGTTACTGCCATAGCTCGACGCAACCGAACCACAACTTGTGAAGTCACTTCACTCGAACCTGGTTCATCCTTTGACCTATTTAGTCGATACTTAACAATTCGTCGCGCTAATGGGACTGCAACATTCTTATTGCTTCCTAATGCTTCCATTCGTTCAAAAATACTAATTGCTTCATCCTCTTGGAGTTCAGAACCAAGTTCTGGGCCAAGAATGAAGCCGCGATGCCATAATCGTTGAAAAGCATTTCTCTCGGGATTCCCGAAGTATCGCTCTGGTGCGTTGTCAGGCCAACGCCAGAGTGCGAGGTCTGGCAAAACACGAATTGTAATATATGACCAAACTTCCGATTGAAAAGTATCTATGCTTTCAAAATCTTGAAACAAGATTTGGCAATTCCTCACAAACAGTTGATCAAACTCAATCGGTTTTAGTGTTATGTTCTTAACGTTCCCATCGCTAGCTCCCGCCATACTAAGAACTCCAGTTCTAAATTTCGCAAGCTCTTCATTTGAGACTCCTCTGGAGGTGAAAGGTCGAAGATGATAATCCTCAATGCTTATCGAGTCTTCAAAGTTGAATGCACCAGATTTAAGTAGGTCAATTCCTTCTAGTGTTTTGCTTAACTCTAGATATCTGGATGAAATACTCACTTTGCCCCCTCAACATTTTCCATCATCACGTGTTGAACCCTTGCGCGAATTGAAGACTGGTTCTGGTTCCACTTATCACGAACACTCAGTTCATCGGTTTCAAAAACATTACTAAAAGCACTCCGGAGGAAACGAAGCCAAGATCCCCCAGTTATGTTTTCATTACGGATTAAATCCAATTTTTCATCATCATTAATTGAAGCTCCAAGGGCTATCATGACAATATCTGCCAAGAGCATCGCTTGGAAATTCTTGTCACGCATGCTGCTTTCACTATTCTTATTAATCTCCACTCTCAGCATTCTTGAGTGCTCCACAGTCGCCCAATCATCTATGCCAACAGTTGGATCAATTTGTATCTTCCAAAGTGCCTTACTGACTTTTTTATCATTACTGAAGTCTCGAATGATCACATTTCCTTGGGTCTCTTGTCCCGCTAACTGGAATCGGATGTCCTTTTTAAGAAGAATACTTTTATTAACAACGGGTGAACCAACTTTTCTTATAGCTTTTGCATTCAGATTTACAGAAAGCGAAAAGGATAAAACGGCAGAATCATTCCACTCACCCTCTGGTATAACAAGAAGGTATGGGACTTCGTTGTTTTTAACTTCATAAACTTTAGATTTATGCCGCAATCTTGTGCCTAGGCAATACGTATCAACGCAAAGCTCCAAAACGTCTTCCCTGTCCAGATTACAATCTCTGTAAATGTCCGCAATGCTTACTCTTACTAGGCCTGTTATGGAAGTTTGTTTAGACGGTGTCCACCAGTTAGAAAGATTGATTCCAGATTCAAAAGAATCGTTTATGTCATAAACCGTGCCATTCAACTCAATTTCAGACACATTCAAGACTGATTCATTTGGTTGGTTATAGCCGAGGCTTTGATATCTACTCATTAGATTCTTCTATCTTAATTTTACAAGCTGTTCCTACACCTTGAGAATTCCGGATTTCGACCTCAACAAATTTCCCATCGTGCTCACTAATCAAAGTGAGCGGTTTATCTACAGGAAAAGTACGACCCTCAATCGAGATTTTTGCAATAGTAGGGGGAATGACACCCACGGGTGGATTTGAATCAATTGACCCATTTTCAAGAATAGAGGCAGGTATAAATTGTGCTTCAAATGAATGGCTCGCATTGCTTCCAAATATAATTTGATATTTAAATTGTGAAGAATAAGCCTTCGTATTAGAGCTTACGATTGTGGGGAAANCAATCTCAATGAGCTTTATTCCCGATCTTGGCTTACTTGCCCCACTAGATCCTGTGCCCCCAGGGCTACGTCCCTTTTGTCCTGTGAGTTGAAGGCCGTCTAACAGCCGACCAACAATATTGCCTAGTAAAACAGAAGCATCGCCATCCTCGCCCGGCTTGGATTGCAATTCCAATCCTTTAAATGTGTTTCGAATTGCCTCCAACGTTTGTTTAACGGGGTTACGCGACAGTGGAGGCAATTGAAGTTTCGTGGGAACCCAGTCATCGTGTGCAACTGGTTCTGATTTTCTAAAGGTCGCATCAAACTCAGCGTTTGTTTTAAAAACACCTCTGACAGTTACTCCATCACTCGGCGCAGTAACTGGTAA
>TBL_comb48_EPIDRAFT_1001510_pt1 | contig 17051 bp, 18 predicted proteins | sample TroBogEpilimnion_37_FD_10681 | JGI IMG/M metagenome (IMG submission 10681)
AGAGGTCCCCAAGGGCTGGCGGGAGCTGGTTTAACTCCGCCAGTAACAACATCTTTATCTTCAAACAATAACAATGTTTTAGATCAATGGCAAGCTACAGAATATACAACACTTGAATATATCTTACAAATAAAACAAGGTTCAAAAATTCGTTCATCAAAAATAATGATTGTTACAGATCAAACTTTGTTTTATTATACAGAATATAGTATAATTGAACTCGGCGGGAAGATAAATGGTCTGTCAATTGATGCTATTAAAAACGGATCCTTTGGTCAATTAACAATTCAAATATCAGATGCCAATACAAATAATGTTCAGGTTACATTTGTTCGAACAACGATAGCCTAAATTTAAAGCATTATTAAAAAGGATAAAATAACGACATGTCACAAGTAAACTTTCAATTAAGTGAGAATCTTGTACTTAATGGCTATGCTGTAGAATCAGCAGTAGTTTCAACAGTACCAGTTCTCAAATTTAATGGCGATATTCTTGCAACTCAAACATTTGTTTCTGATGCAATTGCTGCCATTTCAATCCCACCTGCATATATTACATCTGTAAATACATCAAACTTTACAGTTGATATGTCAGGTAATCTTGATTTAGCAAGTGGTGTTACACTTAGTAACCCAACACTGACAATTCAAAATCAAACAACTCTAACGAGTGCTAATGGTTTTTATGGCCTTGACAGTTTTGAAGCTGGTTACGCCTACCTTCAACTGCAAATACACAACGACTCTGCTCTATTTACATTATTTTCAGCTGCAACGGCTGGAGATTTGTTTACAGTAAGTGGCGTTACAGGAGACCCTGGAACAGATGCAGATAGTGCTTACTGGAACCACACATTTGAGTTTGTTTCAGTTCAGTCCGATTCACCAAGAGAAACATCAGTATTCTTTAACTATACCCCAGGAACTGCCTATTCGTATAATGGGTATTACATTTTTGGTACGGAACAAACTGGGGCTGTAATTAGTGGTGGTTCCGCAACTGTTTCTCCAACAGAGATTTCATACCTTGATGGTGTGACCTCTAATATCCAGACACAGTTGAATGCTAAAGCTAATTCATCAGATTTGTCTGCATATCAAACAACTTCAGGACTTGATTCCGCATTATCAAGCCTAGGATATGTAACAGAGTCTGGCGCAGAAAATCTTTCTAATAAGACGTTCGTTGGAAATGTTTATTTCCAGTCGGCCGTCGGTACAGGTAGTACTAATAACTACATTGCTGTAGATAATAGCACAGGCTATATGACTGTTCAATCAGATTTGCAACTTGAGCTTACCTCTACTAACGACATAAACATAACCTCTAATAACTCAAACATTGTTCTCAATGCTGATGGCAACGTTTACATTGGAACAGCTTCTTCAGGAAATGAAGTTGCTACACATGGTTATGTAACTGGTCAAAACTACATCACTTCTTCTGATCAATATATCCAGTCTACAGATTCTAACTTCACTGTAAGTGGAACTGAACTTACTCTGAATACTACAATTTCTGTAGATCAGATTGATGTTTCTGGTTCTGGTGACTTTACTGTTACTGGTAGTGCAAATATTGTTTTGCAACCCGCCGTTGGCGACTATGTATATGTTGGTTCAGTATCATCTGACAACAAGGTTGCAACATTTGGTGATATCTCAGGACTTGGATACATTACTTCTGTAAACTCACCTCTTTCGGTTACTAGTGGAGCTCTTTCTATAGACCTTTCTGGTTACCTTACAACATCAGATGCTTCGTCAACATACTTGACCCAGTCTGATGCCTCAAGTACATACTTGACACAATCATCTGCTTCAAGCACATACTTGACAAGCTCTGACGCTTCATCAACATACTTGACACAGTCTGATGCCTCAAGCACATATGCAACTCAATCTTCTTTGGGTTCATACCTTACAACTTCTGATGCCTCAAGCACATACTTGACACAATCAGATGCTTCAAGCACATACTTGACACAATCATCTGCTTCAAGCACATATGCAACACCAACTGATATCACAAATGCTATAAATAACTTGGTTGATAATGCTCCAACAGCACTCGATACACTTAACAAGTTGGCAACAGCTATCAATGATGATGCATCGTATGCTTCTACAATTACCCTCGCATTGGGCGGTAAGCAAGATACTCTAACAGCTGGTAATGGTATTACAATCACAGGAACTACCATTGCTCTTGATCCAAATGTTGTAATTACTCAAGTATCTTTAACAGATACTGAAATTGGAGTTTCAGCAGATTCTGTAGTATTTGGTAATTCAACTACTACAACTTATGCCCAGGGAACAACAAATTCTGTTTACACATTTGATTCAAATACTGTAACTTCAGATATATTAATTAATATTGTTGATAATTTGGGTAATTCTAGAACTTCTAAAATTACCGCCGTTCATAATGGTGGACAATCACCAGTTTGGACTGAATATGCAATTATTGACTCTGTTACAACAAGTCCTTTATCTGTAACTATCTCTTTTGCAGGAGATACTTTTCAGGTAAACGTCGCAGGCTCTGGAACTTACGGAATCTACGCAACAGCTACAAATTTGTATTAATAAATTAAAGTGGTGCGGGATTAAAAATCCCGCACTTACTTAAAGTATGGTAGTATATGTATATAGAATTTGACATGATAATGTCTAAAGACAAAACTATTTTATCATGTTGTAAAGAGGAAAAATGGGACTATTTATAGGTATAGGCCGTGAAACAAAAAAAACAACAGCATTTACTATATTAGATGGTGGTATTTCTACAACTACAAGTTTTAACAATTTTTTTGATGGTGGATCAGCTTCTACTATATCTTTTGATTTAACAATTGATGGTGGAAATTCAGTTTCTTAATTTTTAAAATTTAAAAAAAATAAAAGGGGAAAAAATGACAACAAGTAAGATTCAGGTAAGAAGAGATACTGCAGCAAATTGGACAAATTCAAATCCAACTTTGTCTGATGGTGAAATCGGTTTTGAAACAGATACAGGTAAATTTAAAATTGGAAATAATAGCACAGCTTGGGTTTCTTTGTCATATTCTTCAAACGATGGTGCACAAGGTGCACAAGGTATAGCAGGCAACGATGGTGCACAAGGTGCACAAGGTATAGCAGGCAACGATGGTGCACAAGGTATAGCAGGCAACGATGGTGCACAAGGTGCACAAGGTATAGCAGGCAACGATGGTGCACAAGGTGCACAAGGTATAGCAGGCAACGATGGTGCACAAGGTGCACAAGGTATAGCAGGCAACGATGGTGCACAAGGTATACAAGGAAGTAACGCTGGGATACTTTCTGTAAATACATCTAATCTTAATATAGATTCTTCAGGAGTATTAGATTTAGCTAGTGGATTAACGCTTGCAAATCCAACAATAGATATTCAAAATGGTAGCTCATTTGATATAACTTATGGAGAAACCACTTCAGTACTTGCAAACTGGTTCCAATCAAATATGATTGGTTTTCAATGGGGTTTTCCAGAGTCTTATGTATATGCTTACGATGCATATGCTAATCGTTTTCAAAATGGTGTAAAAGTAAAAATAACTGGAACCCAATTTGATGGTACATATACTATAACTGGCTTTAACTATGTTAGCCAAGATGCTTGGATTTATACGGCAGAAACAGTAGGAGATGGAAGTTTTCATTATGCTTCCGTAGGACCTGGTAATATTATAGTAAATCCAGCAACAGTAATAACTCCTGTAGAAATATCAAATATTTCATATCTAGATAATACAACCTCTAATGTTCAATCGCAATTAAATTCAATAAATACAGCACTTAATAATTTAACTGCCCCAACACAATTTGTTTCATCTGTTAATACATCAAATTTAACAGTTTCAAGCGGAAATTTAGATTTAGCAAATGGCTTGACGCTTTTAAATCCAAGTGTTAAAATACAGGGCGGAGTATCAGGAAATACTGGAACTCTTCAAAATAGTTTAGATGCTATATATTTTAATTTAGGAACTAATGCAAACAATACTGTTTATGATATAGCTCTTTTTTATCCAAATATACAAGCTCCTTCTGTTTCAGTAGGGGATTTGATTCAAATAACTGGTAGTGGTGGTTATGGGGTTGACGGGGTATGGACAGTTACTAGCTCATATACTCAGGGATTTAATCAACCAGATTACGGGTGGTTATTTTTAAATCTTAGTGGTTTACCTACAAGTGGAGGATCATTTAATGCTGTAGGTGGAGGATTTACATCTGTAGTATTAAATCCAACAACAACTATTACTACAACAGAGATCAAGTATTTAGATGGATTAACATCTAATATTCAATCTCAATTGAGTACAATACAAAGCACAACGGGTGCACAAGGTGCACAAGGTATAGCAGGCAACGATGGTGCACAAGGCATACAAGGTTTGTCTGGTGCAGCTCCAATACATCCAGCATTTATGATAGGTGGAATTTAATATGTTTAAAATATCAAGTAAAAAAAATCTAAAAATAGGCGGTGCATTTTAATATGTCAGAAACATACAGAGTTTTAGGACAACTTAATCCAGTAGATGGAGGAGAGTATGTTCTTTATAATTCAAATACTTCGGGGCAAGGAACAATTGTTACAAATATAACAGTTGCAAACTTGTCACCAGCAAGTCAGAATTTTAATATAAATATTTACAATTCATTAGTTAATAATTCTGATCTTTTAATTAGTGGAGCATCATTAGTAAACAACCTTTATTATCAAGTAAGCGTGGCAGGTTTTTCATCAATAGTTTTAGAACCAGGTATAACTCTTGCTCCAAATAATACAATATCGGCTGTTGGCAATACAAATCTTACATTTTCAGTATATGGAGTTGAATTAATATGAGCACTAGCTATAAAATTTTAGGACAAACTGCACCATCTGCAGCAACAGAAACATTAAACTATAATGCAGGTCATCAGTCTTTAGTAAGATCTATAAATATAACAAATACTTCTTCTACGGCAGATACGTATAGTATTTCTATATTACCTTCAAATTCATCTTCTGCCCCAGCACTTGTGGCGGCAGGTGGAAGTTATGCGGCTTATACAACTGACGGCAACACATGGCTAGGAACTTCATTACCACACTATGATAACTGGTCAGGTGTAGTCTGGGGAAATGGTAATTTTGTAGCAACTACAAACAACTCTACTAGTTTTGCCTACTCTTCAGATGCCATCACTTGGACTTCAGTAGGAGTTCCTTATGGTTTTTGGGGGGCAGCAGTTTTTGGAAACAATAAGTTTATTGCTATAGATAGTCAAAGTGGTAATGTTATATCTTCAACAGACGGAACAAGTTGGTCTCAAGTGACAACCATTCCTTTTGGAAATGGAGAATGGTACTCACTTACATTTGGTAATGGAAAATTTGTTGCCGTTGATTTTTATAGTTCTACTGCAGCATATTCAGAAGACGGAATAACATGGACACAAACTGGAATGCCATTTAGTGGTTTTTGGGAAGTTCTTATTTTTGCAAATGGCACTTTTGTGGCTGCTGATAACGGTTATAATAGAGTTGCTTATTCTACAGACGGAATCAATTGGTCTGGAAGTAATTGGTCAAACCAGGTTAGTATACTTTCTGGCGCTGCTGTAAATGGAGTGTTTTTCCTTACGTCAAGAGGTACTAGCTATGCTTATTCTACAGACGGAATAAACTGGTCAACAAGTAATTTTAAAGACGGTATTTATTGGGGTGGGGCTATTGCTTATATAAATAATCAATATGTTGCCCTTAATGGAAACCAAAATCCAACAAATGTTTCATCGGATGGAATAAACTGGACAGATGCTTCAGGACCAGGAAATTCTTTGTATAATATGTGTTTTGGTTATCAAAAAACTGAAAACACTACATCAAATGCTAATTATATTGCTTTAAATGTTAATATAGATGGTAATTCAACAACAACAATAAAAGGCGGGTACACACTAGATGCAAATGCAGGAATAAGAGTAACATCAACAAATGGTACTTCAACCTTTACAACATTTGGTGCAGAAATAGCATAATTAATTAAATAAACATTAAAAGGAGAATAAAATGGTAGTAACATATGAAATAGAAAAAGGCACAAATGCTGTAAAAGTGTTTATTGATGGAAATACAAAGCCATCTTTGTATCAACCTAACTGGCCAAGTGGTGAAAGTTGGGCAAATTCTTCAGAAGCAGATTCCTGGGCAAAGCTTTATGTAGCTTCAATTGAAGATCCAAATGCACCATATGCTCCAATTAAAAAAGGAGAAGCTGGTCGTCAAAAACCAACTGCAGATCAAATTGCCGCAATTGATGCAGCTAAACAAGCTCTTAATCAAGCAACAACGCCAGATGAGATATTACAGGCTAGAACAGCTTTAAATTCTGCACTTAAAGCAGCATATCCTGCATAATTACTTACATAATAAAAAATGCGGGAGTTGCCTCCCGTATTTTTTATATACTTTTGCAAAGATTTAGTATATAATAAGATAGAGGTGTTATATGTCCGAGCAGCAATTTGAAGTAAATAGTCTAGAAGACAAGGGTATTGCCAAGTTTGATAATGGCATTATGTTTGCTGATGGGACACAACAGACTACCGCCGCCGTTCAAGGACCTTTAGGAGCACAAGGACTACAAGGTACACAAGGTACTAACGGAAATGACGGAGCACAAGGTTTACAGGGTACACAAGGTACTAACGGAAATGACGGAGCACAAGGTTTACAGGGTACACAAGGTACTAACGGAAATGACGGAGCACAAGGCGTCCAAGGACTACAAGGTATACAAGGTACTAACGGAAATAATGGATCACAAGGTGTCCAAGGATTACAAGGACAAGCAATTCAGGGCTCACAAGGAACTGCAGGATCATCAGCTTCAAACTCATATTCATTCAATGCACAAACAGCAAGCTATACTGCACAATCAAGTGATTTGTATAAGATTATTACTGTTAATGCATCAGGAGGAACAACCGTCACAGTACCCGCATCTACATTCAGCACGGGTGACTGGTTTAATGTTCAGCAAATCGGGGCGGGACAAGTGACAATTTCTGGAGCTAGTGGAGTTACAATTACATCTACAGGTGCAACAGCATCATCCCCAAAAACAGGTGCACAATATGCTGCTTGTTCAGTAATATGTACAGGAACAAATACATTTACCGTAATTGGTTATATAGCATAGGAATTTAAATGCAAATACCACTAGGGATAATTCAATCAGCTAACTTGGGTCATTCTTCAGGCAGCGGAAGTTCAATAACAGTTAATACAGGAAGTGCATCAGTTTATTCTGATAGTACTTACTATTATGCTGCTTATAAAAATACTGGATCAGACACTTTTACAGTATCTGGAGGATCATTAACTGCTGATATATTAACTGTAGGCGGTGGCGGTAGTGGTTATAACAACGCTTCTGGAGGAGGCGGAGGCGGCGGCGGAGTAGTTTATTCAACTGTAGCAATGCCATCAGATACTTATAGTATAAGTGTTGGTGGGTCTGATTCTTCATCTATTGTAAATAATAGTTCAAATAGTACAATAATTTCTGCAGGCAACGGTGGCTCGGGTTCAGGCGGTTCAGGAGGTTCACCTGCAGGATCTGGAGCTGGTGGTTTTGGAGGTTCTGGCTCAGGAACAAACCCTGGTGGATCTCCAGGCAGCGGAGGTGGAAATTCTGGCGGATCAGGATTTAAATCTACAAATGTTAATTTACGTGGTGGCGGCGGAGGCGGCGGAATGAGCACAACAGGCACAAATGGTGGCTCAGGAACAGCAGGAAATGGAGGAAGTGGAACTTCTTCTTATTCAAGTATTTGCCAAATTGTGGGGATTGGTCAAAACGTAAGTGGAGTTTATTATTTAGGCGGAGGCGGCGGCGGAAGAACTCCAGCTAGTGGTGGAAAAATTGGCACAAATGGATATGGTAATAGATTATCAAACACTGGTGGTGGAGGACAAGGCGGCTCAATTGGCAACAGCGGTTACTCTGGAGCAATAGTAATTAGATATTTAAAATCTGCAGTAGGCGGATAATAGTTTTACAAAAGCATACTAGATAGGATATACTCAATAAATGAATCTTGTAGAAAGATCTGTGTCAAATGGTGGTAAGTTATTGCCATTAATAATCCCGCCCGAAATAACTGGCGGGACTGGTTTAATGAATCCATCTATATTTATAGATGATAATGGTGATTTACTCTGCATATTACGTCATATAAACTATACCCTATATCATGCCGAAAATGATCAAAGATTTCCAAGCATATGGGGTCCATTAAGCTATTTACATCCAGAACAAGACCAACATCTTAGAACAACAAATTACCTATGCCGTTTGGACTCAGATCTTAATATAATTAACTATTGTCAAATTGAGATGTTAAATCTACATGAACCAATGTGGGAATTTGTTGGATTAGAAGATGCCCGTCTAGTAAAATGGAATAATAAGTATTATGCGACGGGAGTCAGAAGAGATACTACTACTAATGGTCAAGGTAGAATGGAATTATCAGAATTAAATATTGATAAGGATAATTGGACTTGTAAAGAAGTATCTCGTGTCAGAATTCCCGCCCCAATTGATGAAACATCATATTGTGAAAAAAATTGGATGCCAATTCTTGACAAAGATTATCAATATATTAAATGGACTAATCCTACAGAAGTTGTTCAAGCATATGAAGGTGTTAATGCCTCATCTCAAATATCTTTAAATACAAGCAGATTTGATAATTTTGATCAAAGAGGCGGGTCTCAAGTAATTAGATGGAATAATTACTATATAGCCATAACTCATGAAGTAGTATTATTTAAAAATTATTTAGGTCAGAAAAATGGAACATACCGCCATAGATTGTGTGTGTGGGATAATAATTTTACATTGATTGGAATGTCTCCAGAAGTCTGGTCATTTTTGGACGGGCAGATTGAATTCTGTTCTGGTGCTGCCATATATAATGGTGACTTATTATTAACATTTGGATTTGTTGATAATGCAGCATTTATTCTTAATGTCCCCGCAAATTTAGTTAATGAATTGATTGATGAGGCAATAAATGCTTAATAAACTTATAACTAAATTATCAAGTAATTCATTTGATCCAGTTCTTAATACATTGATTGCAAATGAATATGAAAAGATTGGTCAGACAGCTGCTGCAATTTCTTTCTATTTAAGAACTGCAGAATATGGGTATGACACTCATCCAGAACATGTATATGCGTCTTTAATCAGATCTTCAATTTGTTTTGATGGTCAACAAAATAGAACACATACTGTCAGAAATTTATTGGAGAAAGCAATAGCCTATAATCCACAAAGACCAGAAGCATATTTCCTGCTGGCTAGATATTACGAAAGAACCCAAAAGTGGCAAGAGTGTTACACTATGTCAGAAATTGGTCTAGTTTTTTCTGGTGGCAGATTAAATAAACTTCCATTAGATGTAGAGTATTTAGGAAAGTATTGCCTAGAGTTTGAGAAGGCTGTCGCTGGATGGTACGTAGGACGGCGGGAGGAGTCAATAGAGACCTTTAAATCCCTTTTGACACAAGATATATCAGAACAATATCGCAAAGCCGTAGAACATAACCTGTCTATTCCTGTTTAAAAATATTAGCATTTTTCCGCTAATTTGGTATACTTATATCATATGACACAATACACTGAATCCCCGCATTTATTCAGATATCCATCCCTTACAGATACACCAAATGTACCTAGGGATATTCAGGCATTGGCTGAAGATATTGGTGCATATGTTGATACTCACCCAGGACCTCAAGGAACACAGGGTTTGCAAGGCATACAAGGCCCACAAGGAACTCAAGGAATACAGGGAATACAAGGTTTACAGGGTGCACAAGGACGACAAGGAACTCAAGGCGTACAGAGCCCACAAGGTTTACAGGGATTTCAGGGTGCACAGGGATTTCAAGGTGCACAAGGCTTGCAAGGATCCCAAGGATTCCAGGGTACACAAGGCTTACAAGGTTTTGGTTATCAACAATCTCAAGGAACACAAGGAATACAGGGCTTACAAGGTTTGCAGGGTTTACAGGGAACACAAGGAATACAAGGAACCGTAGGACCAGCTGGACCTTCTATTGCAATTAATGGTGCAGAAGCTGCAACAACAGGTCCTTTGCCTAATAGTCCAGTATATGCTGCAGGTATAACACTAGGTGCAGACGGCGGGTACGGAAAAGGCGCCACTCTTACAGCAACAACATATGGTGCATTAACAATTGATGGATATACACCAGTTGTAGCAGATGCTGGCGATAGAATTCTTGTTAAAGATCAAGTTGATCCAAAACAAAATGGTGTTTATACATTGTCACAAGGTGATTCAACACACTATTGGAAATTAACTCGTGCAACAGATTTTGATGGTTTTGCAAGTGCAACACAAATTCAAGCAGGTGTATTTTTAACTGTATATGGCGGAACTGCAGGATCAAATCTTGATACAACATGGATTATGGTTGCACAAGAAGGCTCTGGAACGGATGATGAGAATATTGTTGTTGGCGTAGACCCAATTCCTTGGGCAAAATCAAATGGTGTCGCAATTCAAGGAGCTCAAGGTTTACAAGGTACCCAAGGTTTAAATGGCGCACAAGGATTTCAAGGTGCACAAGGTCTTCAGGGATTTGGTTACCAGCAATCTCAAGGAACCCAAGGTTTACAGGGTCCGCAAGGTGTACAAGGGATTCAGGGAATACAAGGACTACAAGGAATTACTCCTTCATTAACATATGTTGTTAATCCACAAACAATATCTTCTTCAACAACATATAATCCAACCTTTTCTGATGTAAACCAAATAACAACTATTTCAAATGGATCAAATACTGTTACAGTTTCTTTGCCTAATACTTCTACTACATTCCCCATAGGAACTCAACTTAGCTTTGTGGGACTGGGAACAGGCACAATAACTATTAATGGTGCTTCAGGGTCAACGGTTTATTCTACAGGAGCAACAACATCAGCACCAACACTAAGAACACAATATAGCTCTGCAGAAGCAGTTGCGATTGCTACCAATACTTGGTTTGTTGCTGGAGATATTGCCTAGATGAGAAACTTATTTGGTAATATTGGAAGCAGTATTCTAAAGGCTTATACATCCGTTAGTGATTTATTTACAAGAACAACGTCTAATAGCTTAGGAGTTTCAACTTCAGGAGCCGCATGGAAAACAGTTAATGGAACATGGGTTGCAAATGGTAGTGGAGCAGTAACAAATAGCGATGCAAGCACATATCCAATATCAACCGTTACAATGAAAAAAGTTAATTCTACTATAGTATTGGGTCAACCAGGATCGGGAGCTGGAGCGGCACTATGGGTCTCCTCAGCAGGATCATGGTGGGGAGCTTCTGTTCAACAAGCTGTATGCTCTGGCTGTGGTTCTTGTGCAAATTATAACCCCTATGTGGCTGGAAATACAAACCAAGCTTACACTAACCCCGTATATACAAACCCAGGACACACAACTCCTGGTACATTAAATGCTGGTTATACAAATCCAGGTTCTACAAACCCAGCCAGCGGTGGAAATTGCTCTACTTATGCTCCTTATAGTGCTTATAATTGTTCTAATCGTGGTGTAAACTGTGGACAATGCACAGGGTACAATGCAGTTGTTCCAGGAAATTCTGTGCCAGGAAATTATGTGCCAGGTTATTACAACCCATCAGTTTTTACACCAGGTAACAGTTCGGGTGGTAACCCTGTTCCAAGTTATACAAATCCATCTAGTGGTGGAACTTGTGCTTCATATTATGATACTTATCCAAGAAAATTAGTGCTTTTACAAAATGCATCAAACGCTGTTTCAACAATTGCTTCTCAAGCTTTAGATTCATTAACAAGTTTTCCAGCAATTGCTGCATTAAAAGTCGCAATAACTGGCGGTACAGCTGGAAGTTCTTCTTCTGCAACTATTACTGCTTCAGCATACTCTGATTCTGCTATGACTACTCAAATAGGTAGTAATCTTGTTTACAATGCAACAGGAGTAAATGTTATAGCTAATTATGGTATAATTGCTACACCAAGTAGTTATAATCAGTCAGAAACAATTAGTAGTATTACAATACAATAGAAAGCTTCATAAATGAAAATCATAAAATTTATCCCATGGGTAAAAAATGAGTTGCTTCCGCCTGTTAAATCTTCTTTGCCAGAATGGTGGAAAAATGGAGAATTAACATTTTTTGATCAAAGCGGTCAAAAATTTAATGGAATGAAAACCTGTATACCATTTATGGAAGTAATGACAAGCGGGTATGTTATAGTTACTCCTTTTGATATTTTTGTTAAAAAAGGAGAAAATGATGAAATTCATATAAGCTGGCTTGGCCCTGAAGACGCAGGTTGGCAAGGCTTTATTGGAGAAAGACAAAAAGAATTAGGAAGCACAATTCCTAGGCCCGCAGGACACCAACCAAATGGATTTATTTGGTCAACACAATGGTCGTGGAAAACTCCAAAAGGTTACAGTACTTTAGTAACACACCCATTTAATAGATATGATTTGCCTTTTACAACTTTAAGTGCAATTATTGATAGTGACATGTTTCAGGGAAATGGTAATATACCATTTTTTATTAAAAAAGATTTTACAGGAACAATACCAGCAGGTACGCCTTATGCACAATTAATGCCGTTTAAACGTGAAAAATGGAAGAGTTGGTCAAACAATAAGGTAAATAGAAAAATTATAGATAAACAAATTAAAGATTTAAGAGAGCCCGAAGGTTCTTACAAAAAACGTTTTTGGGTAAAGAAAGAGTATTCATGATATTTAAAAAGAAAAAAATAGAAAAAATTCCTGCTAAAAAAGAGAATTTTAATATGCCAGCAGAGTTCCATCACAAAAATAACTTATATGAAATTGCTTTTATAATAGACGGAGTACTACAGGATTCAATTTTTGTTGAAGAAAGATTAGCTGCTATATTATTAAGTGATCCATTAATTTGTAATATTACTTATGAAAACCCTAGACCCTTACTTGGCTGGAAATATAATAAAGAATCGGGAGAATTTAAAAACCCAAATGAAGTTAAATAAAAAGAAAAAAATAATATTTTTGTCTGAAAATATAAGTGTTGATTATTTAAAGCCAGTCTCTTCTTCAAGAAAGATACCAGATTGGTATAAAGGCATAGAACAAGTTAAAGATTTTGATTTTACAATAAAAAAATGTGTACCAGTTCTAGACGCATTTACAACTGGGTATATTTTTCAAACTTCTGCAGATGTTATATATGATGAAGAATTAAATAGATTTATTGATAATGGAACATCTCAAGTTTTAAGTGCACATAAAAATAGTCAAACTGATGGATTTGATTTAGGATTAAACTTAATACCCAATCCTTACAAATGGATTAATAATTTTTTTGTTAAAACTCCAAAAGGTTACAGTATGATTTTTACTCATCCATTTAATAGGTTTGATTTGCCATTTCAAACTTTGACTGGAGTGGTTGATACTGATGAATTTCCTTTATCTGTGCAGTTTCCATTTTTTATGAAAAAAGGATTTAGCGGCGTCATACCAGCAGGTACACCGATAGCTCAAGGTATTTTAATTAAAAGAGAAGATTGGTATACGGATAAAAAAGAACAAAAAGAATCTTATAGTTATTCAGAATTTTGGAAATGGTTTGAAGCACCACTAGGAAAATACAAGAAGTATTTTTGGAAAAAAAAGAAGTATTTATAATGAAAAATAGACCATGGGACAAGTATAGAGAAAAACAAAGAAATCTTTTTGTAGAAGATGATACAAAACAATATATAAATGATGATGGACTTGAAGTACCAGAAAATACTATAGCTTTTTATAATGTAGGTGGTAATCGAAATCATGATATTAAAGATGTGGTGGAACCACTAGTAGGTCATCCAAGTAGAGAGTGGTTTGCAATAACAGCATTTTCATTTTGTCTACCATTAACAATTGCAAATCAGTATGGTTTTGTTGTAAAAGCCGCTCACGACATAGATTTATATCACGAAGGTGGAGTAAAACCTGTTTCAGTAAAAATAAAAAATTATGATGAAGAAAATTCTATACAAAATTATGCAACAAATTTTGAAAATGGAATATTAAGTATAGAAAATCAATTTATATTGCGTACTCCGCCTGAAGTTAATTTAATGGTGATGCAGCCACCAAATTATTTTATTACTGGCATACATGCTATGTCAGGGGTTGTTGAAGCTGATAATTTAAGAAGAACATTTACATTTAATTTAAAAGTTACAAATATTAAAACAGAGATTAAAATTAAAAAAGGAGATTGGCTTGCAGCTTTTATTCCAATCCCTAGATACTATGCTGATATGTTTAAGCTTGTAGATGCAAATAAACTTTTTTCAAAAAATATTATTGAAAATGAGATATCTTCAATGGAAGCTTTGATATGGGAAAGGCATAATTCAGATTTAGACAATATTAATGCTTCGGGTAGAAGATATTTTAGAGGCGTTCATGTAAATCAAACTGATTATAAGAAGCATCAAAAAAGAGCGGGAATTAGGGATTAGATAAAAATGTCAGAAGCACCAGATCGTAATGCTAGGCCATGGGACTTATTCAACAAAAATATTGGACGGGTAGAAAATGAAATTGCTGAAAAAAGGTTTTCAATCTGTAAATCTTGCCCCGAATATGTTTCTTTAACTCATCAATGCTTAAAGTGCGGGTGCATTATGAATGCTAAAGTTAAATTACCAAATGCTTTTTGTCCTTTACATAAATGGGAAGCGATATCTGTTCCTTTTGATAAAGAACTTGAAATTTAGTCTATTTTCTATAATTTCCCAGGATTAGCCATTTAAGATATAATAGTATATATGTCATATAAAGAAATAGTGTTAAAAGACGATCCCGTAGCTTACTGGCCTTTAACAGGTTCAGTGACTTATCGTACTTATGCGAATATATTACAAGAGTATCAGACATACCAGCAGTGGCTTACTACTGAGTTAGATTATGCTTATGATCCAGGTTCATTTACTTTTCAAGATGTATCTGTAAACAATAACCATGCGGCTCTTGCGTTTGGAACCCAGCTACCATTATTTCAGAATGTAACAACTTTAAATGCTAGACTTTTTAGTGATACAAATTACAATGGGTGTAAAATTACAGATTCTTCAGTTATAAGTATATTTGATATATATAATTTTTTTAATAAAGGATATGAAGAAGGCATTTTTAATATAGAATTTTGGGTTCAATTCCCACAATTTCCCTCAACTAATGTTAATTTATTTTCAGTTATAAATCAAAGCAGTAAAGAAATTCTATCTCGTGTTGATATAGAAAAAGATTACATATACTTTATAGTATATGACGGGTCAAGTCAATATATTACAAAAAAACGAATTTATAGTTTTGATCAAAAAATGCATATATTGTTAACGTATTCTGAAAGATCAATAAAAATTTCTGTTAATGGTGTATCAGATGAAACAGTAAGTTTGCCTGATACATTTCAATTTCCTACAGTTTCTGATACATATGTAAATTATACAATAGGCCCTGCATCACCAACAAAGTTTTTTGTTATTAATGATCTTTCTTTTTATTCTAAAAATTTGTCTTATAACCAAATTTTATCTCACATAACAGCGGGCAGTATTGACTCAAATCCAGAGTACTTTTCACAACAAACAAATGCTTCTCACATTGATATCATAGAGAAACCAGCAATGATTCACTATCAAAAAAAGTTTTCTGTTGCTTCTGATTATAATCAAGGTATATATAATAATATTATCCCAGACAAAAATGGAATAACTATACCAATGGTTACCAATAGAGTTTCGGGAGATTGGTACTACAATGTCCCAATAAGTCAGGCTTCCGAGATAGTAGGGGCCAGCATATCGTGGGATTCTGCATCAAGCCCCTATGGAATAGGCAATGATCAGTATGCTTCAGTTTCAATATCCTGGGACGGAGGAAATGATTTTCAAGAAATATATAGTAACCAGGTTATACCAGACTTCTTAAACTATTTAAATAATAATCCAATAACAGGAAATGCTTCAACTAATTTTTTAATTCACGTTAGACTACAATCTGTTTCTACAGATGCGGGTACAAAACCAAGAATTGATAATCTGACAGTTACTTTATATAAGTCATTAGATATTGCTGCAGATTCAGGTGGTTTTGTTTTATCTCCCGCCACAAACCAAACTTATACCGTTAATAAAAATAATTTAAATATATTGTCTAAGGGTAGCAATTTAGGTTTATATTTTTCTAATCAGACATCAGTGGCGGGAGTTCCAGGATACGCTGTTATTAATTCAGTAAATAATACCCCATACTCAACTGTAGAGTTTTGGTTTAGATATGATGGCGTAGGAAATGCTATAACTTATATAGATGGGGATGGTAGCTCTAATCTAAGCATAAACCCAGACGGAACTTTATGGGTAAATGAAACAATATCTATGCTTTTTGTAAATGGAATACAGTATGCGGGAGCTGTTTTACCAATAACCGTAGGTGAGACATACCATTTTGTAGTTGTATACGGTGGTCAACACACATCTAATTTAATAATAAATAATGCTGATCCTGCAGTATATCCAGGTATTACTCCATCTCAGGCAAGTTATGGGTATATTACTTTTTATCCAAATCAGCTTACACAGGCGGATGCACAGAACAGGTATTTATCTTATTTGGCTACTGAAAACTCTATTGTGAATGATGGTTCCACCATCGGAACTATATCCGAGTACTTTGGCAGTACAATAACAAGTATAAATGGCGGGGTTCCTGTCATTGCTCATAATCATATATCATAAAAATGGCAGGTAGATGTTCATTTTTTGTGCTTTAGCGCTATATAGTGGTATTATTCATATATGAAACCTACTAAACCTATGCAAATAACGCCAATTGATGAGGTCAATTGGGGACTTTATATCTGGCAAATGCCTGATGGCA
>TBL_comb48_EPIDRAFT_1001514_pt1 | contig 17036 bp, 26 predicted proteins | sample TroBogEpilimnion_37_FD_10681 | JGI IMG/M metagenome (IMG submission 10681)
TTTCAGGGACTGCATACGATGTACCAGCTGGTAAATCATAAGTAAGATCAAACATATTAGATTGACATGGATGTTTTTTTAACCATAGATATAATAAAAATCCCCCTATCCCGGCTAAAATCCAACCTGTATCTTCTATTTTATAATTTTCTTCCATGTTATACTAATTGAATATCATTAATATTAGTTGTATCAACTGGTGCTGGTACTGTTGTATCAACTGGTGCTGGTACTGTTGTTTGAACTGGTGCCGGTGTTGATGATCCAAACAATGTATTTAATCCACCTACTAAATTAGTCACATTGGTTAATGTGCTTTGTATATTTGTCGGCGCACCTGGTGCAATTGGTGCAATAGTTCTTATTGGTGTTGATGATACATTTTTAGGTTTTAATATTAAATATAATACCAATGCACCTACTCCAATAAATACAATATTTTTATTTTTCTTATTCATTATTTTCTTTTATTAATTGAGTTAATAATTGAAGGTAAAAAAGCAATAACTAACACGCCGCCAATAATCCAGGGAATATAATTACCTATTGATGATGTTATATTAGATAATCCGGAAGCTATTTCTTCCCCTATTGTAGGGATAATTACTACTTCTGGTAATGGCTTATTAACATTTATTCCGGTTAATGGCTGGCTTACATCTGGTACCGCCATCTTACTTGCATCATTATATATATAGTATGGCGGTATATTTAAATTATAATATCCACCAGGATAAATTGCCCACCATATATTGCCCTGGCTATCTTGTAACCATGTTTCTATAGTTCCCATATCATCCCCTACATTAAACGTCTTTACAATTGTACTTGTAGGATCATTTAAACTATAAGCATTTACAGTTGCTGTTGCAATTAAATCGTGATGAATAAAGCTATCTATATAATTAGGCATATATCTATTTAATAAAAGACAATAAAAAATTAAATTTTTGTTGATCTAAATTAGCCAGGTATAATAAATGATCCCCGTAATGATCATCCTTTTGAGATAACAATTGTATTGCTTCCATTGCTTTACTGTGTTGATCTTCATTTGGAATACCAGCCAATGCTGATGGAGCATTTCCAGATAAACCTTTTGTAAATAATCCCGATATTGCTGCTATTGCCATTTCTTGGAATCTTTCATTTTGTAATACAGCTCCTAAAAATCCACCTTGTTGTGGTTGTTCTTCTTCATATTGTTCTTCGCTTAATTTACTAATTAGTAAATTTTGCCCTTCTACAATTTTTGATAGTATCAATTTTAAATCAGGATCACTGCTTTGTTGTTGTACCATACCCATGCCGCCATATGGTAAATATCTTTCTGGTTTGTTTAATTGGAAAACTATTTGAGTTGATCTTTGCGTTTCAACTTCATTTGTTTTTTTCTTTGATGGCTTTTTAAATATTTGTATTGTATAGGGATTAGTATTATCAATATTACTTTTAAGCCCATGCAAAGCTTCATCCAATTTTTGTAAACCTATTTCTTTTTCGTCGCCTTCAAAATGATAACGGCAATACTCCGCTTTCGGCGAAGTACCGCCATATATCTTGAAATGGACGCCGTCCGCCGTTTGATAGAAATCAATTACACTATCAATACTAAACAACTCCGGCTTGTATGGTTGCGCCATTTTATTATTTATTAAAAGTGAAAAAAGTGATTAATATTGTGGCAAAGTATAATAAGCTCCAAAAGCATAAGCCACATTTGTATTTGCTGGTGCTGTTGCAAGATTAATATAACTTTTTACCCAACTAATTACTATTCCTTGAATATTTGGTAATTCAAAAACATATGGATCAGTACCATTGCTAATATTGTTCATAGCTAATAATGGAATATTCCATACAACTTGTAAATCGCCGCTGTACAATGTTAAAAAACTTTTTTTCATATCTGCTGCTGATACCATAGCACTACCAGTTAATGGTGTCGCACTTAATGTATTAGTAGTGTAAACCTGAAAAGCATTAATAGTTGCATTACGCAATTGTGGCTGATCTTGAAAAAAGTATTTTGTCAATGTACTGCCACTCGGTATTGGTACCTCAATCGCCTGGTATAATTTAAGATTAAGCATTTTGTACATTTATTAATTTAAAAAATGGCGGTAGTGAGCGACCGCCGGCGCTGTTGCGTTTTTTTATAAAAACACAAAAAAATACTATCGAACGCTTGTAACGTTTTGGCATTTAATTCCTCTCCAGATTACAACAATTCTTGGAGCTGTTGATGCTTGCAATGTTCCAATTGCACCAGGTAGAGTAATGTTAGCCTGGATATTACTTGCACCATTTAGTAATAAATTAGGTTCTGCTGCAAAAAATCCTGCTTCTGATCCATCAGTTTGATCTATTGGGAATACAGTTTGTGCTGTTACACCTACTCCGTTTTGAGTTTGCGGTACCCAATAATGACGGTAAATATCCCAAGTAGGCAATACATTTTGATTATTAACCTGAATATTCAAATATCCATTGTACAAATTATACAAAGCTGCTGATGCACCTGATGTACTAAAAGTTGTAGCATTAGGATAACTGTATAAAGGAAATGCAGTAGTTGTTGATGCTGCAGGAGCTGCGATATAAATACCAATTGCAGATACTACAAAAATGTCTTGTAAAGCAAGACGTTGCTCTGTAGCAAACGGTGCGCCATTAGTAGAATCATTAACTAATACCGGTACATGATAGTTTGCGCTGGTAGTTGACATGGCAACTTCAGAACGCAAATATCCTTGAGTTAATACTGCGTGGCTAGTGTCGAATCCTTGACCATGCACAAAATTGCGTGCATTTTCAAAAACTAATCTATTTGATACTTGATTAAGCATTGTAAATTATTTTATTAATTATTAAAAGTGAAAAAAGTGTTTAATTAGAAATCATTGAAGCCTGATGTGTTGACATACCAGTACCAGCAATTGCTCCTCTAGGGTTCATTGCTGTTGGTGCTAAACCTACTCTTTTTTTATATCCTGCTACCTGTGGCATACCAGCAATACCAGGTAAACCAAAAGTTTGCGCTAAACCTAATCCACCTACTGCAATCATCCCTGATCCTAAACCAGCTCCAAATGATGATTTAATTAATCGTGGCATAAACATACCCAATGCAATTGGTGCTGCTGCTGCAACATATTTTGTTGTTTGTGATACTGCGGTACCGCTTGCTGTCATTGTACCAGCTACAGTATTTGATACTAAACGAGCTGCAACTCCACCAGCTATAATTGCTAGTGCATTAGTTGCGTGCGAAGAAATTGCGCCCATACCATGACGTCTGCGTCTGCGATGGGTTGTTTTTTTAGCATGATGCTTTCTGCGTGCCATGTTATTTTATTTTTGAGTTTTATTAAATAAAAAGATTTTAATATTTTTTCAATAGCTTTTTTATTTCGCTATGTTTTTTTCTAATTGTTGCACCAATGGAAGATTTATGTTTTTTCATCATGTGCTGTTTTTGCATACTTTCCAAAGTTTTAATGTCGTGTTTTACTTTATCAATCTCATGCAATACCCTACTTTCTGAAATTGGTTTTTTTAATACCGTTTTTTTAACTGCTGATATTCTTTTTGATAATCCTACTTTTTTAACCGCTTTTTTTCTTGCTACTTTTTTAACTGCTTTCTTTTTTACAGTTTTATGTTTGCTTTTATAAATTGCACTAGCTTGTTTTACGCAATCCATCCATTTTTTATTAGGATATTTTTTTTTTATGTTTTTTGCTTCTTTAATTATCTGTTGTAAAGCTGTCATTTTTTATTTTTTTAATAGTAGAATTAATAAAATTGCGGCACCCCCAATTAATAATAAATTATTTGATGATCCACCAGTTGTTGAACTGCTAAACAAATTACTTATTACAGACATTGGAGCTGTATAGTTAAGCTCTGATGGTGTAAATGATGCCAGGGATAAATTGGCATACATATTATTACCATCTGGAAATGATGATCTAATACTATTCAAATAATTATTCCAATATTGTTTTTGTGCAACTGTTAATTGTTCATAATCATTTGGATAATTTTCTATATAAAATAATAACCATTCTTTAGCTACTACGTCTTCGGCTCCTCTAGGCATTTTTTGCGCTGCTGCAATAACGTGTACTAAACGATCATAAGGCGATAAACTAACTAAATCAGGTTTTAATGTATTAATTATATTTCTAGTATCGGCGGCTGGATGACTAAACCATTGAGTAAATAATGCTGATACAGAGGCAATCTCTGAAGATAATGCCGCCACATCTGCGACTGGATCTAATCCACCCTGTGCCGCTGCTGTTGTTGTTGCCGCTGCTGATGCGGTTAATGTACTAGCAATATCTCCAATACTATTATTATAATTATAATAATTACCGTACGCATCAACTCCAGATAAACCTACAAGTGCCATTTATCTTTTTTTACTTGTTAATAAAATAATTAAAAACAATGCGCCGCCACCAATTAATAAAGTATTATTATTAAATGATGCTTTTACCGGTGTTGCTGTGGTTGTTAAAGCTGGTATTTGTACCCCTGATTTATTATACCATAATCCACTTTTTTCCTGATAATCCCCTGTATTAATATTATAGCTTAATAGTTCTAATCCTTGATAAGTGTACCAATTACCATTTTGTTCCTGGTATGCTCCAGTATTTGGATCATAAGTTAATAATGGTGTACCATCATTCAAATACCAGGTGCCATCAACATCTTTATAAATTCCGGTAATATCATCTATTAAAGCAATACCTGGTGTATTGGATGGCACCAATGCACCTATTTTTTTACTGTTGTAATAATTGCCGTACGGATCGCCCATATTTTTATGATGGTAATAATTTTCATAAACGTCATTTATTCCTGATAATCCTACAAGTGACATATTTTTAACTTTTTTATCTTTATATGATGATGGTTGCTTTTTTTGGTTAAAATAACTCAAAACCGGATCAATCCATACTTCACTTCCATTTATTACCATAACACTAAAAACGTGCTGCGGTGTTTGATCGCCTGGTTCATAACTAGCAAAACGATAAACCAAATTAAAATCCTCTAATTCATTTCTTCTATACGCATCCAATACTCCATTTATAAAAAGCGCATAATTTTTACAATCACTGCCACTTCTACCAGTTGCAATAATTGCCGCAGGACTTTTAACGGTTTGTGTATTTTCTGGCTCAATATTATACTTAACATTAGCTTTTAAATACTTAAAAACATTTTCCGCTGTTTCCGTTGGTGTTGATCCTACAAAATACATATAAATATGATCGTATTGATCCGCATATTCTTTATGTGTTTGTAATATTGCGCTTATTATATCCCCAACATTATGATCGTCAACTATTAATAATTCTTCGTTTTTAAAAGGTCTTAATTGTGCCAATAATTCATTATTCGAAGGCATATTAAAAAGTATAATTTAAATCAATAGGTACTGTAATTAAATCTGCTTGTACTGATCCATTAATTTCGAAATTAGTACCAGTTTTTTTTAATTGTGCTGATATATCAGTTAAAATACCCCCTAATTGCAAATTAACTGGCAATTGTAAAATTATACTAGCATTGCTTGGTATTACTTGCTCATATGTTGCATTAATAGTACCTAATACAATATTATTATTATATATAGTTGCATTAACTGCGTTAATTGTTGCTGGTATTGCTGTAGGATTAGTAATTGATAGATTAACTAAAATCTGTGGTTGTAATATGCTTCCTGCGCCTAGATCAATGCCAGCAAAATCATATTGTAAAGACTTAGCCATATTATACTTTAAATATAAAATACCAGCTAAACCGCCTATAATCCAAATTCCATATTTGCGCATTAAATAGAATTGAACAATAAATCTACAAAATAAATTTTGATAAAAAAAGCAATTTGTGGAAAAAAATAATTAAAATTTTTAATTAATCTCAAATATATACCCTAACTTTGCGTCCCTAGGGACTTTCCCCCGTCCCTATAGGTAAGGGGAAAGCGGCACGCGCAAAGTTATAAATATATATATGTTCACTTTTTTCACCTTTAATAAACACACAAACACAAAACAATGAGAGATTTTAAAAACATCAGATTTAGACTGTCAGAAAATGATTTTAATAAAGCAAAAGCATTGGCTGAACAACAAGGTCTAAAAATGTCTGAATATTTTAGAATGATGATACAAGTAAATTATTCAATCAAATTGGCTGCTGAAGGAAAAAAACCTCAAAAAATTACCAACGAATTTGGTTTTCAGTTAAATGAAGAATTTATACATGGTTTTGTAAAGCAAATGAGTGATGCTATGGCTAAATTTGACATAGCTGATGCCATTAAAGTAGATACATCAAAGCCTAATACAATACTAAAACAAACCTTTAAAAAGAAAAAAAGATACATATTAGGCACAAAAAAAACCGCAATTTCTTGCGGTTCTCATCATTAACTATCCATCATCAAAACAAAAAAACAATTCTTTTTATAAATACCCTGGTTTCTTTATCGTATAAATTCGCATATACGCAGCCATCCAGATTTTTATGGCAAAATTTAGTAAATGTATCTAATTTATTAATATTTCGATACTTAAAAGGGGCTTTTTTTAGTTCTGGCTTGAAAAAAACAATGGCTGTAAAGTATTGATTATTCATTTTTTAAAAATTATTGCTATAATAATTAGTGGTAAAAAAATAATAACCATAATTCCTACATATAATATTTTCAATATAAATATTGATAAATCAAAAATGGCATATAATAGTTTCATAACTTTTTAAATATGATTACAAAATGACGGGATCCAGTAGTTGTTTTTCTGGCTTTTATTTTCTTTTTAAGTATTAAAGCATACAATGCTTTTAATATTTGCATTTTAGGCAATTTGGTTATTGTTACTAAATCTTCTATAGTAACAATTTTTCTCTCTGCAATAATGAAATAAATTTTTTCTATATTAGTCATTGTATTATATTTGAATTGAAAAAGGTGATTTGCGATTTTGTTGTTGCAATTCATTTCGGAAGCGGCAACCTAAAAATTGCCGCTTTTTTATTTCTTTTTAAATTTGTTTTTGGTTTCTGTTTCTGTAGTAGGCTGATAAAAATACTCCTGGTAAGATCCATCAAAATATTTAATTGTGATAGGTTCAAAATCTTCATCTGAGCGCATAAATTTGGATGATAAAGTAAAGCATTGTTGATCCTTATCTTTTTCAATTAATAGTGTACTTTGTGCGTACCTATCGCAACTGCTGCCCAAATGACCTAATGTTTGATTATCTTTTTTTCCTAAATGAATAACAGTAATTAATAGGATATTATATACTTTGGTAATTTTTTTTAACCATTGTACCAATTGTCCGCTTTCAGTTTCATTATTGAAATTACTGATCAGATCAAGTAAACCATCAATCACTAATACTGAACATTCTGGTGTTTGTTCCAGGTAAGCATCAATGTATTGCATGATTGTAATGTAATTATCTTCACGAACGGCAAAGGCATCTAAATTACCAGGTAAACGATTTAAACATATAAAGTTTCTGATCCTTTCCATCTGTCTATAAAAATCATAACTGCTGCTTTCTGTATCAATATAGGCAATACGCCGCCGTCCTGCTGGGAAATTAATTTTCATTTTAAAAAAATCCGCTGGATGTAATGCACTAGCAATTAATGCAGACAAATAAGTCGATTTTCCAGTTTTAGGTAAACCAGTAAATACAATAAATGATTGTAGATTTCCAACTATTTTATTATTAATAGTTAGGACTTTAAAATCTATAGGCGGTACATAATCAGGATTGTATTTTCTTAAATGAAATTGTTGTAATAATTCTTCATTTATCATTGAATTATTTTTAAAGTGCTTTCTTCACTTTTTTCACTTTCATTTAATTTTATTAATATTTCTTTACTTAATGATATTGCACTCTCCGGCAATAATTCTTTTAGATTATGTGCATATATCATTAAAGTAAAATACTCTAATTTGCTCATCCCTGGAATAGGTGCAATTAATCTATTGTATTGATCCTGTATTGGCATACATGGAAAAGCAGGTTGCTGTTGGTTGTCGTTGTTCATTTCTATTTATTTATTTTGTGATATAATCAATCCATCTAAATGCTGCTATAACTGTATCATGTAGGCTATGATCTAACGAACAGATATAAGCATTAATTGTAGGATCATACTTTATAGTATAACCTTTGTATTTAATTACTTTCATGTTAAAATGTTTTTTTGGCTGTATTACGCCATAATATTTTTTGTTCTTCTAGTTTCTGTATTAATTGCTCTTTATTATCTAATAATAATTTTGTTAATTCAACTTGTAGGTTAAACTCAAAATCATTTTGCTGCAAATAATGTAAACTTTTTCTGTCTGTTTTTGAATAAGAAAAAAATGAAATTGCAATATTTCCTAATCTTGATTGTTTTAAAATCAGATCCATTGCTGCAATTTTATTTTCTAATTGGGAAATTTTAACACTGATCTCATCCAGTGTAAGCGGGTAATTGATGTGCATAATAGGTTGTTTGTTGTTAATAATTCATTTCGATATAAAGCAAATTAATGTTTTTGACACTACCAAATTTATTTTTAGGCATAAAAAAACCCGGTATTAAAATACCAGGTTATCAGTAATAATTGCTACCCTATGACAAAAAAAGAGTTTTTTCTGCGTTTCTACGATTGATTAAACCATTAACAATACGACCGCCGGCATAAATCCACCGGTCAAATTGATCTGCTACAGTATTAATATCTGATCCATTATTCAATAAACGTAATAATGTACTATTGGCAAACGCACTTTCCCCTACATTATAAGTAAATGATCCCAAGGCAACCAATTGATTATTGGTAACTGGTACCGTAATTAATGATTGTACATATTGCAATTTTTCATTTGCTTCCTGTTGTAACCATCTTTCTGCTGTTGCAGCATCTATTGTATCGCCTTGTTGTACTTTCCTGTTTAAATCAAAATTATATATTGATCCATAACCTATAGTCCATACTCCTGCACTATCCTGGTAAGCTGTTAATGCTGCATTATTTCCTTCCTCTAATGATCGTAATAATGATAATAAACTATCTGTTACACTCATCCCTAATTGTGTTTTTGTTGCTGCCAGGTATAAAACAATTAAACCGCCAATAATATAATATGTATTTTTTTTACTCATTAATTTTTAGTGCTTGCATCCTTTGCACTTGCACCCATTAAAAAAGTAAATAAACCAGTACCAATAGTACCAATAGTTCCAATGGTGCCAGGTTGTGTTTGAAAAAATCCACACAATGCTGCTAATGCTCCGAAAATTGTTGTTTTAATATTAGGCATAATTTATTTTTGATTAGTGATAAAATCCAATTTGGTTTCAATCCTGGCTAATTTATCAATTATTTCATTTCTATAATCAGCACTTTTTTTTAGATCATATTCTATTTGGCTTAATCTTTTTTTTGTGGATCCATAAAATGCGCCTATAAATATAATACTACTGATAAAACCTAATATAATTGCCAGGCTATTCATTGTTAGCTCCATCCTTATTAATTATTGCTTGTGATATTAAATTATAAGCTGTTGCTGCTTGAAATGCAGTATCCATATTTGGAAATACTGATCCTTTTACTGCTGCGTCTAATACTTGTTTTAATACTTGTAATGCTTGTTCGTTGTTCATTTCTATTTATTTAAAGGTTAAAAAAGTGATTAAATCAAAATTAAATTTAATTGTGATGCTCCCCAACTATAAGCGAAATCATTTGAAGTAGGGCTGCTTTCATAAGTTGTATAATCTGTACCAGACATTATGATATTACCTGATGACAATAATATACCTAATTGATCTAGTGTTCCAGAATATAAAGCATAATAAAATATTGCTGTATCAATTAAATTATCGCTAATAACATATAAATTAAAAATAGTAGCATTAATTAATTGTCCTTTATACCAAATTTGTACTGGTTGTATTTGTTTCATATTTAAAATATTTGATAATATTTAGTACTACCATCTGCAATGATAAAAACTCTTTGATATGCAATTAATGTGATTGATGATACAATTGTTCCACTTGGTGTATATATATTATTAGCACCATTTGCAGCAACTGTTAATGTATTGGCTGAATTATTTATTATAACATATTGTAAATTATTACTAGACGGCGATAACAAAGTTAATGTTTGCCCTGTGCCACCCTGAAAAACATGATAATATTGTTCTGATACTATTGCACTTACTGTATAGTTAGCTCCAGAAGCAGCAAAACCTACTGTTGTAGTTGTTCCATTAACCTGAAGTTTTTTACCATTATCTGTTGTAGAACCTATGGCTAAGTTTCCAGTTGAAAATAAAGTAGCATGTGGACTAGTTGATCCGCCAGCTGAAAAATTTATATTACCTGTTGAATTATCATTTAAAAAACAAATATTTCCCGCTCCAGTATTATACCAATATGTGTCATTAATATTTAAAGTTTTGTACGCGGTAGTTGTGGACGAATTTTTTGCAATTAATGAATAATTCGAAGAAAGATTATAAGCTAATGTGATAGTTGCTCTAGATGATGTACCTGATGTTGTATTACTTATCGTTAATCCTGTCTGTCCATTATAATTGGAACTAATTATATTAGAAGCTGCTTGACTTCTAAATCCATAATTCGTCACGCCCGTAAAAGCCCCATTGCTAAACGTAGGGTTAATATCTAATCCTACTAATACATCAGAGTTAGCAGCAGCAGTTAATGTTGGTGTATAATATCCACCCCTGGCAATTGCACCGCTTGCTGTAACACTTGGATTAAAAGTTTTAAATCCTGTTAATGTTTGTGTAGTTGCTAGCGTTACATATCCGCTTAAATCTGGTGCATAATTAGGAATATTTAACGTACCACTTATTAAAGTAGCTGCACCGGAAGTTCCTGTTGTAGTTAAAGTTAAAGCTTGTTGCGCACCAATTGTATTGTACGATAAAGTTATTGCAGCTGATCCGTTAAAAGTTGAACCACTTGCTGCACCTGTTCCACTATTATTAAGTGTTAAAGCATTTGTTGTTGTTCCACCACTAGTTGATGAAATTGTACCACCTGAAATAATAATATTTGATCCAGCTGTAATAACTGATCCATCTGCAGCTAATATTTGTGAACTGGTGCCACCACTTTTAATTAATGATGATGCTGTGATACTATTATTAAAAGTTGCTGCATTAGTAGTATTATTAAAACTTAATGCAGTTGTACTGGTAGCATTATTTAATAAATCAAACGTATTAGCTGATGCTGTATTTCCTATTCTCCAATATCCTGTACTGTTTTTTTGAAATGCTATATAAGCATTTGATGATGCTGTATTATTTATTTGTATGGTTGTTGTATTGGCAACTGTATTATGTATATCTAACGGTGCACCAGGTGAATTGGTTTGAATACCTAATCTATTATTAGTATCATCCCAAAAAAAGTTAGTGTTATCCTGGTTAATATTATTTGTAGTACCTACAAATAAAACTGAACCTGTTGTAAATGTGCTTGATTTAAATGATGTTGCTGTAACACTATCTACAAAAGTAGCACCTTGTGAACTATTAATAGTTAATGCAACAGTGTTATTTGTAGCAAAAAATAAACTTGCTGTTGGATATTCTGAATTAATAGTTAATCCACCTTCTAAATTAGAATATATATATGTACCATCTGCTTTATATAAAGCTGATGGACCTGTAGATCCTGTAGTGAATATGCTAGAAAATACACTTAACCCACCTATATTAGTAGATAAATCATTACCTAATGCTAAATTAGTGGAAGAATTAAAACCTAAATTATTATTTTGTATAATAGCTTGAAATGTATTAGCATTTCCGTCTATACTTGAAAATTGACCAGATTGTAAAGTATTAGGACCTAAATTAACATTATTAGTTGCTCCTACATAAGGTACATAACCGCTTACTGATCCTGTAGCATCTGCTAATAATAACCAGGATGTACCTGTATCTTCAAATATTTGTTGTGAATCAGTTGAAAAAAATAAACGTCCATTTATACCGTATTGTGGACGATTAGAAAGAATATCTGTATATAATAACGGTGTACCCTTTTGATTTATTGCATTATTATTTAAAAATACTCTTGCCATAATTACGCATTAATATAACTTTTTAATACTACTAATACATTATTATATGTACCTGGTACTGTAGTATCAAAAGTAATTTGAAAAACATGATTAGTTATTTCGCACTCATTACCTTCAATCGAAAAAGATTGATTTTGCAAAATTGGTACTTGCTGATCTATATATGCTGTTGCGGTACCTAAATTAATAAAAGTAATAGTATTACAATTAGTTTGTACAAATGACGGTGTCGCATATCCCTGAAAAGTAACGTCATATAGTTTTAAAGACATATTTTTAAAAGTTAAAAAAGTGATTAAATTATATACGTCGGTTTGTTAATGGATCCTCCGCTGATACAACAAGAACACGCACCCCCATTTGCATTTGATTGAACAAGTTGTCCTGGCTGTAGAGGCAATGACATTATTGTGCTTGGTGTTGGGACTATTTGCGGTGTTCCTGTCATTTCAGGGACTGCATACGATGTACCAGCTGGTAAATCATAAGTAAGATCAAACATATTAGATTGACATGGATGTTTTTTTAACCATAGATATAATAAAAATCCCCCTATCCCGGCTAAAATCCAACCTGTATCTTCTATTTTATAATTTTCTTCCATGTTATACTAATTGAATATCATTAATATTAGTTGTATCAACTGGTGCTGGTACTGTTGTATCAACTGGTGCTGGTACTGTTGTTTGAACTGGTGCCGGTGTTGATGATCCAAACAATGTATTTAATCCACCTACTAAATTAGTCACATTGGTTAATGTGCTTTGTATATTTGTCGGCGCACCTGGTGCAATTGGTGCAATAGTTCTTATTGGTGTTGATGATACATTTTTAGGTTTTAATATTAAATATAATACCAATGCACCTACTCCAATAAATACAATATTTTTATTTTTCTTATTCATTATTTTCTTTTATTAATTGAGTTAATAATTGAAGGTAAAAAAGCAATAACTAACACGCCGCCAATAATCCAGGGAATATAATTACCTATTGATGATGTTATATTAGATAATCCGGAAGCTATTTCTTCCCCTATTGTAGGGATAATTACTACTTCTGGTAATGGCTTATTAACATTTATTCCGGTTAATGGCTGGCTTACATCTGGTACCGCCATCTTACTTGCATCATTATATATATAGTATGGCGGTATATTTAAATTATAATATCCACCAGGATAAATTGCCCACCATATATTGCCCTGGCTATCTTGTAACCATGTTTCTATAGTTCCCATATCATCCCCTACATTAAACGTCTTTACAATTGTACTTGTAGGATCATTTAAACTATAAGCATTTACAGTTGCTGTTGCAATTAAATCGTGATGAATAAAGCTATCTATATAATTAGGCATATATCTATTTAATAAAAGACAATAAAAAATTAAATTTTTGTTGATCTAAATTAGCCAGGTATAATAAATGATCCCCGTAATGATCATCCTTTTGAGATAACAATTGTATTGCTTCCATTGCTTTACTGTGTTGATCTTCATTTGGAATACCAGCCAATGCTGATGGAGCATTTCCAGATAAACCTTTTGTAAATAATCCCGATATTGCTGCTATTGCCATTTCTTGGAATCTTTCATTTTGTAATACAGCTCCTAAAAATCCACCTTGTTGTGGTTGTTCTTCTTCATATTGTTCTTCGCTTAATTTACTAATTAGTAAATTTTGCCCTTCTACAATTTTTGATAGTATCAATTTTAAATCAGGATCACTGCTTTGTTGTTGTACCATACCCATGCCGCCATATGGTAAATATCTTTCTGGTTTGTTTAATTGGAAAACTATTTGAGTTGATCTTTGCGTTTCAACTTCATTTGTTTTTTTCTTTGATGGCTTTTTAAATATTTGTATTGTATAGGGATTAGTATTATCAATATTACTTTTAAGCCCATGCAAAGCTTCATCCAATTTTTGTAAACCTATTTCTTTTTCGTCGCCTTCAAAATGATAACGGCAATACTCCGCTTTCGGCGAAGTACCGCCATATATCTTGAAATGGACGCCGTCCGCCGTTTGATAGAAATCAATTACACTATCAATACTAAACAACTCCGGCTTGTATGGTTGCGCCATTTTATTATTTATTAAAAGTGAAAAAAGTGATTAATATTGTGGCAAAGTATAATAAGCTCCAAAAGCATAAGCCACATTTGTATTTGCTGGTGCTGTTGCAAGATTAATATAACTTTTTACCCAACTAATTACTATTCCTTGAATATTTGGTAATTCAAAAACATATGGATCAGTACCATTGCTAATATTGTTCATAGCTAATAATGGAATATTCCATACAACTTGTAAATCGCCGCTGTACAATGTTAAAAAACTTTTTTTCATATCTGCTGCTGATACCATAGCACTACCAGTTAATGGTGTCGCACTTAATGTATTAGTAGTGTAAACCTGAAAAGCATTAATAGTTGCATTACGCAATTGTGGCTGATCTTGAAAAAAGTATTTTGTCAATGTACTGCCACTCGGTATTGGTACCTCAATCGCCTGGTATAATTTAAGATTAAGCATTTTGTACATTTATTAATTTAAAAAATGGCGGTAGTGAGCGACCGCCGGCGCTGTTGCGTTTTTTTATAAAAACACAAAAAAATACTATCGAACGCTTGTAACGTTTTGGCATTTAATTCCTCTCCAGATTACAACAATTCTTGGAGCTGTTGATGCTTGCAATGTTCCAATTGCACCAGGTAGAGTAATGTTAGCCTGGATATTACTTGCACCATTTAGTAATAAATTAGGTTCTGCTGCAAAAAATCCTGCTTCTGATCCATCAGTTTGATCTATTGGGAATACAGTTTGTGCTGTTACACCTACTCCGTTTTGAGTTTGCGGTACCCAATAATGACGGTAAATATCCCAAGTAGGCAATACATTTTGATTATTAACCTGAATATTCAAATATCCATTGTACAAATTATACAAAGCTGCTGATGCACCTGATGTACTAAAAGTTGTAGCATTAGGATAACTGTATAAAGGAAATGCAGTAGTTGTTGATGCTGCAGGAGCTGCGATATAAATACCAATTGCAGATACTACAAAAATGTCTTGTAAAGCAAGACGTTGCTCTGTAGCAAACGGTGCGCCATTAGTAGAATCATTAACTAATACCGGTACATGATAGTTTGCGCTGGTAGTTGACATGGCAACTTCAGAACGCAAATATCCTTGAGTTAATACTGCGTGGCTAGTGTCGAATCCTTGACCATGCACAAAATTGCGTGCATTTTCAAAAACTAATCTATTTGATACTTGATTAAGCATTGTAAATTATTTTATTAATTATTAAAAGTGAAAAAAGTGTTTAATTAGAAATCATTGAAGCCTGATGTGTTGACATACCAGTACCAGCAATTGCTCCTCTAGGGTTCATTGCTGTTGGTGCTAAACCTACTCTTTTTTTATATCCTGCTACCTGTGGCATACCAGCAATACCAGGTAAACCAAAAGTTTGCGCTAAACCTAATCCACCTACTGCAATCATCCCTGATCCTAAACCAGCTCCAAATGATGATTTAATTAATCGTGGCATAAACATACCCAATGCAATTGGTGCTGCTGCTGCAACATATTTTGTTGTTTGTGATACTGCGGTACCGCTTGCTGTCATTGTACCAGCTACAGTATTTGATACTAAACGAGCTGCAACTCCACCAGCTATAATTGCTAGTGCATTAGTTGCGTGCGAAGAAATTGCGCCCATACCATGACGTCTGCGTCTGCGATGGGTTGTTTTTTTAGCATGATGCTTTCTGCGTGCCATGTTATTTTATTTTTGAGTTTTATTAAATAAAAAGATTTTAATATTTTTTCAATAGCTTTTTTATTTCGCTATGTTTTTTTCTAATTGTTGCACCAATGGAAGATTTATGTTTTTTCATCATGTGCTGTTTTTGCATACTTTCCAAAGTTTTAATGTCGTGTTTTACTTTATCAATCTCATGCAATACCCTACTTTCTGAAATTGGTTTTTTTAATACCGTTTTTTTAACTGCTGATATTCTTTTTGATAATCCTACTTTTTTAACCGCTTTTTTTCTTGCTACTTTTTTAACTGCTTTCTTTTTTACAGTTTTATGTTTGCTTTTATAAATTGCACTAGCTTGTTTTACGCAATCCATCCATTTTTTATTAGGATATTTTTTTTTTATGTTTTTTGCTTCTTTAATTATCTGTTGTAAAGCTGTCATTTTTTATTTTTTTAATAGTAGAATTAATAAAATTGCGGCACCCCCAATTAATAATAAATTATTTGATGATCCACCAGTTGTTGAACTGCTAAACAAATTACTTATTACAGACATTGGAGCTGTATAGTTAAGCTCTGATGGTGTAAATGATGCCAGGGATAAATTGGCATACATATTATTACCATCTGGAAATGATGATCTAATACTATTCAAATAATTATTCCAATATTGTTTTTGTGCAACTGTTAATTGTTCATAATCATTTGGATAATTTTCTATATAAAATAATAACCATTCTTTAGCTACTACGTCTTCGGCTCCTCTAGGCATTTTTTGCGCTGCTGCAATAACGTGTACTAAACGATCATAAGGCGATAAACTAACTAAATCAGGTTTTAATGTATTAATTATATTTCTAGTATCGGCGGCTGGATGACTAAACCATTGAGTAAATAATGCTGATACAGAGGCAATCTCTGAAGATAATGCCGCCACATCTGCGACTGGATCTAATCCACCCTGTGCCGCTGCTGTTGTTGTTGCCGCTGCTGATGCGGTTAATGTACTAGCAATATCTCCAATACTATTATTATAATTATAATAATTACCGTACGCATCAACTCCAGATAAACCTAC
>TBL_comb48_EPIDRAFT_1001521_pt1 | contig 17000 bp, 20 predicted proteins | sample TroBogEpilimnion_37_FD_10681 | JGI IMG/M metagenome (IMG submission 10681)
AAGCAGGTCTATCGGGGCAAAGGTTCCTGGTGTTTCTTCTTTTTCAGGGGTGAAGTTTAAGCCAAGCCCATTTGAAATCTGCTTAATAATTTCTTTACTTAAGTTTGGAGTTCTCTTTTGTTGATTATCAATGGTAATCTGTCGATTACTATCAGGGTAAAAATATAGCGGAGCAGCATAGGAAATCCCTGCTCCTGCTGATTTATTACCGGCATAACATTGGTCGATTATTGTATCAGTGACAAAAACCGAAAAACTGTAGTTACTCGACATCGGTCTTATCCAACACAAACTATAATTTGTCCCTTTCAAGAAGTGCGTCATAACCTCTTTTCTTGATCTCTCAATAAACAACGGATCGTAATACAGAAATCTTTTATCAAAGGGTCGATAAGAGATCACCTGTATGAATTCAGACGCATAACCGGTTGCAAGCAGTTGGACTTTATTGATTTTCCAGGAGCTATTTTCTTTAAGCTCATATTTCTTAATCAACTCTTCTTTTTCAGAAGCAAAGAAATCCTGAATACGGCGTTCAAGATTCGCTTTACAACTGTCTGTTACAAACTGGTCACGTGCCGTTACAATCCCCACTGAATTGACCGGATATAGTTCATGAACAGCAAAACCCTCACTATACCGTTTAAGGCCTTTTGAATCTTTCTGAATAAACAGGTATTGCGGTGAAGAAAGGGCAAGAGATTTAAATCCAATAGTTCCGAGAGTATTCTTCCAGAGAAAATCGTATTTAAAAGCCCTTTCCCCGTAAAGGTCATAATGCTGCACTTCCGCCAGCTCATCTTTTTTCTTGTTTCTGGTTTTCACAAACAGGTTAATACTTACCCCTTGCTGAATATCAAACACATTCTTGTCAGCCGATCCATCAGGGCAAGCCTCTTTCTTTTTGGAGTTACCGTGGAGGTCAATAATGTAAATCTTGTCAAAGGTGGATAGAAGATTCCACCTCATCCCTCGGAAGGTGGGATTATCCAGAAAGCTGTGGTTGTTGATAAAGGCTAAAACTCCTTCGCCATTTTTCTCGACAAAGTGTTGTCCATAACGTATGAACTTCACATAGTCGTCATTCAGCCATTTCGGATTTTTCTCCTGAAGTTTGCCTCCGCCAGGTTCCTGCTTATAATCTTCCAGAAGCTTTTCAATCCACTCTCCTTTATTTGACGAGTGACCGCTATAGGGCGGATTTCCCATAACCACCATGACCGGCGTATCCCGTTTGATATAATTGGCTTCATTCGCCTCCTGTGAAAGCCAACTGGCAAAAAGTGTCCCTGTTTCACGATGGTGCTCTTCAAGAGAATTGGTCAGAAATACCCGGAATCGTTGTTCAACTGTCGGTTTGTAACCAGTTTCAGCAAGAAGCAGATCGAGCTTCAGGTGAGCCATGGCGTAGGACGCCATCAGGATTTCAAAGCCGTTCAACCTTGGTATAAGATGCGCTTCCACATAGTTGCTCCAGATTCCTTGCTGCCCTTCAAACTGCTTGTGGATATGCTTGATAATCTCCGCCAGAAAGGTGCCTGTACCGGTTGCTGGATCGAGCATCTGCACTTTATGAACCTCAATTTGCTGGGTGGTATAGCCATCTTTTGAGCGCTTGTCCGTTGTTGCTCTCTTGATGTCAACCGTCGTTTTACTGGTATCAGCCAAGCCGTCCTTCAGGCCAAACTCCGTTTTCAGCATATCATCAACGGCACGGACAATAAAATTAACCACCGGTTCCGGAGTATACCATACGCCACGGCTTTTGCGCAATGCCGGATCGTATTCTGCAAGGAACGTCTCATAAAAATGGATGATGGGGTCGTGCTGCTGTGTGGCTTTTCCGAAATCCTTGAGCAGTGCTGCAACATCCGTAGCCTTGAACAGGTCTGCCAACGCATCAACAATCCAGACAATGCGGCTGTCAAGATCGTAGCCGGCAATGTACTGAAACAGTTTTCTGAGAAACGGGTTTGTCCTGGGAATCAACTCGGCAGCCTCTTTTCTGTTAAAATCTTCAATCGTCGGGTCATGCAGACGGGCTGCAAACATACCGTAAGCAATAGTTTGCGAATAGATATCAGCAAACTGTTTCGGGGTAATGTCGTGAATGAGCACTTCCCTGAATCCCTCCAGCTGCTCTTTCAAGCTGTTGTTTGCCTCGCGCAGCACACTGTTCGTCTCGCCGATTGTGCTGGACAGCGCTTTTTCAATCACGTCAGCCAGCAATCGGGCTTTTCCCGCCATCATCTTCGACAGCTTCGATGCCGATGTAATGGTCTGCCCTGCATACCGGCTGAATTCCTGAATCAGGTCGATGAATGCCGCAAAGTTTTCAGGTCGTGCAACAATTTTTCCCTTCTCTATCTCCGCCAGAACGATGGCTGTGGTAAAAACACCGTCCAGATAGAGACGGAAATCGAGATAATCGGTAATGATCAGGTTTGACAGAGAGCTCCGGTAACGCTCAAACTGTTCATTATAATGTTTGCTGTCAAGAGACTTGCCAATGTCCTTGGCCTCGATGTAGCCGACCGGAATGCCTTTTCTGGTCAGGATATAGTCTGGAGCCCCGCAATCAATTCTCTGTGGCTCATTGGTCACATCAACATTGGGTACCAACGCCTTCAGCAGGCTTTGCAGATCACCCCGGTAACTGTGCTCCGTTGATATTCCGGCCTTGAACCGCTTGTTGACAGCCTCGACATACTCCTGAATGGTCATAAGGAGAAGATTATTGATGGGACGAAAATGCTATAAGAACCTGTCGACATCAAAGATAACGACTGCAGCAGATATTTTGATATACAGAGCACCTGGTATTGTTCGCAATCATCAGATGTTCTGCCATGCTGCACCTCATCAGACGTGAACTTGCCATATTTTCGCGGACAGAATGAAAAGTCATATCTTCAAGTCCATGAAGGGAGAAGTCATATTAAACAACGTCGGGTATTGCATTGTATGTCCGTAAGAGTGAAAGGATGAAGAGCTTTTTTCTGAAAATTTACTATATTCTGTCTATAATAGCCAGAATATAAAACTGCTACATCCGGGAGAGTGGGAAATGAGAACATGGCAACTTCAAGAAGCAAAAAATCATTTGAGCGAAGTCGTCAGGAACGCTATCAGTGATGGCCCCCAAAACATTACTCTGCATGGTAAGCCTGCTGCAGTGGTAGTTTCCTATGCTGCTTTTTTAAAGGCAACGGCCAGAACAAGTCCAAAAGAATCACTTTCAAAATTTTTTGAAAGTTCGCCTCTGAGGGATATTGAAATCGACCTTGTTCGAGTGAAAGGAGAGGGAAGAGAAGAGGTGAAACTGTGACGCTTAAGCTCGGGTTTCTTCTGGATACCTGTGTTATTTCAGAGCTGATTAAGCCTTCACCATCATCGAATGTAGTACGTTGGGTCGACGATCATGAGGAAGAGGCTTTTTATATAAGTGTTATCACTTTTGGAGAGATAGAAAAAGGTATTTCGAAGCTGCCGGAAGGGAAGAAAAAAGAACGGTTGCAAGCGTGGCTATACAGAGAGTTGACCGATCGATTCAATGATCGTGTTCTGGATGTTTCTGCTGATGTTGCACATACCTGGGGTAGAATTCTTGGTGAAACTGAAAAAAATGGGCATTCACTGCCGGTTATTGATGCTCTTATTGCTGCAACAGCAATAACCAAAGGATTAACCGTGGTCACTCGTAATACAGATGATATGAAAGAGAGCGGCGTAGCACTCCTTGATCCATGGACCTCACTTTATGAGTGATTTCTATCGGTTTGTTTCCTCCTCTTTTTTGCTGTTATCTTGACGGATAATAGAGGAGATACCCTGAACTGTCTCGATCATGGAGCCAAAGGTACCATCGGGAGAACAAGGTTGCCTTAACTTGCGATTTTTTTTAACACCCGCATCAACCATGATCCGGTTGTTTGTTTCACTTCACTTTTGACTGGAAACCCTTCCTTTTCCCATCGGACAATCCCCTGCTGCATATTGACAGCTTTGCTGTAGCCCTGGTTTATAAGAAAACGGGTGGCCATTAAGCCACGACTGCCAACGTGACAGGCAATAACTACCCTGCGGTCTACAGGTATTTCCTGGTAACGTTTGTTTAACTCGCCTGCAGGAATGAACATGATACTGGGTACATCAAATGATTTCTTTGCTACTTCTTTCGGTTGACGGACATCAACAAGCAATGCCCCTTTCTTAATCATGGCGAGAGCTTTCGTTGGGGTAACTTCCTGGGGATGGTTCATAGTATCTTGTGATGGGTGAAGAGGATTACAACTTTTGTTAAATAACGCTGGAGATGGATTTATCTCTTGCATTATTATATATTTTTTTGTTTAATATACCAATAGGGGGTATAGGTATTTTTTTACGCTTATAAATATCTGCAATTATGGTTACAACCGGGGATGCAATGAACGACGTTATTCTGAGACTGAAAAGGGTGAGTGGTCAGGTAGAGGGGTTGATCAGGATGATTGAAAAGGAAAAGGAGTGTGCAGAGATTATTACCCAGTTTCAGGCGGCAAAAGCAGCGCTTGACAACACCTTTTCGCTTGTGCTTCAGCGTAATCTGAAGCATTGTTTGAGTCAGGACGACTCGAAAAGTGTCGAAAGGATTTTACAACTCATTTCAAAACAGTAACACGCTATGAAGGTCTATAAAGCATTGATCGGTTTTTGTGTGGCGGGTACGCTGACGTCGCCGCTTCCGGCTCAAGCCGGTGATACCACCATGAAGCTCTCTCTTGCCGATGCCATTTCGATGGCCCGTCAGAATAATTCCAGCATCAAGGCTTCCCGCAGCAGGATTGATCAAGCTGAGGCGAGGGTGGTTCAGACCCGTCAGTCATCGCTGCCGAAAGTAACCCTGTCGGAGACGCTTATGGTGACGAATGATCCGGGAGCCGCACTTGTCTTCAAACTGCAGCAGAGCAGTATCCAGGCTATCGATTTTATGCCTGACAAGCTCAATAATCCCAATGTCATCAATGACTTCAATACCTCTCTGCAGGTCATGCAGCCTGTGTACAATGCCGATGCCGCAATAGGCCGAACCATTGCGCACACGGCAAAAAAAGCCGAGGAGCATATGGCCGTCCGGACTGAGGAGACCATTGGTTTTCAGGTCAGCAAGGTTTACTACGGGCTTATCCTTGCACGAAAAAATATTGAGGCTGTCGAACAGTCCATAAAAACCATGCAGGGGCACAGCAATGAGGCGGCTAAAGCTTTCAGCGTGGGGTTGATGACGAAGTCCGACAAGCTTTCGACTGAGGTGAGGCTTGCAGAGCTTCAGGAACAGAAGCTTATGCTGTACGATGCGATAAAGGATGCGACCGATGCATTGAGGGTGTTGCTGCATCTTGGTTCGGGTGTCACCATTGTTCCGACCGGCGATCTTGTCGTTGATGGTGTGGTGCCAGGTACCGACAACAACACGGTGCCTGAAAACCGGGCTGATCTCAAAGCACTGGAAACCGGCAGGCAGATTGCAGGTTATCAGGCGGATATGGCCCGTGCATCAAGACTTCCCCGTGTGAACGCATTCCTGCAGACCAACCTGCACAGTGACAATATTTTCAGCGGCGGTTCAAGCTGGGCGCTCGGCATGAATGTGCAATGGAATATTTTTGATGGCTTGGCTTCAGCCGGGCGTATGCAGGAGGCGAAGGCCCAGGAGCACGAGGCTATGTACAATTATGAAGCGGCCAGGAGCAACAGCATTGCTGAAGTGGACAAATCGATCAGGTCGATGCGGACTGCCAAAGCCAGAATTGCCGTTGCCCAGAAATCAATTGAAGAGAGTAAGGTCAGCCTTGATTATATCGGTGCACAGTATAAAACAGGCATGGCAATGACCTTTGAGCTTTTGATGAGGGAGCAGGCCCATACCTATGCGAAAATGCGGCTGAACCAGGCGAAGTATGATTACTGCGTGGCAAAAAGTGAGCTGGCATACTACAGGGGTAACGAAATGGATTTAAAAAACTGACGTGAAACAAGACCATGAAAACTGGTATCAGAAAGAGTGTGTGGCTTCTTACGATTGCACTTACCCTGTTGTTCGGGGGCTGTGGGCATAATGAGTTGAAGCCGGTGACGAGCGGAAAGCCGGAACTTCCTGCAGCAGTTGAACATATTGTGCCGGTTCGCTCTGGCGGCGGTGCAGCTGGTGAAGCAGAGTTTTTGCTGGTGCCGCAGTCTGCCATAGTCCGAAGAGGAGAACTTACAGGGATTCTTGTTGTCGGAGCTGATGACCGCCTGTCGTTGCGATGGATAAGGACAGGCCGATTGATGCAGAGTGATGTTGTTGTTCTCGGGGGGTTGGATAAAGGGGAGTTTATTGTGGGAACTTATGATCCTGCATTGCATGAAGGAGTAACCGTTAAAAAAAGTCCGCGTGTGACTGAGGAGGATCAGAGCAAATGAATGAAGGCATTGCCGGTAAACTTGCAAAACAGTTTATCAATTCAAAGATTACGCCGCTGTTGATGGTGGCGGCTCTGCTTGTGGGGATTATGGCGACGTTTATGACACCGAGGGAGGAGGAGCCGCAGATTGTCGTTCCCATGGTTGATCTGTTTATTCCGTTCCCCGGTGCACCACCGGCCGAGATTGAAGCACGGGTTGCCAAGCCGATTGAGCGGACGCTGACTGAAATTCCGGGTGTGGATTATGTCTATTCGACCTCCATGCCGGATGTCGCCCTGGTGACGGTGCGTTATAAAGTCGGCGAGGATGCGGAGAAAAGCATGGTGAAGCTCTGGTCGACCCTGATGAAAAACATGGACAAGATGCCCCAGGGTGTCCAGTTTCCGTTGATGAAAAAGGTCTCGATTGATGATGTTCCGGTGCTTAACCTCACGTTCTGGAGCAAGAGCAGGGATCCTTACGAGATCAGGAAAGCAGCGGTAGCGGTTGCCGATGAGCTGAAAAAGATCAAAAATATCGGTGACGTCGAGATTAAGGGTGGGTTGAAACGTCAGATCAAGATTGTGCTTGACAAGCAAAAGCTCCTGAAGTACAACGTCAGTCCGCTGCAGATTACCCGTCAGGTGCAGATGGCCAACAGCCAGATGACATCGGGTGATTTCAAGCAGATGAACCAGGAGATTGTTGTCCGCACAGGAAAGTTTCTGGAGAGTGCGGCTGATGTGGGTAATATCGTTGTCGGTATCTCTGGCGCCTCGCCGGTTTATCTGCGCGATGTCGCCAGTGTGGTTGACGGGCCTGAAGAGGTCAATAACTACAACTTTTTCGGATGGGCGGCTGCTGCTCCCAAGGGTTCAGTGTCGGGTGAGTACCCGGCAGTGACCTTGACGGTTGCCAAGCGTAAAGGGGGCGATGCCTCTCTGCTTGCCGAGAAGGTTATCGCAAGGGTTGCAGGGCTCCGCCAGACGGTTGTTCCATCTGACATCACGGTTACTGAGACCAGGAATTATGGAGCGACAGCTTCTGAAAAGGTCATGACCCTTCTGGAACATCTGCTGATGGCTGTTGTTGCCGTCACGATTGTCGTCGGGTTTTTCCTCGGCTGGAGAGGATCGCTTGTGGTTCTGGCTTCGGTGCCGATAACCTTTGCCCTGACGCTGCTGATCTATTACCTGCTGGATTATTCGCTCAACAGGGTGACGCTGTTTGCGTTGATCTTTGTGACCGGTATTGTTGTTGATGATTCCATTATCATTGCCGAGAACATCCATCGTCACTTCGCCATGAAGCGTCAGCCGAAACTGCAGGCGGCCATTACGGCGATCAATGAGGTGGGTAATCCGACCATTCTTGCAACGTTTACCGTTATTGCGGCCGTGCTGCCGATGGTGTTTGTGTCGGGTCTGATGGGGCCGTATATGAGTCCGATGCCGATTGGTGCTTCGCTTGCCATGATTTTTTCGCTGCTGGTTGCCCTGATTGCTACGCCCTGGCTCTCGTTCCGCCTTTTGAAAACTGAGAGTGGTCACACGGAGGAGTATGATGTTACCAAAACAGGGTATTACAAGGTTTTCAATACGTTACTCTCTCCGTTTATTGAAAGTCCGTTTAAACGGTGGCTTGCGTTTGGTGTTGTGGGGTTGATGCTGGCTGGTGCGATTGCGCTGGTGCCGCTGAAGGCTGTGCAGATGAAGATGCTGCCGTTTGACAACAAGAATGAGTTTCAGGTTATTCTGGATATGCCGGAAGGCACTTCGCTTGAGCAGACGGCCAGAGTCGCCAAGGAGGTTGCCGCCTATCTGAAAACCATACCTGAGGTCAGCAGCTACCAGTACTATGTCGGGACCAATGCGCCTATCAATTTCAATGGTCTTGTGCGTCACTACTATCTCCGTCAGAAGGCGAATATGGCTGATATCCAGGTGAATCTTGTGCATAAAGGCGACCGTCAGGCGCAGAGCCACGACATTGCCAAACGGGTGCGACCTGGTGTTCAGCAGATTGCGCTGCGTTATCATGGGAATGCCAAGATCGTCGAGATTCCGCCGGGGCCCCCTGTTATGTCGACGCTGGTTGCTGAAATTTACGGGCCGTCGCAGAGTGAGCAGATTGCTCTTGCCAGTCAGGTGAAACAGGTGTTTAAGGAGACTCCCGGTGTTGTCGATGTTGACTGGGTGGTTGAAGCTGACCAGAAGGTGTACAATCTGGTGGTCAATAAAGAGCGGGCTGCTTTCCGGGGAGTGAGCGCGGAACAGATAGCCCAGACGCTGCGTCTGTCGCTTGCGGGCATGGATGTGGGGCTGATTCATACGGGAAATGATCTTGATCCGGTAACGATTCAGGTACGGCTGCCACAGTCTGACAGAACATCCCTGCATGACCTTACCGGTATTTTTGTGCAGTCTCAGGGTATGGGAAGTCTGACAACCCGCTTGCGTGCCGGTGAAATGATTCCACTGTCGGAACTGGTGAAGGTTGAGGAGAAAATCCAGGAGAAGAGCATTTTTCACAAGGATCTCCGCCGGGTGGTGTATGTGACTGCGGATGTTGCCGGTGCGACGGAAAGTCCGGTCTATGCCATGCTCGATATGGATAAAAAAATCCAGAAGATCAAGCTGCCTGCGGGGTATTCGATTAATCCGCTTTATACGGCGGCTCCAACTTCGGAGGATAAGATGGCGATGAAGTGGGACGGTGAGTGGCAGATTACGTTTGAGGTGTTCAGGGATCTGGGAACGGCGTTTGCGGTGGTGCTGGTCATTATTTATCTGTTGATTATCGGGTGGTTCCAGTCTTTCAAGACGCCGCTGATTATGATGATTGCGATTCCGTTGAGTCTTGTGGGGATTATTCCGGGGCATTGGCTGCATGGGGCGTTCTTTACGGCGACGAGTATGATCGGGATGATTGCTCTGGCGGGTATTATGGTGCGGAATTCGGTGCTGCTGATTGATTTCATACAGATTCGCAGGGCGGAAGGGGTTGCGTTGAAGCAGGCGGTCATTGAGTCTGCTGCAGTAAGGACTCGGCCGATTATTCTGACGTCGGGGGCGGTGGTTATCGGGTCGATTGTGATGCTTTTTGATCCTATTTTTCAGGGGCTTGCTATTTCGCTGATTTGGGGCGGCATTCTTTCCACTATTTTGACGCTGGTGGTGGTGCCGATTGTGTATTACATGGCTGAAAAAAAATCTGACAAACCTTCTATGACAAACGTATCATGAAATTACTGGCNATAATGGGTTATGAGGAGACTCGCCCGATGGTGCGGCGTCTGTTTCAGGAGCATCAGGTGTCGATGATGAGCAGTATGGATATCAAGGGGTGCAATTGTGAAAAAAAAGGATTACAGGCAGAGGCGTGGTGGCATGCTGATGCGATAGTGGGCACCTATTCTACGCTTTGTTTTGCCATCCTTGATGATGACAAGGCTGCTGCGATTATGCTGGAACTTGAGAAGAACCCGATAGCCGTGGAGAAGGATTTTCCGGCCCGTGCGTTTCTTATGCATGTTGAGAAAACGGCCTGATGTCGCTCGTAAGGGGGAGTGGTAGTGAAACGGGGATACTGAAGTCGGTGACAATTGTTGTTGTGGCTGCTTTTTCTGGCTCCTGCGGATTATTCTCGCGTGCTGAAGGCGAAGAAGAAGGGCAAGATTAAAAGTATTAGTAACTGAGAGATTTGCAGTACGTTGAAGATTTCGCGGGCGAGGTATTACAATGTATGTTGGTTTATAGCTATTTAGTTATGATAAAATACATTATCATGTTTTCGTTTAAAAACGAGGAGCATACTATGAGCTCCTCCTGCAGGCGTTCTGGACGACTTAAGCTTTCAGCCGCTTTACGCCACACGGGATATCGCACTCTTGAAGATCGGTATAGAAAACAATCAATAATGATCTCTTCTCAGCTTTCTGTTGCCAAGAGGCATGATGTAATTGGGGAGTCGACAATTGCTGATGGAATCATGCATCGGCTGCTCAGAAATGCTCATCGGATTGAGCTGAAAAGCGAATCATTGTGACGGAAAAACTGGATAAAATTGTGTAAGTTTTAACAGCAAATCTGGCCTAAAAAAGGTGGCACACTTTCGCCCGGTAAGGGTGGTACAGTTTGGTGTGGAACGTGCCGCGGCCATACTCGTTACAACTGACGAAGCCTTCATTGAAAAAGACTGGCATGTAGTTCGTGCGCTTAACTTGCTTAACAGCCTTCATATCCAAGGATTACAACTGGCTTTTGGAGGCGGAACATCGTTAGCCAAAGCAGGACTTATCAAACGCTTTTCTGAAGATATGGATTTTAAAGCCACCATACATTTCTGAGCACTCAGACCGTTACCCCTCTTTCTTTACAAACTTTAAAATCCGTTTCCTGAAGTGACACCTGAAGAGTTATTGGCGTATAATGCTCAGGCAAAGGTACCTTTGCATCGGGATCCGTTACTTAACGGCACTAACCATGTAAGTAACTGCGTGTGTTATATCGGTATTGCTTAAACTCTCGTTTCCTCCCTTGGGCGGCATGGCGCCGGTTTTGCCTTCGAACCCTTCAATCGATTTTTTGACGATCATATCCATTCCACCATGAGCAATTCTTTCGCTCCAGGCAGTTTTATCGCCAGGTTTGGGAGCGCCCGCTACACCGGAATCATGGCAGCCAGCACAGTTGGCTTCATAGACTGTTTTGCCATCGGCAAGTTTCAGCTGGCCTGAAGTGACCTCCTTTGATGGTGCTGTCTGTTTGCTGGCCGATACCTTCTCAGGGTTGCATGCTCCGAGAAACGTAAGTCCAGCAATCAAAAAAAATAGAAACGGTTTCATAATAAGTGTTCTATGGCTTGCAGATTAGGGAAACGATGCATATAATAGATTTATACCAATACAGGGTATGGGTATAAAATGATAAATTAACGGAATAAAAACAACCGATTTTTTGCACAGGTTCCGGTCAGGAAAATATTTCCGGCCCCCTGTGTGAATGTGAACATACATCAGGCTTTGCGGTTAACTTGATTTTAAGCTTATGCTTATAAATATGTTATGACGTTTTACCATCAACCATTGTCACTCTTGTCTTATCTATGAAAAGCGAAATGATCGTAACGTTCGGGGGCGGAAAAAAGGTTAATGCCGAATTTAATGGCTTTACCATTCATACCGACCAGGCGAAATATGCGGGTGGCGAGGGTTCTGCGCCTGAACCTTTTGCTCTTTTTCTTGCTTCCATCGGCACCTGTGCCGGTATTTTTGTCTTGTCTTTCTGCCAGAGCAGGGGTATACCGACAGATGCTATCCGTATCGTTCAGTCTCACACGGTTCATGAGTCAGGGCGTGGGATAGGAAAAATCGAGATCGCCATTGAGCTGCCACCGGATTTTCCTGAAAAGTACAAGGATGCTGTTATCAGTGCGGCTAATCTCTGTGCGGTAAAGAAGCATATACAGACACCTCCTGAGTTTGTAGTCACAACGATCGCACGCTGACCAATGCATAAGGTGCTGATTCTAGGTGGAGGCATAGGCGGTGTGGCATCAGCCATTGCTTTTCGGAAACAAGGGTTTGAGGTAGAGCTGGTTTCGGAACGGGACTATCTTTTTATCTATCCGCTGGCGATCTGGATCCCGGTCGGGAGTATGCAGTTCAAGGATGTTTCGATGCCATTGTCAAAACTGGCCCGCAAACACGGTTTTTCACTGACGATCGACAGGGTTGCTGCGCTTGATGGTGATGCTAAAACCGTCACCCTTGAAAAAACTGGTGTTCTTGACTCCCCTGCTCTTGTTGTTATCGCTCTCGGTGCTTCAAAACTGAAGCATGAGGGTATTGAGCATACCTGTTCCATTTGCGGCAAGCCTGAAGAATCGCTGCGCCTGAAGGAAAAGATTGAGGCGCTGGTTGCTCGCGGAGGCGGCAGGATTGCTCTCGGATTTGGCGGTAATCCCAAAGATGCAAGTGCGGTACGTGGCGGTCCTGGATTTGAACTCCTTTTCAACCTTGATTATCACCTTAAAACACTGGGTATTCGAGACGAATTCGAGATAACCTTTTTTGCGCCTATGGCCGAGCCCGGTGCACGAATGGGGAAAAAAGCACTTTCGGCCATGGCTGCCATGCTTAAAGCTAAAAACATTGCAACCCGTTACGGCAAAAAAATCAGTCGCTTTGAACCGGATGGTATTGTTTTTGAAGACCAGAGAAAGCTTGAAAGTGACCTCACCATGTTTATTCCAGCCGGTGAGGGAGATGCGGTAATCAGGAGATCAAACCTGCCTCAAAACATTGCCGGGTTTATCTGTATTGATGATTACTGCCGGATTGAGGGAATCAAAGGATGGTATGCCGTTGGCGATGCTGCTGCTCTGGAAGGCCCGGAATGGAAAGCAAAGCAAGGGCACATTGCTGAATTAATGGCCGGGAATGCTGCCTGTAATGCAGCGATAGAGCATTCGGGCCGGCAGGCTGCCATGAAGGGTTATCAGGCCCATTTGAATGTTCTCTGTATGATGGATATGGGCGATGGCGCCGGTTTTGTCTATAAAAACAGCCTCAGAGAGGTGTTTATCCCCATGCCGATTGTCGGTCACTGGCTGAAACAAAGCTGGGGGCACTACTATAAACTTTCCAAACTCTGGATATGAAAAACAATCGGGTCAAAAGACCGACACACTGCCGCATCGAACAGGGGGAGGTTGGCCACTCTGATAAATTTGATCGGGAAGCACGGCAGTGGGATGACAATCCTCAACGGAAAGTGCTGGCACAGTGTGTTGCAAAAGCAATCATTGCAGCAGCAAAACCAGCAAAGAGCATGCTTGCCCTGGAATTCGGATGCGGCACTGGGTTGGTCACGCTTGAAATTGCTCCGCTGGTGAAAAGGCTTTATGCCGTTGATACCTCCAGGGAAATGGTGGCGATATTGCGGGATAAAATAGATACGTGCCGGATAACAAACATTGAAGCGAGCTGCCTTGATATTTTATCACCTTCGGCAAACGATTTCGATGAAAAACGTTTTGATCTGATGTACTGCAGCATGACCCTGCACCATATCGATGATACCGAAGGGTTTTTAAGCCGGATATCACATCTTCTTTCTCCAGGCGGCATGATCTGTATTGCTGATCTCGTAGAGGAGGACGGCCTGTTTCATGATGACCCTCTTGAAAAGGTTCATCGTGGGTTTGACCGTGACGGACTTGCTGCAATGCTGAAAGCTGCGGGCCTGGAGCCAACATCGTTTGAGATTATTCACACCTTTAACAAAATAAACAGATCAGGCGCAACTGCTGCATATCCGGTATTTCTGGTTACCGCGACTAATACAATATCATCCTAACCTTGTAATACTTTTCACTATGAATATCGATCGTCTGGTGTTTGCAATTGCGGGTATTTTTATTCTTTCCAGCGTTTTACTCTCCGTCTATCATAACCAGAACTGGCTCTGGTTCACTGGTTTTGTGGGAGCAAACCTTTTTCAGGCAGCATTTACGGGCTTCTGTCCGCTTGCCAAAATTCTTCAGTCTGTCGGTGTTGTGCCCGGTAACGCGTTCAAATAGATGAGCATATCTTTCAGAACCATTAAAAACATTGAGTGTCTATGGCAAAGGTTGTTGTTTTAGGAGCCGGTGTGGCAGGTCACACCGCAGCCTCATTTCTGAAAAAGAAACTTGGCAAACATCACGAGGTCATTGTTGTTACCCCGAACAGTTACTACCAATGGATTCCGTCAAACATCTGGGTTGGTGTCGGCCAGATGACTATTGATGATGTCCGCTTTGAGCTGAAAAAAGTCTATAACCGCTGGGGCATTGTGCTTAAACAAGCCAAAGCGCTAGGAAATCCATCCGGAAGGCGATGCGGAAATCCGGAAAGGCTATGTGACGATAGAGTATACCGACAGTGTACGGAACGGTCAGACCGAAAAAGTGGACTATGATTATCTGGTCAATGCAACCGGTCCGAAGCTTAATTTCGAGGCGACAGAGGGACTTGGTCCAGATAAAAACAGCTTCTCGGTCTGCACCTATAACCATGCCGCCCATGCCTGGGAACACCTTCAGGATAATATCAAAAAGATGCAGGCTGGACACAAACAGCGTATCCTGATCGGTACCGGCCATGCGATGTCCACCTGCCAGGGTGCGGCCTTTGAATATATTCTGAATGTGGCTTATGAAATCTCAAAACGCGGCCTCAGCGATAAAGCGCAGATTACCTGGTTGTCCAATGAGTATGAGCTGGGTGATTTTGGTATGGCAGGCGCCTTTATCAACAGGGGCGGTTATTACACCCCGACGAAGGTCTTTACTGAATCCATTATGGCTGAGTACGGCATCAACTGGATCCGACGGGCCGGAGTTCATAAGGTTGAGCCGGGTAAAGCGCACTACGAAACGCTTGCAGGTGAAGAACTGACCCAGGAGTTTGATTTTGCCATGCTTATTCCCTCATTCTCAGGAGTAGGGCTGACCGCTTTCGATAAGAGTGGAGTGGAGATTACCGACAAGATGTTTGCACCGAACAAGTTTATGAAGGTTGATGCAAATTACACGGCGAAGGCCTTTGAGGATTGGGAGGCGGAAGACTGGCCCTCAATTTATCAGAACCCTCTTTTCAAAAACATCTACGCTCCGGGTATTGCCTTTGCCCCTCCACACCCGATTTCGAAACCTATGACAAGCCCGAGCGGTCGACAGATATTTCCAACGCCACCACGTACAGGCATGCCGTCCGGTGTTATGGGAAAAATTGTAGCGCTTAATATTTCGGAAAAGATTCAGGGAGCGACAGAGCATCGCCATAAAGCATCAATGAGCAAGATGGGCGCAGCCTGTATTGTATCGGCAGGGTTTGGTTCGTTTGATGGCCTTGGTGCTTCAATGACCCTGTTTCCTGTGGTGCCGGACTGGCAAAAGTATCCTGAATGGGGGCGTGACATGAACTACTCGGTTGGAGAGGCCGGTCTTGCCGGACATTGGCTGAAAGTAATACTGCACTACCTCTTTTTCCATAAAGCAAAGGGCTACCCGTTCTGGTGGTTAATTCCGGAATAACCTGTATTTTGAAAATAACCTCAAATTTGAAAAACTTATGGGCACGAATAAAGTCAAGGCGTATTACGACGAAGCTTATCCGCCGGTACCGTCAAAAGGCACTCTCTACTGGCGGAAAAACCTGCTGTGGCAGCTTGTTCGCTTTGTGGTGTTGAATGTTAAGATGATAAGAATTGTTGTTGGCGGTCACTCCTGACAGCCGGTAAGACTTGATCTTCAAAGCAAAGTATGTACAAAGCAACTTGAAGCACTGACAAATGTTGCTTTGTACGTCTCTGTTATCATAATTTGCAGGAGCTGTTTTTGCCCGGTTTTTCATTACAACAGCAACTTCCACCTGTCGAAATATTCAGCACGGTGTAGAGTGGACAAAACCCTATCAACGAGGTCAGAAGCGGTACAAGTCCAACAGCTCCCCACCACGATTGATTGATGACTCCTGCGACAATAACGACAACTCCGACAACAATCCGGATTATTTTATCTGTTTGCCCTACATTTTTCTGCATGTGTTCTTTCTTGTTTAACGGTGAGTGAAATCAGGGATATAAGAATAGCGAATAGCGGTTTATTCAATTAATTATACAACTTTGCACATTGATAAACAATTGATATATGATGGCGTCCTCTTAATAATTGATTTACCTCTAAAGAGAATAACATGAATAAACAGCTTATTAACAATTGTATAAAAAACGGCATTTGACTTAGCAAAATCATTCACAATTGTTACTTGAAAAATGAAATAAATATACATGCTGAATTCTTAAAGCCATCTTAAATTTACAAATAAAGCCCTATTGAAATAATCACGTAAGATATTTATTATAAGTATTTTATAAAATAATTATATCTAAAGAAACCTCTTGCATCAATCAATTGTTTGGTCTTGTATTGATTATTTAACTACATTTATTTGATAAGTATTACAGGAAAGAAGTTTTTTTAATTAATGTAATGATCTCTATCGCTATGAAACGATTATTGTTGATAATGGGTATGGGGTTGTTGTTCAATTCTGCAGCACAAGCAGCAACAGGCAGTGAAGATGGTAAAGCTATCTTTGACAAGAACTGCAGCGTTTGCCATTCCATTATGCCACCGCCAAAAACAGCTCCGCCTATTACCCCACTCGCTTCCCGATACCACCAGAGATTCACAACAAAAAAAGACGGGGTTAATCACCTTGCTGCCTACCTGAAAGCACCGGAAAAGAACAAAGCAATTGAACCTCAAGCAATTACGAGATTCGGTATGATGCCAGCTCTCAATCTACCAGATTCAGAACTGAGAGCCGTAGCTGAATGGGTATGGGATCAGTACAACCCGAATATGGGGATGGGACGAGGGATGGGGATGGGACGGGGAATGAACCAGCAGTAAAGGTTTAAGAGCCCTCGCTGCCATGAAACGATTATTGCTTATCACTTTAGCCTTGCTGTTCAGTCCTGCGTCAATTACAGCGAAAACCACTGAACAGCACGCAAGTT
>TBL_comb48_EPIDRAFT_1001522_pt1 | contig 16996 bp, 5 predicted proteins | sample TroBogEpilimnion_37_FD_10681 | JGI IMG/M metagenome (IMG submission 10681)
GAAAAAACCACCAGATAAAGTTTTGCCTAATTATAGAGCTATTAAACAAACTTTATCCAATGTTGTAAAACATAAAAGTTCTCAAGATGTTTTACTTAAAACTGTTTTATCTGCTCATAAAATTGTTATTCATGCTATGCAGTTTATGAAAATGTATTTAATAAATGAGTATGATAAAAATGTCAAATTGCCAGAAATTGACCATCCTTTTGTTTCTAATATTATGAAAATTATTTGTGAAGAAAGCAATAATACAAATAATAAGAAACAAGGAAGACCACCAAATGCTAAAACTGTAGCATTAAAAGACACACTACAAAAATTCTATATTGAACACTATAAACAAACTATTACTACTAATGAAGTATTATCATACACTCATATGAATACTATTTTAGATTATCTTACTATTGATACTATTACAATTTATGAAACAAACATTAAACAACATTATGTAGAATATGTTGAACGTTTTATTAATATTCTATTTGAACGAAAACAAAAAGTATCAAGTATGACTAAAGATGAAACATCTGCATTTTATTCTAAATTACGAAAAATTAAAAATACTATTTTAGATGGTAATAAAGATTTACCTACTGAATTATCCGAACACATTAAATTTCTAATTCCTCAAAGAAAATTCAAAAAAGATAATATGTATTATGATATTCAATGTTCTCCGCAAGATTATTTACCTTGTATGATTTATATGATGAAATTTATTGAAGATAAAGATGAAAGTATAAAAAATGTATTTCCATTACGCTCAGATATTATTCCTAAATATATAAGAATTGATACTACTACTTTAGTTCATTTACTTATTACTAAAAAACAAGGTTCTAAAGAAGATTTTCTTACAGAAGGTAATTTAATTAAACGACAACCTGAAATATGGAAATATTTCTTTCATACAGAGAAATCGTATTTTAGTTCTAATAACTATATTTTTAACTATATGATTGAAACTGATGGTATTGCATGTTCAATTCTATTAGTTCGTAAAGATGTAGCTGGAAAAAGATTTAAGCCAACTATAAAAACAGAGAAAGAATATTATATAGATGATGTTGATAATTCTATTCTAAAAGATAAAAATATAGTTGCGATAGATCCGAACAAATCTGATCTGATTTATTGTATTTCTAAACAGAATGACGAAACATTACATTTTAGATATACACAAGACCAAAAACGAAAAGAAACTAAAGATAAAAAATATAGAAATATTAGAGATGAACTAAAGAAAATAACAATTATAAATAATAAGACAATTATTGAATGGGAAACTGAGTTAAGTAAATTTAATCGTAAAACTTTACAATTAGATAAATATAAAGCATATTGTAAGAAAAAGAATGAAGTAAATTCATATTTGCTTTCATTCTATGAGCAAAAAATATTTAGGAAACTAAAATGGAATGCTTTTATGAATAGAAGACGTTCAGAACATAAAATGATTAATAAGTTCAAAGAAAAATTTGGTTCTCCATCAGAAACCATAATTAGTTTTGGTGATTGGGAACAGAAGAAACAAATGAAATATAAAGAACCAACTAAAGGAATTGGTATGAGAAATTTATTCAGAAAGGCAGGTTATCAAGTCTATTTAGTAGATGAATTTAGAACAAGCTGTAGATGTTCTAAATGCGAAGGTGAATGTGAAAAATTCAGAGAATGTCAAAATCCACGACCTTGGAAGAAGAATGAAACCATTCTACGCCATGGGCTTCTCATGTGTAAAACATGTAAAGGCTTATGGAATAGAGATGTAAATAGTTCTTTGAACATATTCAAGATAGTGGAAGCAAAAATAGCAGGAAAAGAAAGACCTGTCTATTTGCAACGAAAACAAATTGTCAGTAATACTACTTCGGTATTACATAACCAAATTTTAGATGTGGTTGAAACACCGCAACTTTGATATTTTTTTTGGATTTAATCGTCCATTTTAAAATTTCAAAGGTCTAAATTGTAATAATATTCTTATTAAAAATACAACAATTAAAAATCTAAGATATAATATTAATGTAAATGGTAAGATTCAAGAAATAATAGTACCTGTATGTGGCTATAAGATTCTCTTAATGGATTTTGAATTTAGTAAAACTGATGGAAATGTACAACAATTTTATAAAGATTTCAAATTAAATTTTGGATCTTCAATATTGCAATATATAGCTAGACTTGAATTTATTAACTATGATAAACTATCTGATATACCAAGAATAATTAATAAACTATTCGAAAAAAGTAAAAATAAAGAAGATGCACTATTGATTCTTGATTTATTTACAATTATTGATGAAATCTAACGGGGTATTGCGTAAAAGTATTTATGGATTACACATATAAGACTTTATATAAGACTTATTTAGTGTTAGATGGCGGCCGCGGCGGAGGTACTGATGGCTAAATTACAAGATATACCATTAGAAAAAGATTGGTTGGATGATCCGAATCCACATAAATTCTCTATCTTTTGGGCATCAGGTATGTATAAATTAGTAAATTATAATATGAGAACTACAATATTGGAAAAGATATTAGAATATTTACCTAATACATTGTGGTTTATTCAAAATTATCTAAAATATTTTCAAGATTATGGTATTACAAGTAAAGAATTAATTCAAAGAAATATTACTAAATTATACAGAGGTATACGTAATACATCATATTTTGAAATAAAAATAGGAGACACTTATAATGATAGAGGATTTATAGCTACATCATATGAATTTAATATAGCTGACAATATATCTGGAAGAGACATGATTTTATATTTTGATGTTAACTCAATACCATTAGATACAAAAGTTGTTATAATTGATGATAGAATAGAAATGTATTTACAAGAATCCGAGGTTTTATTAATGCCGGGAAAAATCACTATAGTAAATGAAAAAAATACTAAATATGAACCAGATATATCTTTAATAAATTCTTATTTAAAAGCTCCTACACCTACTATTAAAATGTTAGGAGGAGGGGCTTTCAAAATACCAAATATAAAAATAGAAGGTAAATTATTAGTATTTTATAGAGCAATACATAATAGACCAGTTGAAGTTCTAAAAGTAAGAACAGTTCCATTAGAACCTGATAAAGAATTCCATCGCAATCTAAAAAGAACAATGGATTTATATGAATATATACCTGAATTTATACCTGAATTTATAGATTTACGGAATATTACACTCAAACCTCCTGAAAATATAAGTAATGAAGAATATACTGAAGCAAGATTAAAAAGAGATTCATATATGATTCATATAGCATTATGGAATGGCGAAGAAATAGAGACTATACATTTATTTGAATATGCTTTATTATTTGAAGAAGTATTTGATATGTCTAAAAAAGATATAGTTCAAAGCGAATTAAAAAGATTATTAAAAGAAAATTTACCTGTCTAAAAAATACCAAAATAATCTTACTTACGATGAGTTCTATTTGCTTGCATGCAAGCGCCGCAGTAACTGATCATGTCATGATCTAATTATCGTACACTTGTTTCATCATACGCGAATACCTTTAGTTCTTGGATTAATTCACAGAATTCATTTGTAACTTCTTTTTGTTTTTCATCGGTATCATTTATATATCCGCCATCTGTGAAATAATCCAGTTTCCTCTCTAATTCTTTATGTTTATTTCGAGCGTTTTCAGATAAAATAACATTACATAAGTCATTTGTAAAATTCGAAACAAGTTGCGGAAATACCGATTTATCTAATCTTGTTACCCATTTATTATTACCAATATGAACTTTCGAATGCATTGATCGCAGGTTTGTCTTTCGTACACATTGATTCTCTTTTATAGAAAATAACTCCTTATTATAATCTTTAATCATTTGAAGGGCATTTGTATATTTCGCTAATAACCATTTAATTTTCTTATGAAATGCCTCAGTTTTTACAAAATTACAATTGTCTACATCAGTTGAAAAAGATATTAGATTTATATTATTTTGAGTATTATTTATATTTGTATTATTTTGAGTATCTATATTATTCTGAGTATCTATATTATTCTGTGTATCTATATTTTGTACCAATGACTGATTTCTAAGAGTGTCTTTGTCTGTTTCTCTGGCTTTTGCACGTATTGCCGCTGCCGCTTCAGCCTCTAATTTAACTTTACATTTCTTTTGATGTCTGTATTTATTATGCGATAATGTAAATATCTCTTTGCAGTGTATACATTGTAATGGGTTTATCTTTCCATTACAATTTCTTACATGTCTAATATAATTTTGGCTACTAGATAATATTTTTTCACATTTATGACATTGTTTCTCATGCAAAGTATTAGGTGATAATTTAGCAACAAATGGGATACTATTTTGTTCATTTGGGATACTATTTTGTTCATTTGGGATACTATTTTGTTCATTTGGGATACTATTTTGTTCATTTGGGATACTATTTTGTTCATTTGGGATACTATTTTGTTCATTTTGTTTAACATCCGTCTTTTCAACTTCTATATGTTTTATCACCACATGCTGAGTTAAATTATATCGCCGGTTACTTTTGTAGTCACAATATTCACACAAGAATATTTTAGCACTTTTATTCATCTTACTATAACAATACATATATTTATATTTTTAAATAAAATAGTCTACCATAATTTTGCTTATTTATAAACTAGTAAAAAATATAAGATTACTATAATGATAATATAAATAATAGTATAATATAATTAAGATTACCATATATTTGCTTATAAAAATAGTATAAAATAGAGAGAGAGAGAGCCGAAGAATTTTATAAGTCATCGAGAAATGTTTTTCCCGTTATATAGCCGGCCTTAAAATAAATATTCGTTCTTTTTTGATTTAAGCCTAATTATAAAAATAATTAATAAGGTTACTAATTAGAATGGCTAGTTTTACGCCAACGACAACGGCGTTTACAACTTCGAGTACTGTTGCGACTCAGCAGATAAATCAAACCGTTGCTGATCCATACTGGGCAAATGTAGTTTTATTAATGCATTTTGATGGACCGAATGGGTCCACGCAGTTTATTGATTCAAGTAGTTTTGCGAATACAATATCCAATCAGAGTACATCTTATCCTGCACAGATTTCAAGCACTCAATCCAAATTTGGCGGTGGTGCATTAGGTGGCGCAAGTGCTGTCTCTTCTTACTACACAAATGTAGCTACATCCCCTTGTTTCTCATTTGGAACTCGTGATTTTACAATAGAATTTTGGTATTATTGGAATGGAACATATGCAACAACTTCAGGTACGCAACAGGCTCTTATATGTAATACAACAGCATCGATAACTACAAATAATTGGTATATTTGGTTTAGTAATACAGCAGGAAATGGAACGGCATGTATGCAATTTTACGTTAATGCAGTTGCCGGTTACGCATGCACAACACCAATTACAACTGGATGGACGCACTATGCTTTTACCAGAACAAATGGTAATATCTATGCATTTTACAATGGACAATTACAATCAACGACAACAATTACCTCTACACAAGGTATTGATGCAGGTAGTCCAACATCTTATCCAATTATTATAGGCGGAATTCCAGGAAGTTCTTATTATCAGAATGGTTGGATAGATGAATTGCGTATTACAAATGGAATATGCCGGTATTCAAGCACTTTCACGCCGCTAACTCAGCCATATCCTTCTGTAAATGTCGGATACGTCCAGGATCCAAATCTTTCTCAAGTTTCACTTTTACTTCATTTTGATAATGGGGTAACAGACGCGAGTCAGAATGCTCTTGCTGTAAATACGGCAGGTTCCGCTGTAATATCGGCTGGTAATTCAACAACATCCACCGGGTCCTCCGTATATTTCCCGCCATCTACCACTACGTCAACTGCGTCAACTGCGTCAACTGCGTATACTTCATCTACTGCATATACTACACCAACAAATCCATATATAAATGCATCATACTCTGCTCTTTCATACACCGCATCAAATCTTGCACTCACCTCTTTCAATCCACTTGACACCATTTCCGCCGGTGCCAATGCTCTTTTTAGCTTCAACAAACTCACAAGTTCTTATACAGGACCTGTAGCAAATCTTGCCATTCAGTTTAAAAACTCATCGAACGCAGATATTTACGCTGATAAATATGGAAACTTAACACTTATTGACACATCTCTTGGTGCATCAAGCAATGTCTCTATAACAAATAATGATCCTTTCTTTACGAATGTAGCTCTTCTTGTTCACGGAACAGCAATTACAGATTCCAGTAAAAATACGGCGACTTTGACAGCAACTGGCGTTACAACATCGTCGTCGGTGACAAAAACAAACTCAAGTTCTTTATATTATTCAACAACTGCAAATATTAATGTAATAACTCCAACTTCTTCGGTATACACTCTTGGAACACAAAATTTTACTATTGAGTGCTGGGTATATTTGACGGTAGTGTCCTATGGTTTAACTCAAGCTACAATACTCGCAAATTCAACATCTAGTTTTGCTGCGAATGGTTGGTTATTATATTATAATCAGAGTGCTGGTTTTTCATTTTATCCAAATAATAATGGTTCGGTTAATGTTACTAATACTGTAACAGCAAATACTTGGTATCATCTTGCTGGAGTTAGAAATGGAAACACTTTTACATTTTATATTAATGGAATTTCAAATGCAAGTGTGACTTCCACTGCAGCAAGTGATAATTCTTCTACAAATTACATTAATATTGGAGGAGCTATAACGAGTGTTACAAATTCTATGCAAGGATATATACAAGATGTGCGGATTACTATTGGTGTCGCGCGTTATACCGCGAATTTCCCAGTTCCTGTAATGCCATTTCCTAATTTCAACTTTGGCACACTCACATATACAGGATCATTGTATCCTCTCGTAAATACTTTATATGATCAGAGCGGTAATGCAAACCATGCCTATCAGATTTCGCCGTATATTCAAGCAACTCTTGATCCATATAATAAACTGATTGATTTCCGCGCAAATTACGGGTCACCTTATATGCAAATGCCACCAGGAACAATTCCTGCGAATACAGTCGGAAACACCGTGACATTTAAATCAGGAACAATGACATACGCGCAGCAAAACCTCGTAGCTTACTATGATTTCACAAAAGTCAGTTCATATGCAGGATATGGCGCAACAACTGTCACGGATCTCAGTGGGAATAATCTTAATTTAACGTGGAACACAGCCCCTACATATACTACAACTGGATATGGAGGTATAACACTTCCTGCGTCAACATATGGACAAGTCGCATATACACAGACTTTTAGCACAACTGGATTTACATTTGAGAGTTTATATGCGATGACTACAGTATATTCTTCTGGCGCTGCATCATTATTATCAGTGACAAATAATGGTAGTCCAAGTTGGAATTCAACATTTTTAGCATATGCAGCTGGATGGTTTATTACAAATAACAGTAATGGGACAAATCTGAATACATCTGTTGTTACAAACCCAGCCGCAATAGTAAATACATACTATCATGTAGTTTATACAGTAACAAGTGGAGGAGCATATAGTATATATATAAATGGAACTTTGATATCATCTGGAACAGGGTTCTTATTTCCTGCATCAGTAACGCCAAGTTATTTAGTCATCGGGACTTATTTGAATTCAGCTGGATATGGGCAACCTGCAAATGTTGCACTCGCGCGTATATATAATACAGCTCTCACATCATCACAAGTATGGGCGAATTACTGCTCAGCTTATAGCACTGGTAAATTTAAAGCAAAGTTTCCATCTTATGTTACGGCGGGTCTCGTGGGATATTGGGACTTCAGCACATACGCCAGTTATCCAGGAAGCGGCACAACATTATACGATTTAAGTGGGAACAATTATAATGCAACAATTACAGTAGGAACATCAGGCACAGGATATAATGCAACCGGTGCGTTATCTTATAATACTGTAACGACGACAGTATTTACAAATACATCTTTTTATCCTATAAATTTTTCGAGTGGTATGTCAATTGAAGTTTTAGTATATTTTACAGTTAACAATCAAAACTTTTTATATATATCTTTAACACCAACATATACGATTCAGCTTTATATAAGTAGTACTCAAACTATATTTGTTCAACCAATAAATAATGGAACCACATTAAGTGGCATACAAACTTACTCTGGATATTCATTAAATATGTGGTTACATATTACAATAACGAGCACTTCTTCTACATCTGTAATTTACATAAATGGTATTGCTGTAGCACCAGCAAGTGGTAGCGGTGTATTAAGTGGATTATCTTCTTCTGCAACAACTGCAGGGACAATATATCTTGCAAATTATTCTTCTGGATCAAATGGTTTTGTTGGTAAATATGCAATGACGCGCATTTATAATACTGCTCTTACAGCTACACAAGTCTCGCAGAATTACGCCGCTGTTTATAATAAACTCAGCGGAAATCCTTACGGTCTGCCACCTCCAGGACAAGCGGCACTTTCTTGGCCAGCTGGATCTTTATCTAGTTCTACACTAGTTACAGGAACAACATACCAATATAATGTAACTGGACAATCATATGGTAATGGATTATATATAACTAAATCATCATCATCAATGGCATCTAATTATCCTTATGCTGCTCTTGGTCCAACTTATGGATTCTGGAGTTCTGCAACATCAACATATGCAAGTGGTGGATCTGGAACAGGAACCCAGCAATTATGTATAACAGGTTCTACAACCGGTAATTTAGGAGGTAAAATAGGAGAATGGGTTTCTGTGCAGTTACCTATTCCAATCTTATTAACATCTTATAAATTTCATATAGGTGGCAATGGTATTTATGCATGGTGGATTTTGGGATCAAATGATTCTGTAAATTGGTATACAGTAGATGATCGTTCTTCAGGATCTTCATTTGTATATCATGACGCAGATTCTCCTACTTTCAATGTAACAACTTCTACTGCATATTCAATTTATGCTATAGTTGTTAATAGTATATACGCTTATAATTCATATGCTCAATTATCATTAAGCACATTATTATACTACGGTATCCCGCAAACACCCCTCGCTCTTTACAATATGCCATTTCCTTTGCCAAATGCTCCATATATAACAACGAATTTGGCAGGATATTGGGATTTTGGCTTAAGTGCATCATATCCTGGAAGCGGCTCTATAGTTTATGATTTGAGCGGGAATGGGTATAATTTAACATACTATTCAAAACCAACTTATAATTCAACCGGTGCAATATCTATAAGTCAAACATCAAATTATGCATCATCTGCAACTGTTAGTGTAAGTGCTTCAAATTTTACATTAGAAATTTTAGTATATTTTACATCATTAGCAAATAGTCCAAGAATATTCTCTTATTGGACAAGTGGAACTTATATATATTTAAATTTGACAACAGCAGGACAAATATATATAAGTGGGTCTGGATATTATTATACTACGAATAATGTTATATCAATTAACACATGGTATCATATAATTGTTACAAATTCATCTACTATATATTTAAATGGGTCATCTGTTCTAACAACTTTGGGTGGTGCATGGGCAAGTTTACCTTCATCTGGACAAATTTTCATAGGTGATTTTGGAACAAGTTCGGGTTCTGCTCCTACATCAAATTCGTTATCTGGGTCAGTCGCATTTGCGCGTTTTTATAGTTCTACATTGACATCAGCTCAAGTCGCCGTCAATTACCAAAATGCTATTAACAGAATTGCAGGTAATCCTTACAATCTCCCGATTACAACAGTAGCTACATATGCCGCGACAACTGTGCCTTATACAACAACTTCTCTTCTCGCCTATTGGGATTTCAATAAACCCGCGTCATATGCAGGATATGGCGCAACAACTGTCACGGATATTCAAAATACACTTCCTCTTACATGGAGCACAGCTCCTACATTCAATAATAATGGGTATTCATCAGTTACTGCTGCAAGTGGTTATTACGCAGCATCTTCTGCGGTTACATATAATTTATCAACTGGATTTACATTTGAAGTCCTTATTCAATTTAGTGCAATTACAGGCACACAAACTATGTTATGCTATTCTTTAGCATCTGGAGCCACAACTGCAATCAATTTTAATCAAAGCGCAGGTCAAATTACACTACAATGTGCAGGCTCAACTGGAACAGGTTCTATTCAATCTTCAAGCACTGCAATTGTAGCAGGTCAATGGTATCATATTGTTGGAGTTTATTATTCTGCAACAGCTAGTGCTGATTTTATATATATTAATGGAACACCTATAACTCTTTCTACAACTACAAATTTTACTAATCTTCCAACATCATCTGCATTACAATTTTGCATTTCAAATTTTGCAAATAATTATATTAATGGGAATTATGCACTCGCACGGGTTTACACGACACCACTTTCGGCTGCTCAGGTTTGGACAAACTATGGTTCTGCATATAATAGCGGGCGTTTCCAAGTAAAAACACCATCATATGTCACAACAGGTCTCGTGGGATATTGGGACTTCAGCACATACGCCAGTTATCCCAATGGCGGTAGTAGTGTATACGATTTGAGCGGGAACGGGTATACTCTTACATTTGCGGGAGGAATGGTAGCGAGTAATTTTATAAATACTGGAGCAATTGCAATGAATGCGAATGCAACAAGTATTGCATATGCATCTACTTTGACAAGTGTAACAACTGCAAATGGATTTACATTTGAATTTTTAGTTAAACCTACACTCGGAACTCTAATGGTAATGGGGTCTTTATATTCTGGAATAATATGTGGTATTGCTGCAACAAATGGTCAAGTATTTGTTATTAATCAAGGATCAACTTCATATTCGCAGACAACAGGAGGTTATTTTGTATCTTATGGTCTTTGGAATCATATTGTAATATCAATGCCAAGTTCTGGTATTGCAACTTCCTTTGTATTTTATGTAAATAATGTTGTAGCTACAAATCAAGGGTCAGCTTTAGCTAATTTTACATTTCCTTCATCTGGCACCTTTAATTTAGGTAATACAACTTCAACATCTACAACTGGTGGACTTAATGGACAAATTGCAATGATGCGTTTTTATAATACAACTTTTACAGCAACGCAAGTTTCTCAGAATTACGCCGCTGTTTTCAATAAACTGAGTGGAAACCCATATGGTCTGCCGCCACCAGGACAATGTGGTCTTGTATTTCCGCCTACTTCATTATCTTCAAATAATACAATTTTAACAGGACAACCTTATGGGAATGGTTCTTATATAGTAACTGCATCAAATAGTCCTGGATATACTGCATATTATGGCACAGGGGGATGGACGGGCGCAACAGGAACATATTCAACGTCGAGCCCCTATGCTTGTTCATCGGGTAAAACTCTTGGAGGCGTTTCTGGTGAATGGATTGTAATACAATTACCTATACCAATTATTTTATCAGTATATAGTTTTCTTAATAATACAACTCCTATAACTGTATATCCTGCCGTGTGGTCTATTATGGGTTCAAATGATGGTATTACTTGGACAGTTATCGATGGAAATAGAACACCGCAAACAGGAACATTCACACAAAATCAAACAGGAATATTTAGTGTATCATCAACGACTGCATATTTATACATAGGAATGGTTGTTTCAAATATACAAGGGAATGGTGGATATTGGAATCAAGCTGCTATTAAATATTACGGAACCCCTGCGTCTTTAGTTTCACTTTACAATATGCCATATTACACATCAGGTGCCCCATATATTACAACGAATCTTGTAGGATATTGGGATTTTGGCATAAGCGCATCATATCCTGGAAGCGGTGTAAATATCTATGATTTGAGCGGGAACGGGTATAATATGACATTAACAAATGGTCAAGGATTTAATTCCACAGGTGCAATCAGTGAATCATGGACAACAACAACATATGCTTCGGTTCCTTATACTGCAGGATTTACAACTGCTTTTACTATTGAATTATTATTTTATTTAACAAATGTATCAACAAATCAATGGTTATTTGATACAGGCAATTATGGTACAGCAGGTATCTTCTCTTGTCTGATTAGTGGTAGTCAAATACAAATGTATGTAGGTACTGCTTTAACAGCTATAACAAATTCAATTAGTGCAAATACATGGTATCATTTTATGGTAACAGTTACAAGTTCAGGTCCAGCATTCTATATTAATGGTGTATTACAAACTTTGATAACTAATCCATCCTTAAGTAGTTCTTTTCCTTTAACATCTGGAACAATATTAACACTTGGAAATTGGGGGAATTCGGGTTCATTTACATATGGTTTCTTGTCAGGAAGCAAAGTCGCCTTTGCGCGTATTTATAATAGTGCTCTTACAGCCGCGCAAGTATCTACAAATTACCAAAATGCGATTAATAAATTATCAAATAATCCATATGCATTACCTGGTTTAGCTTATCCTTCTGCTGCATTATCAAGTAATACAACGACAATATCTGGGCAGGTTTATGGCAATGGTGTATATTTTACTATCGGTTCATCGTATGATAATGCAACTACTGATGCTGCTTGGTGTGCCTTCAATAGGATTACTGGAACAGCATTTAATAGTCAAATTTGGGGAGCAAATGGACCATCATATACTTCATCATCACCATATAATTATACAGGAAACACATATTTTACAACAATATCTGGTGTTGGATCTATTGGTGGAGAATGGTTAGATATTACTTTACCAAATTTTATAATATTAAAATCATATTCACTCCAAGCAAGAACAGATGCTTATCCAGGACAAATGCCTGGTGGATATTATATAGTTGGTTCACCTGATAATGGTATAACTTGGGTAAATTTGAATCAACAAACAGGTCTTGTATGGTCAAGTAGTCAAGTACAAACATTTACAGTTACCACAGCCACAGCATATAATAGATACAGGATTGTAATTACAAATATTAATTCTGCAACTGGAAATAATTATTTTACATCTATTGGTGAATGGATGCTTTACGGTAATCCATTACCAAGTGTATATCATCCGCCATCTGGTTTTTCATCTACATCTCCACTTAATTATGGTGGCATAACATACACTATTTCATCATCTACATACAATTCCGGAAATCCTGCATGGAATTGTGTAGATTATAGTACATCAAGTGGTTGGTTTAGTAACAGAAATGATTATAATACATCAACTGGAATATTTGCATTATCAGGTGCTCCTTATGCAACAGTTGCTTCTGGAACAACATATACAGGTGATTGGGTACAATTGCAGCTCAGTACTGCAATATCAATAACTTCATATTACATTCTTGGAGGCGGAGTCAGTCCTTATACTACAAATCCTAAGAATTTTGTATTATTAGCTTCAAATGATGGTTCAACATGGACATTAATAGATACCCAATCGAATATTTCATGGTCAGTTATATCATATACATTTACTATTTCTCCTGCACTAACAGTGGCATATACATATTATCGTATTCTTATAACTGTTGCTACAGCTGACACATATGGATGCGCTTCTCTTAATGAATTTAGATTATTAGTATAATTAATAAAAATTATAAAAATAAAGCGATTTCTTTACACTTCTTTTTGTATTTCCTTACTTATAATGGAGGGCTTATTAGCTGGTGGAACAATTGTCAACGGCGTGCAAATTGGCATTAATGACTATCCTGTGGGGAATTTCCCAACGGTTTCTGCTACAACAATTGCTTCGGCGAATCCTGGAAATGTAGCTACATTTAAAACAGCTACAAATGCCGGGGCAGTTTACATAAATTCGGCGCAAAATAATATTACGCCGAATTCGGTATTCCAAACTGGTGGCGCTATTACACCGACGGGATACTATGATATTCTTGGCGCAGGAACAAACGGAACTCTTTATTCCATTATAGGACAAAACACATTCAATGGACAACTTTATTATACTTCAATATTTCCGTCAATTCTTTCAGAAACCGACCGCGTTGCAGTGGAAACCCAAAATACTGGCGTGCAACCCGCGACAAACTCATGGATAACTGAGTGGCCACCCGTTGCATTAAATGCCTCATCAACAGGTGGAACTATATATTCTTGCCCTGTTTATGGACAACCATATGGTAATGGAGTTTATATAATAACTGCATCAACTACGTATAGCACATCTGCTCCATGGTATGCATTTGATAAAATTGCAGTTGGATCATTTCCTATATGTTGGGCATCCGCTGCAAATTATAATGGAACTACTGGTGTATATGCTGGCACCGCATCTATTACAGGTTTAGGAACAGGCGAATGGTTACAAATTCAATTACCAACTGCTATATATCTTCAAAGCTATTCATTGACTTGTATTCAAAGTGGTGGTATTGGTCAGGCGCCTTCTACATATTATGTTGCAGGATCAAATAATGGAACTTCTTGGACAATTATAGATAGTAGAACAGGCATAAATTGGGTAACACAATTTCAAACCCAATATTTTACGCTAAATTCACCATCAATAGTAGCATATTCATATTATGTGATAATATGCAGCGCAGTCATGGCAGGAAATGGATATTTTGCACTGGATGAATGGCGGTTGTTTGGCAATCAGTATCCTATTTATAAAATTCCTGGGTTCATTAATTTCAAACCAACGCCAGTATTTGCTCTTGATAGATTGAGTCCGATTGCACTCGCATCCGCAAATGCTCTTTACAGTGTGCGTCGCTTATTTTCTACATGGACATCACCAGTTATTCAAATTCGCCGCGCAATAGATTCGGCTACTCTCGATTTTTATGGAGACCAGTATGGGACACTCATTTCTGCAACGGGTCTCAGTGTGCAGAACTTTATAGGAGGAACCACTACAGCAAATAGTATAGGTTATGTAACGATCTGGTATGACCAAAGTGGTAAAGGCGCAAATGCTACACAACCAACAACGACACTTCAGCCTGCAATAGACTGGGTAAATGCTCGCGTTGATTTTACTGCACAGAGCGGCACAGCATATATGTCTATGCCAAATAGCACAATGCCAACAGGTGATCAATCGTATACAATTTCTTTTAAACACGCGGGAACGGCATCAGTTGGTAATAATATAGTAGTTGTAAGTGCATCTGCATTAAGCACTTACGTTAATCAACAAACACTTGAAATTATTGTAATAAATACAAGAGCTATTGCAATAGGATGGCAACCAATGCAATGGAACACAGGTGCTTCATGGCCAAACGCAGGTATTCCAGATACTATTACGACAAGTTATATTACTGGTGGTGGAACAAATAGTATGATAATATATCAAAATGGAACATCCGCTGGAACAAATAGTCCTGGAACTACAAGAGCAACTTTAGCAACTTACAATTACATTGGTAATAGTCCATGGCGAAGTGCACAATATTTAGGAACTCAACTTAATTATTTAGCAATATTTTCGTCAGCTCTTACATCTACTTATCAATCTACAACAAGTTCTTTACCATCTTCTGACCAAACCGTCATTGAATCACAGGCAAATTTCGCGGATCCTTATTATTCTAATGTAGTATTGCTATTACACGGTGATTATGATTTCACAGATACAAGCCAGTATAATGCAATATTGACAACAAGCGGGACAGCACCTACAATAAATGCGACAGCAACATATATTAAATTTGGAGCAGGGTCAATCGCATTTGGTGGCGCAGGATATTTAGTTACACCGACAAGTAATAATTATAATTTAGGTAATCAGAATTTCACTATTGAATTCTGGATGTATATTACAACAATAGGGACAAGTAATTATGCATTATTTGATGGAACTTTATGGAGAATAATATTTAGCAACGGTGCTTTAATTTTCCAGTGTTATGCGAGTGCAACAAATGTTTTCGTTACAAGTAATTCACAATTTTCAAATGCAACGATGTATCACGTAGCAGTCGTAAGAAATGGTAATACACTTTCTATATATTCGAACGGTGCAATAGTTCCTTTATCATCTGGATCAGGTTTATTACAGTATCCGCTTACTTCTACTGCAATCTCTATTGGCGGTTCGAGTTACGGTAATTCACCTTCTGGAACATATTTAGATGATATTCGCATTACTATTGGTGTCGCGCGATATACTGCACCATTTACGCCGCCCGCACAACCATTTGGTCCTCTCGAGTGGCCACCAATTGCGATGACATCTTCTGCAAATTCTGGCCAATTGGTTACAGGACAGTCGTATGGCAATGGAACATATACTGTAACGTCTTCGAGTCAATATGGTAATAGCGCTTCACTTGTAAATTATGAAGCCTTTGATAAATCAGTAACACCTGCTTCAAATACAAATACTTGGTTAAGTGGGAATGGTAATAATGGATTTACTAATTATACAAGTGCTCTAGCATATGTTGGTCCTTATTTCACAAATGGTATAGGAGGAGAATGGTTGCAAATACAACTTCCATGCAATATAGTTTTAACTGGATATTCACTCGGTGGTGGAAGTGGCGGAACACAATGGTTACCTTCTTCATGGTATATTTTTGGTTCTCTTGATGGTGCACATTGGTATCAATTAGATTCACGCAGTGTTCCAGTAAATACAATTGGAACTTCACCAGTAAATCCATATACAATTAATGGATTATCCTTACCATATTATAAGTATTTTCGACTTGTTATTACAAGAAATAATAATACGACTGGATTTGATATTTGTGGTATTGGTGAATGGAAATTATACGGCTATTAATAGCAGTACTAAATAATATATATATGAAGTTATAATTATTTTTGTAGATTCTGATTTTTTTGTAGTATTCGTAGTATTTGTATTATTTCTATGGAGCGGACTCGTTATATTTATAAATTCTGAAGTATAATTAAATTTCTTTGGCGGTAGTGGAGGTGAAAACGACGGCATAGGTGGGGGCGGAGAAGGAGGCATTGGCGGCATTGGCGGCATAGGCGGCATAGGATTGGGCGGCATGGGTGGGGGTGGAGATGGAGGCATAGGACTGGGCG
>TBL_comb48_EPIDRAFT_1001526_pt1 | contig 16960 bp, 13 predicted proteins | sample TroBogEpilimnion_37_FD_10681 | JGI IMG/M metagenome (IMG submission 10681)
GGTTGCAGCAACGGTGGTAACGAGCATTTCGATGTTACTTACAAAGCAACTCCCGGTTTCTTGTATCCTGGTGGTACTTATACAACTAACGTTGTTTACACTGCTACTCAAAACTAATATCTTTTGTTAAGTACTTTCCCCGTAAGGAAAGCATACAAAAAAGTTCTTTCCCCGTAAGGAAGGTGCAGCTAATAAAACAAAGCCTTTTCCCGTAAGAAAAGCAAAATATAAAAAGTCTTTTCCCGTAAGAAAAGCATGAAAATACAAAGCAGGCTTTCCCCGTAAGGAAAGTAAGAAAATAAAAGCAGTGGTCTTTCCCCGTAAGGAAAGGCCATTGCTTTTTATAATATTCCGGCTTTCATTTCAATTAATAGGGCATTACCCATACCTTTACAAAATATGTTCTCTTTTAAACAAAAAGGTACTGTAACTATTACATGCCATAAGCGTGTAGCTCCATATTTGGAAATGGATGTTAGGGAATTGGGTTTTATTCCTTTAGATACTTTTGTAACCGGTCTTAGATTATCGGCAACACTTAACGATTGCATCAAACTTAATCTTAATTTACGTTGCGCCAGTCAGGTACTCTACAGCTTAATTAAATTTCGTGCAGCCAATGCCGATGATATTTATAAGGCTGCCTCCGAAATTCCTTGGGAAAATCTTTTACCACCAGATGGATACTTTTCTGTAACCAGTAATGTGTTAAATGATACTATCAATAATAATATGTTTGCCAACCTGCGCATAAAAGATGCTATAGTAGATAGAATGCGCCTAAAAACCAATGCGCGTCCTTCTACCGGCTCCGAACTTAGGGGTGCTGTAATACATTTATTTTGGAAAAATGAGGATGCTGAAATTTTTATCGATACCTCAGGCGATTCATTAGGTAGGCATGGGTACCGTAAAATTCCGGGGCAAGCACCTATGTTAGAATCTTTGGCCGCTGCTACAATTTTAGCCACTCGTTGGGATAAGAGGTCTCCTTTTATAAACCCTATGTGTGGTTCCGGCACTCTTGCTATCGAGGCTGCTTTAATAGCAACTAACACTAGGCCCGGATTATTTAGATTGAATTATGCTTTCATGCACATACTAGGCTACGATGAGGAGGTTTATTTAGATGAAATGAAACGTTTGAATGATCAAATTATTGATATTCCCGACCTGAAAATTATTGCTACCGATTACAGTAGTCTTGCCATTACCAATGCTAAAAAAAATGCCTTAGCAGCAGGTATTGCAGATCTTATTTCCTTTAATGTTTGCGATTTTACAGAAACAACAATTCCTGACCTTGCTAACGGCATTGTCTTTCTGAATCCGGAATACGGAGAGCGTTTAGGACAGATAGATGAGTTGGAGTTGATTTATGCCCGAATCGGCGATTTTATGAAAGCTAAATGTAAAGGCTATACCGGTTATATATTTACTGCCAATATGGATTTGGCTAAAAAAATCGGTCTCAAGGCCAAACGTAGGATAGAGTTTTATAGCAGTGTATTGGATTGCCGCCTTTTGGAATATGAACTGTACGATGGTAGTAAAAGAACCCATCGTACAGAAAAGAATTTAGAAAGCTAAACGAATTTTGACAAAATATACTATTGCATATTTTTTGCGTCATTTAAAAATTGTTGCAAACCCAAATCAGTAAGCGGGTGTTTTAACAATCCTAAAATAGAACTTAATGGGCAGGTACATACATCAGCTCCTGCTTCTGCACAACGTACTATATGCAGTGGGGTGCGTATAGATGCTGCTAATACTTCAGTTGTAAAACCCTGGGCATTATATATGCCTACAATTTGCTCAATAAGTTGCACTCCATCCCAATTACTATCATCAATGCGTCCTATAAATGGCGATACATAAGATGCGCCTGCTTTCGCTGCCAAAATAGCCTGGCCTGCAGAAAATACTAAGGTACAGTTGGTGGGAATACCATTATCAGTAAACCACTTTATGGCTTTAATGCCATCTTTTATCATAGGCACTTTAACCACAATATTTTTATGTATAGCAGCCAATTTTTTACCTTCTGCAATTATTTCATCAAATGTTGTACCTAACACTTCCGCACTTACAGGGCCATCTACCATTTCGCAAATGGTTTTGTAATGCTGCATAATTGCTTCGGTTCCTTTAATGCCTTCTTTAGCCATTAAACTTGGGTTGGTGGTAACACCATCTAATATTCCTAAATCGTTGGCTTCTTTAATTTGAGCTAGATTTGCTGTATCTATAAAAAATTTCATATATATAGTGGCTTTTTGTTGGGGTTAAACAACCACACAAAGGTAATTAAATCTTTAGCTAATGATAGATTACTAAAATGTACTGTAGATTGTGTGTGGATTACTGCCAGCCTTAAAAAAAAGGCTGGCAAGTTACTTACATCGCGCCGCTACAACCGCCCACCCTTGCTACATTCCTGTCCTGGGGGATTCAGCAGGAGCTGGCCGTATAAGACTTGCCAGGGGCGCAAATGTACATAACATTTTCAATTGCTCCAATTTAATCAACTCAAAATTCTTAGAATGCCAAAATCCTATTTAAATCTCTATGTCAATCTATTCAATCAAATAGCTAAATTCAATAATTATGATTTAACAAAATATAATGCTAAAATGTAGGCCTAACGGGCCATCTCACACAATATATATGATAACATTTCAAACAATAAGGCTACCTTTGCACCGTATTTTAAAAATATTTTATTATGAATATGAATCCGGTTGGCATAATGGAAGAAATGATTTCCACTAGCCAAAAATTAATGAAAGGTTACGAAGTATTGGATACTATTGCTCATGTAGACATTGCTACTACACCCAAGGAATTGGTTTGGGAAAGCGATTATGTGAAAATGTATCACTATACTCGTAGCACCCCTGCAAAATGTGCTACTCCGGTATTGGTTTCTTTCGCCATGCTTAATCGTCAAGACGTTTTAGATTTGCAACAAGACCGAAGCTTAATGAAAAAGCTGATAGATGAGGGCTTGGATATTTATATAATGGATTGGGGTTATCCTACTAAAAAAGACCGCTATGTATCTATGGAAGATTATATAGATGGTTTCATGAACGACGCAGTAGATTTTATTCGTAAATCACATAAAGTTTCTAAAATTCATATGATGGGTATTTGCCAGGCAGGTACCTATTCCATGATTTACGCTTCGTTATATCCGCAAAAATTAAAATCGCTTACTACCTACGTAGCACCATTCGATTTTAATATTAATAGCTGTATGCTATATACCTGGACCAAATATATTGATGTTGATGCCATGGTAGATAGCTTGGGTGTCATTCCCGGCGATATGCTCGACAGTTCCTTTGGTATGCTTAAACCAAGTATGAACATCAGCAAGTATTTAGGAATTTTAGATTCACTTGATGATAAAGATAAAGTAATGAATTTCTTGCGCATGGAAAAATGGAAGGCAGATTTGCCATCTATTACCGGCGAAATGTATCGTAAATACATTAAAGATTTATTTCGTGATAATAAATTAATTAAAGGCGAATTAGAATTAGGTGGTCGTAAGGTTGATCTTAAAAACATGACTGTTCCTTATCTAAATGTTTATGCAACCGAAGATAATATTATACCTAACGAAAGTACTTTGCCCATAATGGATAAAATAGGCTCTAAGGATAAAAAAGAATATGCTTTCCCGGGTGGCCATATCGGCGTATTTGTAGGCGGTAAATCTCAAAAAGAATTAGGTCCCGCAGTTGCAAAATGGGTAATAGAAAGGTGTTAAGTTTTTTTATATTTTAACTTGCTAAGGTGCGCCCCATAAAGGCGCACTTTTTTATTACTTTGCAGCTCATTACTTAATGTTTATACTTGCCAAAAGATGAAAGAAAGGTCAACCTATAAGGTGAATTACCTAATTGTAGAAGATAATTTAAAATTAGCCTATTTGGATGAAGGCTCTGGTTCGCAAACTTTGCTCTTTATTCATGGTTTGGCCAATGCAGCACTGGTTTGGCAAAAAAATATAGAGGAACTAAAACTTAAATATCGTTGCATTGCTATAGATCTTCCGGGTAATGGTAACTCTCAACATGGCAATTTTAATTATGGTATAAACTTTTTTGCCAAGGTGGTCAATAATTTTATTCAGTCCATGCATCTGCAAAATGTAATACTTGTTGGTCATTCTATGGGCGGGCAGGTAGCTATGGCTACAGCTATTAAATATCCTGATGCGTGTAAAGAACTTATTCTTTGTGCCCCTGCCGGATTCGAAACTTTTACACCCCTGGAACGTACCATCTACCAATCTACAATTCATTTTTTCGATTTCTTTTCAACCGAAGAAAATAGTTTGCGTAAAATACTCCAAAGCAGTTTCTATCAGTTCCCATTGCAGGCTAATGATATGATTGAAGAGCTGGTAGGTTTCTTAAAAACCTATCCTATGCCCGAGTACAGGAAGATGATTGAAAGGTGTATTATGAGTATGCTGGAAGAACCCGTATATGGCGATATACATACTTTAAAACAACCCACCTTAGTAATATTTGGCGAAAGGGATGCTCTTATACCTAACAAGCTCATTCATCATTATACCACCAGGCAATTGGCCGATAAAGCAATTCAGTTGTTTAGGGATGCTACACTAAAAATGATACCCCAATGCGGCCATTTTGTGCATTGGGAAAAAGCAAAAGATGTGAATCATTTTATAGCCTGGTTTATAGATAGGCACGAAAATTAATACCTATTTTTTCATGCCCGGATATTTCATTTTTAATTTTACTAAGGTGTCTCTTATTTTGCTGGCTACCATATAAGATTTATACCAATTTTGGTCCGATGGAATAATATGCCATTCCGGTGATGGGCAATTTTCAAAAACATCTTCGTAACATTTCATATACTTGTCCCATAGTTTCGACTCATCAAAGTCTTTTACATTGTATTTCCACATCTTTTGTGGCTTTTCCATACGTTCTTCCAAACGTGCTAATTGTTCCTGATGCGAAATGTGTAAATAAAATTTAAGTATAGTAGTTTGATTGTGCTCCATCAATAATTTTTCAAAATCATTAATGGCATCCATACGTTTCATGGCTGTCTTATCATCAGTCATACCATGTATGCGGGTAACCAATACATCCTCGTAATGCGAGCGATTAAAAACTTGTATCATGCCTTTAGCCGGCACGTTTTGGTGTATGCGCCATAAAAAATCATGACCTAATTCCTCGCTAGATGGCTCCTTAAAAGGTTTTACATTTACACCTTGTGGATTCATACTCGTAAATACATCGCGTGTTAGGCCATCTTTACCGCTGCCATCCATACCTTGTATAATTACCAATAACGAATTTTTATTCTCCGCATAAAGCAAATTTTGTAGCTCACTAAGCTCTAATAAAATGGCTGCTGTCTTTTTTTTAATTTGCTCTTTATCTGTACCCTTAGGTGCACAGGTGCTTATTTTTTTTAAATAGATCTTACCCATAATTATTATGGTTTTAGCATTATTCTTCTGTATTTACCAAATTTCTGTAGGCTTTAATTATGAGCGCACCCAAATTTTTATAAGGCGGCACATAATCGTTAAATTTCTCCTTAACTTCAACTCGTTTGCTCAAAATTTCATCTAGCTCTTTCCACATCAATATCCAATTAATGTCTTTGCCCGCCAGTAAATTATCATTAATTGCCTTTATAATAGGCTCGTTTACCCACATGGTGCCGGTTTGTTTTGATGATATGATTTGCGCATCCGGGGCCTTATCTAATACTGTGGTAAGATTGTGGTACCCGCCACATGACCCTAAAACAATAATTTTATTTTGCTTTTCTAATTGGGTAAGGGTTAAAGGTAAATGGTAACTATGCCCACGGTGCACAACAATGGTTGGGTGTATATGTTGTTCCTGTAAATAGCTGCTTAATTTATTTTGGGCTTCCTCATCTTGGGGCTCGTCTAATGGCAAGTTGGCATAAATAACTACAGGCTGTCCTTTGGTCGAGCTTATTTTTGTCCAATACGCCTCTGTACTTATCTTCCAATTGTTATCTTTAAAGTTGCTTAAAAAGCTATTGTAAGAGTTTTTACCATCTTGGTCACCATAAAAAAAGAATCTTTCGTTTACTCCTTTGTCACTAGTTAAATGGCTATAGGGTAGTAAATAAACCGGTGGCAAACCCAACTTTTCCGATTGTTTTTGCATCACGTCGTCATTATCCCTAATTCTATCGCTATTAAAAAGTACGCTAAGCAGGCTATAAATTAATAGCCCTTTTTTACTGCCCGATTTATAAGCTGCTTCGTAGTTTAATTTTACTTGTTTATTCAGGTATACGCTAAGTGCACTATCCTTAATACTTCCATAGGCATCTGCCACATCTACCGCATCTTCAAGCTCATTGTCCTTTCCTTTTTCAAGTCCGGCCATAAACCTACTCATCAGTTCTAGTTTCTTGTCTTCATTCATGCTGGCTAAAAAATCACTTAGGGTATTATAGCCTGCACACATTCTTAAAAAAGTTCTAAAATGGTCGTATTGCAAATGTTCTAAAAATTCGTTGCCGCTTTTGGGCTGCATTCTTAACATAAATCTTTTAAAGCAACCAATAAAGCTACTGGTATATATTTCATCCTGGCCATAAACCATAATGTAATACAGCGATGCTGCACTTAAACTATCAATGCATTTAAATCTAACAGTGTCTTTTTCTTCATGTAACTCATCCATGGTGCGCACATAAATCAGGCATCTATAAGCTAACTCATCGCTATAAGTGTCCCCTCCAATATTTTTATGTTCAATTTTCAATCGTACCAAATTCTTAAAATAGGCGTCCGAATTTGTACTAATTGCATCAATTTGTTCAATAGTAAGCTTTTTAGCATATAGGTCGCCAAGAAAGGGTAGTGCCTTTAAAGGATTTTTAGATTTATCGGTAATATTTACTATGCATTGTACCAAATCGTCATCGCATTTTCTTACTGCAGTGCGCAACGGAAAGTTCGTAGATGAAGCATAATTAAATACCTCTGTAGGGTCAATTCTGGCAGCTTCGCTAATAATATTACAAGCATAGGGTTCTCCTGCATAATCCGCCAATCGGGCAATCATCAGCTTGGGGTCTTGTTTACCCATTTCCGTAAATAGGTAAGTTCTTTCTTCGTTTTTTTGTTGGTAAATAATCTTGCTATTATCAATAGTGTAAAAATTTAAGTTTTTCTGTGTAAAATCCATCAATGTATTTTCATTGGCAGCAATAATCATTTCCTGCAAATTGGCCATTAATTTTTTATAGTAATAAGGGTCAATTTTTGTATCTGCATTATATTTAACTAATATCTCGGCAAGGGCTTTCAAATAACCAATTTTCATTTGGTTATCTATATTCATATCTCTGCCGTTGGCAGGCGCATTTTCAATAATAATCTGTAATTTATTTACATCATTTAGTAGGGCTTTAGTAAGCACGTTATTAAGCACAGTATCTTCCGAAAAATAAATTTTCTTCTTATCGCTAGAACCGGCTACCGCTTTCTTTTGTAAATTATCTATCCTGTCATGAAAACTCTGACGTGTTCTAGGTATGGGTGCCAGTAAACTGTCCAAGTGGTAATAGTCAATAACTTTCTTCTCTTCTGCAGGTTTCTTCTTTTTCCATTGGGCATTACTTTGTAGGGCTATGCAACAAATTGCAGCTAGTAATGCAATAATAGTTAGGGGCTTTAATTTCATGTAGGCCTTACCATGGTTTAACCCTACAAAATAAGGTAATTTGTGGTATTCCTTTTCATAAATCCATCATAAAAAATAAACCCCGTAAATCGGGGTTTATTTTTTATAAAGCTTTGCGTATTAATAATGCCATCCCGGGTATAGCGGAAATTGATGCATAAATTCATTTACTTCATGTTTTACATGTGCAATTACTTGCTCGTCATCCGGATGCATAAGTACCCTGTCTAGCCAATTTACAATTTGCGGCATGTGCTCTTCCTTAAGCCCTCTTGTAGTAACAGCAGGTATGCCTACTCTTATACCCGATGTAATAAAAGGCGATTTGTCGTCATATGGAACCATGTTCTTATTAATAGTAATATCGGCTTTTACAAGGGTGTTTTCTGCTTTCTTACCACTAATGTTCTTATTGCGTAAATCAATAAGTAATAAGTGATTGTCAGTTCCTCCGGAAACTATATCATATCCTTTTGCCATAAACTCTTTTGATAAAGCTTGTGCATTGCTAACTATTTGCTGGGCATACACCATAAAATCATCCTGTAATATCTCAAAAAAGGCAACTGCTTTAGCTGCTATTACATGCTCCAAGGGGCCTCCTTGTGTACCCGGAAATACGGCTAGGTCAATAAGCGCACTCATCATTCTTATTTCGCCCTTAGGGCCGCTTATACCCCATGGGTTTTCAAAGTCTTTCTTCATTAAAATCAATCCACCTCTTGGGCCGCGTAAGGTTTTATGGGTCGTAGTAGTCACAAAATGGCAATGGTCAAAGGGGCTACTTAATAAGCCTTTGGCAATAAGGCCCGCGGGGTGCGAAATGTCTGCCATTACTAATGCTCCCACTTTATTGGCAATGGCTCGTATGCGCTCGTAATCCCAATCTCTACTATAAGCCGATGCTCCACAAATAATCAGTTTGGGTAAATGCTCTAAAGCTTTTTGCTCCATCATTTCATAGTCCACACGGCCTGTATCTTTCTTTACTCCATAATGAACGGCCTTATATAATTTCCCCGAAAAGTTTACCGGCGATCCATGTGTTAAATGCCCACCCATGCTTAAATCTAATCCTAAAATACAATCGCCGGGTTGCAATATGGCTAGCATTAATGCAGCATTGGCTTGTGCACCACTGTGCGGCTGCACATTGGCATATTCCACATTAAATATTTGCTTAGCCCTATCTATGGCTAATTGTTCACTTATGTCTACTACTTCACAACCACCATAATATCTTCTTCCCGGGTAACCTTCCGCATACTTGTTAGTCATAACGCTACCCATGGCCTGCATTACTTGGGCACTGGTAAAGTTTTCTGATGCTATTAATTCTAGTCCGCGCTGTTGGCGTTCCAGCTCCTCGGCAAGTAAATTAAAAATGGCGGTATCTTTTTGCATTGTGTTTCTATTATTTATTTATAAAGATATTTAAGTTCAGCAATTTTAAAACTGATGTTCATCAATCTTCTGCAGCATTTTGTTATCTGGTATCTTATTTTATATAATTTATACTTGCATAAAAAAAGGAACTATGCATAACATAGTTCCTTTTTAAAACAAAAGCTTATTTATTATTCTTTTACAAATTCTTGCTTGTATATAATATTACCGGCATTATCTACCAAGTGTATAAAATATACGCCATTTGCTAAATCTTCAATATTAATTTGGTTTGTATTACTAGCTTGTTTCACTTGCTGTCCAAGTAGGTTCAAAATCTTAATTGTAAGGTCTTTAGCTCCGCTAACTGCCAATGTAGTATGTGCCGGGTTAGGATAAACTTTAATGCCGGCCGTGCTAATATTATTTACTGCAGTTGGGCAACCCACGGTTAGTGCTAAGGTCTGTGTCGTAGTACCACAGTTATTGGTAATGCTATAGGTAATATTTGTAGTGCCATTAGATAATCCACTCACCAATCCATTGGCATCAACAGTAGCAACAGCCATATTAGAGCTTGCCCAAGTACCACCGGCACTAAAATCAGATAGTTGAGAGGTAGATTCTACACAAACTGTATCACTTCCTGTAATAGGGTAAACTACCGGTAATGGGTCTATTGTTATAACTTCTGATGTGGAATCTGCACCGCATTGGTTAACTATTCTATAGGTAACGGTAATGGTACCGGCGCTAATACCTGCTACTAAGCCAAATCCACCGCCGGGTCCACCTCCCACTGCTGTAACTAAGGCAATATTAGGATTACTGCTCACCCACTGACCACCGGGTGCAGCATCATGCAGATGAATTGTGTCTGATTGGCAAACATCAGTACTGCCTGATATAGGTTGTGCTACTGGTGCACCGGCTACTGCTAATGCCTTGGTTCTGGTTACGGTACCGCATGCATTAGTCATGGTATAGGTAATATTCGTATTGCCCATGGCCAGCGCACTTACATTACCTAAACTGTCAATGGTAGCTGTATTTATATTGCTGGATGCCCATGTACCACCGGAAGGGGTATCTGTAAATACTGTAACTGCCGCACCAACACATAGTGTATTCGGACCGGTAATATTACCGGGAACGGGTGTTCTGATAACTGTAACTGTTTTCATAACGCTGGCCGAGCCGCATAAATTGGTTAAAGTATATTTTATGGTATCTAAACCGGTGGCAATACCACTCACCAATCCTAGATTGTTAATAGTAGCCAATGTGGTATTGGTGCTACTCCATAAGCCCCCCGCAGTAGAATCGCTTAATAATGTTGTTGCATTCCTACATACTGTATTGGAACCTGTAATAGTACTTAATACAGGGTTCTGAAATACAGTTTCAGTTATCGTATTGGAAATAGACGCAGTTGCACCTCCAATACTATTGCTTAGTAAGCATATGATCACATCACCATTGTTTAAACTGTTTGTGGTAAATCCTGTACTGTCTGTACCAACAACACTACTGTTCTTATACCAAGTATAGTGTGGTGTGCTGCTACCGCTTGCTGTTGCGCTAAAGGTTACGTAGCTACCGGTACATATACTGTCATGGGTAGCGCTAATTGAAATGCTTTGTGCATATCCATTCATTGCAAAGCCGCACAAAATTATGCTTACAATGGTTTTTAGTAAATTTTGCATTTTATGTAGTGTTTATTTATTTGCCGGTTTAGACTAATTCTGATTCAATAAGTAAAATAACAGTGTAATTTAATGGTATTGGTCTAAATAATAATATATAATTTGTTATAAAATTAAAAATTCTGCTTTTAATTTAAAATGGTTGCAATTACATCTTTAAGTATGTCTGCAGTTTCTTCTTTGCTATTGCCTTCAGCATATACTCTTAACAAGGGTTCTGTTCCCGAAGCTCTAAGCATAATCCAACCACCATTGTTTAAATGATATTTTACGCCATCTATTGTTTCTATGCGGTTAAATCCATATTTCCCAAATTGTGCATAGCCGCCATCTTGTGCCATCTTTATGATGGCGTTTTTCTTGTTATTATCAATGGTCAGGTCATTGCGGTCGTATACAAATCTTCCTGTTATTTCATAAACTTCTTCACATAATTGTTTTAGGGTTTTGCCTGTCTTATGCATAAATTCTAACAACACTAAACCATCATATATACCATCTCTTTCAGGTATATGCCCCTTTATCGCTATACCACCGCTTTCTTCACCACCGGCAAGCACATCATCATGCATCATAATCTCCGATATGTATTTAAATCCAATGGCAGTTACTTCTACTTGCAATCCATATGCTTCACAAAGTTTTTTCACCCTATCTGTTACCGAAAATGCTATTACTACTTTGCCATTCAATCCTTTGTATTTATGTAAATAATGTATCAGCAGCAAAATTATATTGTGTGCATCCACAAAATTACCATCCTCATCATATAGCCCTATCCTGTCAGCATCACCATCTGTAGCTAATCCCATTTTCAATTCCGGCGTGCTTGCCATGGTGGCTGCTAATTCTTTCAAATTTTTATCCAATGGCTCAGGCGCTTGTCCGTGAAACCCCGGATTTTCATCGCAATGCAATAATACTGCACTAGGCAGTAGTCTGCGTATTACATTTTGCCCGGCGCCAAACATGGCATCATAGGCTAGCTTAAATGGCGAATTGTTAAGTGCAGCAAAATCAAACTGTGCTTCCAAATAGCTAATATATAAATCCTCTAAGTTTATATATTGCAACATGCCATTTGCTTCCCAATGGGCTAGACTTTGTTGCGGTAATGTTACTTCCTCCGGTATTAATTGCTCTACTTCCGCAATATCTTTAGGGCTGGATGGTCCACCATGTGCACCTTTTAATTTATAACCATTATAACTGGGCGGGTTATGGGATGCTGTAATCACTACACCTTGCTGTGCTTCCAATTTTAACACTCCAAGCGATATCATGGGGGTGCTTATAAAACCTTTTGCTAACAAAACTTTTATCCCATTTTCGCAAAGTACTCCTGCAACCACCTCGCTAAACATCTTTCCGCCAAAACGGCAATCATGACCCACCACTACTGTTGCTGCACCAAATTTTTCTTTTAACCATATACTTTGTGCCTTGGCTACTCTGGCCACATTATAAACTGTAAAATCTTGGGCTATAATTGCCCTCCATCCGTCTGTTCCAAATTTTATTTTCTCAGTTGTCATATTGTTTTATTCAACTTTTTAAAAATGTATATGTGTTTTAATTTATTGCTGCGAAGATAATTCAAATGCAATAATATATGCTTTTATGTATAAGTTCATTTTATTAACGTTTATTTTCAAGGTGGCTTGCGTATTTTTATTCAAATTTTAAGACATGGCAGATGAACTATTATCCATTAATCCCAATACCGGTACAACAATTGCTTCTTATCCTATAAATACCCCAAAACAAATTCAAAATTCACTGCTCCGAGCTCAAAAATCATTTGCTGTATGGAGCATGAGCTCCTTTAAAGAACGGGCCACCGTCCTTAAACAAATTGCAGCGGAAATTCGACTGCAAAAGCAAAAGCTAGCTTTATTGGCTACTGCCGAAATGGGTAAACCCATTGCTCAAAGTAACGCCGAACTTGATAAATGTGCCGCTACGCTCGATTTTTATGCCAAAGAGGGCCCCCGTTTTTTAGCCAAAGAATTGATTGCAACCAATGCTAGTAAAAGTTATGTAGCCTATTGCCCAATAGGTACTGTTTTGGCTGTAATGCCATGGAATTTCCCCTATTGGCAGGTGTTTCGTGCATTAGGACCAATTCTTATGGCGGGCAATACCATGGNGTTAAAACATGCTTCCAATGTTAGTGGTTGCGCATTGGCAATGGCTGCTCTGGTTAATAAAGCTACCGGCAATAAGGGCTTGCTGCAAACTTTAATTCTACCGGCAGCACAAGTACAAGATTTAATTGCACACCCGGCTATTGCGGCCGTTACGTTTACAGGCAGTACCACTGCGGGCAGCAAGTTGGCAGCTGTTGCAGGCGCCTATCTTAAAAAGCAGGTTCTAGAGTTAGGGGGTAGCGATGCTTATGTGATTTTAGCTGACGCCGATTTAGATCATGCCACTGATGTTTGTGTGAGAGCCCGATTGGTAAATACAGGCCAAAGTTGTGTCGCTGCTAAGCGTTTTGTGGTGGTTAAAAGCATCCGCAAACATTTCGAAGCTTTATTTGTTGAAAAGATGAGCAAGGTAACTTATGGTAATCCTTTAGATGCTTCCAATAACATAGGCCCAATGGCTCGTATTGATTTAAGGGATGAATTACATGCACAAGTATTAAAAAGTATTGCGCTGGGGGCTAAATTAATTTTGGGCGGATTTATACCCGATGGCCCCGGCGCATTTTATCCGCCTACGGTACTTACAAATGTAAAAAAAGGCATGCCTGCTTATCATGATGAATTGTTTGGTCCCGTGGCTGCTATTATCGAAGCTAAAGATGAAAATGATGCCATGAAAATTGCAAACGATAGTATTTACGGCCTAGGTGGCGCCATTTTTTCGCGCCAAATTAAAAATGCCGAAAGGCTTGCAGCACAGGTGCTACAGGCAGGTAATTGCTTTGTAAATGATCAGGTTCATTCTGATGCCGCAATGCCTTTTGGAGGTATAAAACAAAGTGGCTATGGTCGCGAATTAGGTCTGTTCGGTATTAGGGAGTTCGTAAATATAAAATCGGTTTTTATTAAATAAGGAAGCTGTAAAGCAACATTTTTTAAGCTTTTCTTTTACATTTACTGCTTCACTTTTTCAAGTACTTTTTATCTATGCATACTTATTTAGCATTAGGCGATTCTTATACAATTGGCGAATTGGTGCCACCCGAATTAAATTTTCCTCATCAAACTACAACCATACTCAATGCAAGTGGCTTTAATATTGCTGAACCTGTAATTATTGCCACCACGGGTTGGACAACAGATGAGCTTGCCTCCGCCATTGCCCAAAAGAATTTACAGCATTCTTTTGATATTGTGACGCTTTTAATTGGCGTAAATAACCAATACCGTGGCCGCGATTTAGAGAATTATAAGATGGAATTCACTGAATTACTACAAAAAGCAATTCAATTTGCCGGCATGCAGCCCAATCATGTGTTTGTACTTTCTATTCCCGATTGGGGTGCAACTCCTTTTGCTCAAGGTAAAGACCGCCAACAAATTGCACTTGAAATCGATGCCTATAACGCTGCCAATGCACAAATAGCTGCAGAATCCCAATGCCATTATTTAAATATTACAGATAGTACGCGTACAAATGCCAATAACGAAATTTTTTTGGCCTCAGATGGCTTGCACCCTTCAGCAAAGGAATATGAGGTTTGGGCTAATCGTTTAGCACCACTAATACGCCAAGTGTTCAATTAATTGCCTTTTACATTAAGGAGGCAAAAAGCGCATCAAGTCGTTCTCGTTTTACAATTTTTTGCCATTGCCTGCCTTCGGCTATTAAACGCCTACCCACATAGGCCTTAAAGTCTGTTATTACTTCGTTTTTTATAAGGCTCACGAATTCGGCCTCAAATAAAACTTCCTGTCCCACTAATGCCGGCGATAGGTGTTTTATGTTTATGCCACTTCCTATGCCTTCTTCATCCGCTTCCTTCATTTCTAATACAAATAAGCGGCCACTCCATTCAGCATCCCTGGTAAGGGCAAAAGTACTGTATACCTGATGCACAATGCCACTTTCAAATCCTGCAATATCACTTGCTTTTACTGTGTAACAAAAGGTTTTTTTGTCCCCTACTTTAAATGGATTTGTCATTTTATTGTTGTTTTTACAAAAAGCCAATTTTTTTAACTGATTATTATCAATCCGTTTTAACGCCAAGTTCGTAACTTTAATTAATAAAATTGGCTTTAAGTGCTAAGTTGTAAACCCAAACTCAAAATCAAAATAAACATATGAAAATTATTTTCGCTATTTTCTTTAGTTTCTTTTCCATTTTTACGCTTAATGCTCAAGATAAGAAGGAGATAGTAACCGAACATTTTAGGGTAGAAGGTAATTGCGAGCATTGTAAAAAGCGCATTGAAGAAGCTGCATATATTCGTGGGGTAAAGCACGCCGAATGGAACAAGGAAACAAAGCAACTTACGGTGGTGTATAAAACCGAAAAAACAAACGCAGATGCAATTTTAAAAAATATTGCAAAAGAAGGCCACGACAATGAAAAATATAAGGCAGAAGATAAGGTGTATAATAAACTACCAGAATGCTGCCACTATAGACCCAATGACTAACACTAAGAATTTTTAATAATGCGGATTTTTACTTTTATCCTGCTTCTTTTGGGCTCATTTGTAGGTAACAATTTTACCGCTATGGCCCAAAACATGCGTAGTGTAAAAGGTAGGGTAAATGCTATAGATAATAAGGGTATAGATAATAAGGGCAAAAAAGAAACATTATCAGGTGCCGTAATTTTTAGCCCCGGCACTTCGTTTGGAACCCAATCAGATAATAACGGCCAATTTTCTTTAGATCTGCCTGATTCTGTCAAATATATCGTTTGCTCCTTTGTAGGTTATAATACAGATACATTTCTCCTAAAGCCGGGTAATATCAACCTCAATATTGACTTGAAACAAGAAAAGGTACTTAAGGAGGTTGTTATTGCACATCGCCAAAAGGGTACCGAGATGAGTATGATATCGGTAGAGAAAACAGAGCGTATTGGAAAGAAGGAATTATTTAAAGCTGCTTGCTGCAACTTAAGTGAAAGTTTTGAAACTACGCCTTCTGTTGATGTTGCTTTCACCGATGCTGTTACCGGTTATAAACAAATTATGATGCTGGGCCTTGCTGGCTCCTATACGTCTATCACGCGCGAAAATATTCCGGATGTGCGCGGCTTATCTTCAGTCACAGGACTTACTTTTACTCCGGGTACTTGGATAGATGGTATGCAATTAAGTAAGGGCACAGGTAGTGTAGTTAATGGCTTCGAAAGTATGGCAGGCCAAATAAATGTAGAATTATTAAAACCTTTTAGCGGCGATAGGTTGATTCTTAATGTTTACCAAAGCACTCAAGGTCGCTCCGAGCTGAATGCTGTTTATAGATATCAGTTTACCGATAAGTTGGCTACTAACCTCATGTTTCATGCAACCGATCAATGGCGTAGGTACGACCAAAATGGTGATGGCTTCATGGACCAACCTTTAGGTATTCAATTGTCAGGCATAAATCGTTGGGTCTATTCAGCACCGCATGATTGGGAAATGCAAGCCGGTATTAAAGGTGTTTATGTAGATCATGTAGGTGGCATGATGGATTATCAAAGGGGTATGGAGCAAATAACCCCTAATCCCTGGGGTTATACCAATAAGATGCAGCGCATTGAGGAATGGGCAAAAATTGCCAAAGTTTTCACCCAACGCGAAGCAACAAGTATTGGCTTGCAACTATCTGCTGTTTACCACGATCAAAATTCCGTGTATGGTTTAAATACCTATCAAGCTACGCAACATAGCTATTATGCCAATCTAATTTTTCAAACTTATTTAAATAACACCAACCACATAATAAAGTTGGGTTCCAGTTTGCTTTCCGATCAATATGATGAATACCAAACCTATGCCAACCAACAAAACTATTCGCGCACCGAGGTGGTTCCGGGTGTTTTTACCGAATATGCTTACGCCTATAAAGATAAATTCAATCTCGTAGCAGGTCTTCGTGCCGATTATGATAATTTATTCGGCGCATTTGTTACACCGCGTTTGCACTTGCGCTATGCCTTGGCCA
>TBL_comb48_EPIDRAFT_1001532_pt1 | contig 16923 bp, 16 predicted proteins | sample TroBogEpilimnion_37_FD_10681 | JGI IMG/M metagenome (IMG submission 10681)
CGACCAGCACCCACAGCGGCAGCACCGTGCAGGCCCACAGCCCCAGGATACGGGGGTAATCCCGCCGCACCATCGCACAGCCCAAGTCCACGGACTCCCATGGCTGACGCGGACGCAGCGTGACGGTGATGTCCTCAAGCCTCATCCGACTGCCTCCTTCCGCTGAAGAGTAAAAAACATGCCACCGCCAACCAGCACATACCACCGGCGGCAAATTTGATCGTCGGCGGCAGATCGAGCGGCGACCAGAATCCCTCCAGCACCGCTGCGATGCTGGTCAGCACCGCCGCACCAGTCAGCAGTGGCAGCGCCTTGCGCCCAGCCAGCACCAGCGCAGCGCGCCGCTCCATTCGACCAGGACGCAGCACCGACCAACCCACACGCATGCCAGCCATGGCCGAGATCACCACGCCCGTCAGTTCCGGCGCACCATGCGCCACCACCCAGGTGTAAAGCGTCAGCGGATTGCCCGAATAATGCACATAGCCAAACACCGCACCGAGTTGCAGGGAGTTGAACAACAGCACCAACAACGCCCCGACACCGCCCAGAATGCCACCGGCAAAGGTTTTGAAGTCGATGCCCACATTGTTCCAGATGTAGAAACAAAACGCGCCAAAGCCAGAGCCAAAGCTCTCGCGCACATGATCGGACGGCTTGCTGGCCTCCCCATACATGCTCTCGATCTGCACCATGCCCTGCGGTCCCAGCAGCGCCATGGCCCATTCAGGGTGCGACGGCGTGATGGCGGCGATCAGCACCGCTGGCAGGTAAAACAGCGCCGTACACCACCAGAACAGCTTCCACTCCGCACGCACCGCCTGCGGAAACTCCACCAGGAACAGCCGCAAAAAGGCCTCCCACCCGCCAGCGCTGTGACGCTCCAGCACACGGTAGGCGCGGATCGCCAGCGCATTGAGCTGCTGCGTCAGGCGCTGCGGGCTCATGCGGTGCTGCGCCATGCTCAGATCATGGCACACCTGGCGAAAGGTGGCGGGCAGTTCCTCCACCGCCGCACTAGGGTGCGACTGCTCAGCTTCCGTCAGCAGCTTCTCCAACTTCTGCCAGCGCGGCTCGATGTGCTTTTCAAATTGGGCGGGTGTCATGCGCGAAACACGGCTGCTCCTTGCAGGGGTGGCGGCGTGCCGCGTTTGTCTTCCGGGTCTTGCAACCACAGCGCCATGCCACACAGGCGGCGCAGTCCTTCCATCCCCGTCGCCTGCGTCAGCGGCACGGCCAGCGTGGCCAGTTCGATCCGGCGCTCATCCGCCCACAGCGGCGCACGTTCCAGGAACTGCAGCAGCGCCGCCTGCTCCTCCCGCGTCAGTACCTGCGTCGGTGCCCGACGCTCCGCACGGATTTCCACTTGAGGGGCCAGACTCGGCGGCACTTCGGAATAAGTCACCACAGTGTTCGCCACCAAGTCCCCCAGCCGCTGAAACCGCTTGGTAAACAGCATGCAGACGATGCCCGTGAGGTACAGCCCCGGCATGAAATCCACCACGCGCAGGAAATTGCGCATCACCGCCTGCGCCAGAGAAACTGGGCCGCCAGTCACACTCATCACCCGCAGTTTCATGGAGCGCTGCCCTGGCGTCGCTCCCTTGGCACCAGCCTCAAACAGCACGTTGTAAAACCACTCCATGAAAAACGCGAACAACATCGCCAGTCCGCCCGTCATCTGGTGACCAATCAGTGGTGGCAGCAGCCAGAATGCGCCGATCACCACAACGAGGTCGATGCCGATGCGGATGAGCAGATCGATCAAGTAAGCCATGCTACGCACCGCCGGACCCGCCACGCGGAGTTGAATCTCCACGCCATCGGCGAGTTCGACTGTTTGTAAGGTATCCGCGCGTGCCACTGCCATGAGTGAATAATGAAGCGGTTCCGTTTGGTTTTGACAACTCACGAATTATTTTCGTAGGATTTGTAAATGTCGGATATTGTCCCGGCGCTGATTCACCCCTCTCATCCCACCTGCCATGGAATCCATCCCCGCCAATCCCTACTCGACTCCCGTCGCCAATTTGTACGGTTCCACCTCGGGTGGCAACGCAGATGCCGTTTCCCCCAGCACCATCGCCCAACTAGCGGGCACCAAACCCTGGGTGCGTTTCATGTCAGTGATCTTCTGGATCTCGGGGGGCTTTCTGGCGATCATCAGTTGCTTCTACGCTTTAATCGCTGCCTCAGGAGCCTTCAACAACCCAGCCTTCGCTAAAAATCCCGCCATTGCCAGCAATCCTTTATTCGCAGGCAATCCCGCGTTCCTGACAGGCATGATGGTTGGCACATCGGTTTATCTTGGTGTGTTTGCGTTCCTCACCATCTACCCAGCGATCAAACTTTGGAAATATGCCAACAGCATCGCCAAACTGATAGCCTCGCGCTCCACTTCAGATCTCGATGCCGCACTCACTGAGCAGCGCCGCTACTGGAAGTTCCACGGCATCATGACCATCGTGGCCATCAGCCTGATTCTTATCGGCTTCATCGCCTTCTTCGCCTTGATCTTCACCGCATTGAATTCCGGCATGAAGATACCCCGCTAAACACTTCGTTCGGAACAAGTTCCAGCCTGCTGCACTCGTACCTGTAGCCATGAACACGCTCCATCCCTCTGACCACCCGCTTGAGCGTTCGGAGCTGGAGCGGATTCATGCCTCGCCTGCGAGCTGGTTCCTCTACATCATCTACTTCGCGCCCAAAGATCCGCGCATCATTGTCAAAAAACGAGTGGGAGCCCTCGGCTGGACCTTAAACTTTGCCCGCCCGCTCGCTCTTCCGACCTTGATTGCTGTCATCGGGGTTTTCATGGGAGCTTTCAGACTCGCAGCCACCTGGGATCTCTCCCAATCGGCTCAGTTGGGAGTCGCCATCGTCATCATCCTGGCCTTGGTCAGCTTCTGCCGCTGGATGTCAAATCCACAACGGTTTTGCAGGTAGAGCTCAGACCACGGCTACCCCATCAGCGCCACGGCAATCGGATCCACCAGCGGCTTGCCCGCCCGTGTGAGACGCACGTGGTTTTCGTCACAATTCAGCAGCCCCTGTTCACGCAGCGTCTCCAGCATCTTGCGTGACTCAGGCCGGATCAACTCCAGCGGCAGACCACGCGCAGTGCGCAGTTCCAAGCCGAAGCGCTCGGTGCGGCGCTGATCGGGTGTGAGTTCCTCGATCTCCATCGCCGTCTCTTCTCCGGCCAGCGTCATCGCCATGTAGCGCGGCGTGTCCTTGACGTTGTGCCAACGTTTTCCGCCAACGGTCGAAAACGCGCCGGGGCCGATGCCAAGATAATCCGCGCCCAGCCAGTAGGCCTCGTTGTGAACGGAGCGATGCCCCGGCTGCGCGTAGTTCGAAATCTCGTAGTGCTCGAATCCGCCTGCCTCCAGCGTGTCGATGGCCAGGTCGAAAAACTCCGCATCTCGCACCTCGTCTTCGCGATACTCCCCCGCTTTGAGCCGACGGAAAAAGTCCGTGTCCTCCTCGTAGTTCAGGTTGTAGGCCGAGATGTGATCCGGCTTGAGCGCAATCGAGTGCTCCAACGTTTTGCGCCAAGTTTCCACACTCTGCCCTGGGATCGAAAACATCAGGTCGAGATTCAAACTCGGAAAACCCGCGTCCCGCAGCACCTGCCAGGTCTCTTCCGCATCCGCCCGCGCATGGTCCCGCCCCAGCGTCTTCAGCGTCTCATCATCCCAGGCCTGAATTCCCAGGCTCACCCGTGTCACCTCCATGGCACGCATGATCGCCGCCTTGGAAGCTGTCACTGTTCGCGGATTCGCCTCCATGGTGAATTCCGTGACCTCAGACATATCCACCCGCTCCCGCAATCCACGCAGCAGCCGCTCCAGATGCACATCGCTCAGCATCGTCGGCGTGCCCCCACCAAAAAAGATCGTCTGTGGCTTGAGAGCCTGCTTTTCCGCCTCCTTCAGCAGCGCATCCACAAACGCTGCCATGTCCGTACCGCCCGGAGTGTGCTTGTGAAAACTGCAATACGGGCAGATGCGGTGGCAGAACGGGATATGGACGTAGAGATGCTTCACGGGCTAGAGACTCGATTCTGGATGCTGGATACTTGAAACGCGATGCTAGCAGAGAATGCTTGCTCCCACATCCAGCATCTAGAATCTAACATCCAGAATCCAGTATCCAGCATCTAGAATCCAGCCACCAGACCCATGTCCGACGAAACTCATCATGAACGCGAACTCGGCGGCCAGTTGCTGGCCTCAGTCTCGCGTTCGTTCTACCTCACGCTCAAAGCGCTGCCCAAAGAGCTGCGCGAGCCCATTTCCCTGGCCTACCTGCTCGCCCGCACCGCCGACACCATCGCCGACACCGCCAGCGTCAGCGCCGACGTGCGGCTCGACATCCTCGAACGCTACCGCGCCCTCGTGCGTGGCACTGGCGAAGCGCAGAGCCTCGCCACCACGCTCATCACGCAATTCTGCCCGCAGCAGAGCGACGAGGCCGAGCGCCGCCTCATGGAAAAATTCGCCGACGGCATCGCCTGGCTGCGCACCATGCAGCCCACCCCGCTAGCGGCCATCCAGAGCGTGCTGGAGCACATCATCGACGGCCAGATGCTCGACATCCGCCGCTTTCCCGCCGACGGCCAGCTCCGCAGCCTCGCCAGTGCCGAAGAACTCGACCAGTACACCTGGCTTGTTGCCGGTTGCGTGGGCGAATTCTGGACCCAGCTCTGCGCCAGCGAACTCCCCGCCTCACTCGATCCCGCCCTCAGCACTCAGCAAATGCAGGAATGGGGCGCACGCCTGGGCAAAGGCCTGCAACTCATCAACATCCTCCGCGACATCGGCGAAGACACCCGCGATGGCCGCTGCTACCTGCCCTGCACGCCTGCGGACATTCAAACCGAATGGCGCAAATGGCTGCAAACCTGTACCGAACATCTCGAATGCGGCCTGCGCTACGTCCAGCACGTCACCCACGGCAAGCTCCGCTACGCCACCGCCCTGCCCCTCCTCCTCGGTATTCAAACCGTCGCCAAAATGCGCGCCACACCGTGGGACAAACTTCAGCAAGGCGTCAAAATCTCCCGCCTCGACGTCGCCAGCATCCTCGCCCAAGCCGCCATCGCCTGCCGCAGCGGTGAAGCGATGGAGAAGCTGTACCGGAAGCTCGCGCAGGGTTAGCGCCCACGTGAGCGCGAAGCGTCTTGGAGTGCGTGCGGCAAGCCTAGGCGCGACGCCGCTTTCGCAGGCTGGAGGGTGAAGTAAAGACGATGAGCGTTCTGCACCACGCGAAAGCGCTGCTGCTTTCGCAGGCCGGACAGCGTGCTGTGGACGAACACCACACTAAACCCCGCGAAAGCGGTGCCGTCGATGCAGGCTTGCGCCGCGCATCTCTGTCACCGCACTCCACGACGCTCCGCGCTCGCGTGGGGCGCTGGAGCTTTCTGCCGCGCTCTTTGGCTCCCTACTGCATCGTTACGGCTTACCGCTTAAACCACCCCTTCACCTTCGTGAAAAAGCCCTGCTTCGGCGCGGTGCTACCCAGGGCCTCTGGATCAGCCTCGGTGACAGGAACCGTCACCGGCAGGCTTTGATCCCAGCCGCCGCCGAGTGCCTTGACCAAGCTCACACTGGCGATCAAACGCTGTCCGGCTAACGTGGCACAGGCACGTTCGGTCAAGAGCAGCGAGCGGTTCGCTTCGATCACATCCAAGTAAGGACTCGTGCCCGCTTCGTAGCGTGCATGAGCAATCTTAGCGGCCTGCTGGGCGCTGCCCCGGGCGCGGTGCTGCGCTTCGGTTTGCGTGGCCAGATTGCGCAGAGCGGCAAGAGCGTTTTCGACATCGTTGAACGAAGCGAGAATGGCCTGCCGATAATTCGCTAGAGCTTCGTCGTGGGCAGCACGGGCTTTTTCCATGAGCGCCCGATTTTTACCACCGGCAAACAAAGGCACGCTGATGCTAGGGCCGATGTTCCAGTTGAGACTGCTGGCTTCAAACAATTTATCCACGTCCCCGCTCAAGTAACCCGCACGTCCCGTGAGTTTGATGTTGGGAAAAAAGTTGGCTTTGGTCACGCCAATCTGCGCCGTGGTGGAGGCCAGCGTACGTTCGGTAGCAGCCACATCGGGGCGACGCTCCAGCAAGTCGGTGGGTACTCCCGTGGGAATGCGGGGAGGCGTGGGCAGCAGGCTGGGATTACCGCCGAACCTGAAGGCGCTGGGATTCGTCCCAGTGATCAGGGCGATGCCATTTTCAAGCTGGTCACGCTGATTCTGCAAAGCGCTCACCTCCGCCTCGGCGGTGGCCACTTCGGTTTCCGCCTGGGCCTGTTCCAACTCACTGCCTGCACCGGCTTTGACGCGAGCACGGGCAATGTCCAGCGCCTGCCTGCGCCAGCCGACCGCTTCTTTCACGGTCTGCAACTCGCCATCGAGAGCACGGATGCGGAAGTAATTGGACGCCACATCGGCCTGCATGCCGAGCAGCACATTCTGCATCACGCTGGCAGCAGCAGAGGCATCTGCGCGCGCGCTTTCTGCCTGACGGCGAATCTTGCCCCACAGGTCCAGTTCCCAACTGAAATCCAGCGGCACGTTGTAGCTGGGGCCGACATAATGCAGGCCATGCAGCGGGAAGGCACTAGGCATATTGGGCGAGGTCCGCTGCGTGGTGAAAGCCGAGTTCACATCCGCTGTCGGAAAGAACGCTGCACGCGCGATACCGGTGCCCGCACGCGCCTGATCAAAACGCGCAACCGCCGCCTTCAGCGTCTGATTGTGCGCCGTGGCACGCTCCATGAGGTCGTTGAGTTTCGCATCGTTATAAACGCGCCACCATGCGCCTTTGGGCAATGAATCAAGGGGGCGCGCTTCACGCCACTGAACGGCGGATTTGTAGTTCGGCGGCGTCACCGTTTCCGGCTGCTTATAGTCCGGCCCGACCTGGGCGATGGCACTGGTCGCGAGGAGAAATGAAAAGAGAATGCGCATGACAGGAATCAATGAGGAGCTGGAAGGGCGGCGGCAGGAATCTTAGGAGTAGCGGCAGCTTTTTTCTGCCGCCCCAGTTTCATCACCAGCACATAAAACACCGGCGTGAAGAACAGACCGAGGAAGGTCACCCCGATCATACCAGAAAATACCGCCGTGCCCATGGCGCGGCGCATTTCCGCACCCGCACCGGTGGAAACGACAAGCGGATACACACCCGCGATGAAGGCGATGGAGGTCATCAAAATCGGGCGCAGACGCAGACGGCAGGACTCGATGGCCGCATCAAACGGACTCATACCGTGGTCAAATTTCTCCTTGGCAAACTCCACAATGAGGATGGCGTTTTTACACGCCAGGCCGATCAGCACGATGAAGCCGATCTGCGTGAAGATGTTGTTGTCACCGCCTGTGAGCATCACCCCCGCCAGCGCAAACAGCAGGCACAGCGGCACGATCAGGATGATGGCCAGCGGCAGGCCCAGGCTTTCATATTGCGCGGCCAGCACCATGAACACGAGAAGAATGCAGAGCGGATAAATGTAGATGGCAGTATTTCCCGCGATGATCTTTTGGTAAGTCAGATCCGTCCACTCGAACTCAAAGCCGCCGGGAAGTCCGTCTTTGGCCAGCTTGGAGATCAACTCCTCAGCCTGCCCAGAACTCAGCGGCGGCAGCGGTGCGCCATTCAAGTCGGCAGCGAGGTAGCCGTTGTAATGCGTGACGCGATCCGGGCCGAAGCCTTCCTTCACTTTCACCAGCGAGCCCACGGAAACCATTTCACCCGCAGCGTTGCGCGTCTTGAGCCGCGTGATGTCGTTCGCGTTGTCACGGAACTGCTGCTCCGCCTGCGCCACGACCTGATAGGTGCGGCCAAAGCGGTTGAAGTCATTCACGTAGAGACTGCCGAGATTGATCTGCAAGGTCTCGAAGAGATTTGCCAGCGGCACGCCCTGGATCTTCGCTTTTTCACGGTCCACATCCGCCTCAATCTGCGGGACGTTGACGGTGTAGCCGGAATAGACCTGCGTGAGTTTCTGGCTGCCATACGCTGCCCCGACGAGTTGCTGCGTGGCCTGATACAGCGCGGCGTAGCCCTGGTTATTACGGTCTTCGACCATGAGCTTGAACCCGCCCGTGGTGCCGATGCCATTGACAGGTGGCGGAGGGAAGATCATGACCATCGCATCCTGAATGGCCATGAATTTGCCATTCAGCGCACCGGCAATCGCACCGCCGCTCAGCTCAGGCGTGGTGCGGTCTTCGAAGTTGTCGAGACCGACGAACACGATGCCCGCATTCGGACTGATGGTGAAGCCTTGAATCGACAAGCCAGGAAACGCGATGGCGTCTTTCACCCCAGGATGATCCATGGCGATCTTTGACATGCGGCGCATGACATCGTCGGTGCGGTCCAGCGAAGCACCTTCCGGCAGTTGCGCAAAGCCGACGAGGTACTGCTTGTCCTGGCCGGGCACGAATCCTTCAGGCACGATTTCAAACCCCTTCCACGTGGCCCAGACCAGCCCGCCGTAAATGATAAGCGCAATGGCGCTGAAGCGAATGATGCGCTTCACAATGCCCACGTACACATTGGAAGACCATTCGAAGAAGCGATTGAACGGACGGAAGAACCAGCCAAACAGCGCATCAATGATCTTGGTGAGGATGTCCCGCTTATCACCATGCCCCTTCAACAGCAAAGCAGAGAGTGCCGGAGAAAGCGTGAGTGAATTGATGGCCGAAATGACCGTGGAGATGGCGATGGTGACGGCGAACTGTTTATAAAACTGGCCACTGAGTCCGCTGATAAACGCCGTCGGGATGAACACCGCACACAGCACCAGCGCCGTGGCGACGATGGGACCCGTCACCTCCGTCATGGCCTGCTGCGTGGCGGCCAGCGGCTTGAGTCCGTTCTGGATATTACGCTCGACGTTTTCGACCACCACGATGGCATCATCCACCACGATGCCAATCGCCAGCACGAGGCCGAAGAGCGACAGGTTGTTGATGGAGAAGCCCAGTGCATGCATCACTGCAAAGGTGCCAACGAGCGACACCGGCACCGCCGCTAGCGGAATGATTGACGCACGCCAGGTCTGCAAGAAGATCACCACGACCAGCACCACGAGCAGCAGCGCCTCGATGAGCGTGTGAATGACCGCGTCGATGGATTTCTCCACGAACACGGTAGGGTCGTAGGCGATGGCGTAATCCACGCCTTCGGGCATTTTCTTCTTCAACTCAGTCATGCACGAACGCACAGCCTGCGAGACAGCTAGCGCGTTCGCACCGGGAAGCTGAAACACGCCCATGCCGACGGCACGTTTGTTGTTGAGAAGAGCACGCAGCGAGTAGTCGCCGGAACCCATCTCGGCGCGTGCGACATCACGCAGGCGGAGCTTTTCACCATGCGCTCCGATTTTGACAATGATCTGGTCAAATTCTTCTTCGCTGATGAGACGGCCCTTGGCATTCACCGTCAGCTCAAAGGCGGAATCCTTCGTCGGCTGCTGGCCGATAGTGCCTGCCGCCACCTGGATGTTCTGCTCGCGAATGGCATTCACCACATCGCCCGAGGTCAGTCCACGCGCAGCAGCCTTGTCGGGATCGATCCAAATACGCATCGCGTAGTCGCCACCCCCGAAAATGTTCACCTGGCCGACCCCCGAGAGGCGCGTCAGTTCGTCCTTCACATTGAGCGTCGCGTAGTTGCGCAGGTAGATCTCGTCATAGCGTTCATTCGGAGAAAGCAGATGCACCACCAGCGTCATGTTGGGCGAAGACTTCACCGTGGTGACCCCAAAGCGGCGCACTTCCTCCGGCAGCTTCGGCAGCACCTGCGCCACGCGGTTTTGCACCTGCATCTGCGCGAGGTCGAGTTCCGTGCCGATTTTGAAAGTCACGGTGAGCGTCATCACACCGTTCGCCGTGCTCTGCGACGACATGTAGAGCATGTTTTCGATGCCGTTGATCGTCTGCTCCAGCGGTGAAGCCACCGTCTCGGCAATCGTCTTCGGATTCGCGCCAGGATAAGTGGCGGTCACGATGACCGTCGGCGGCGCGACTTCCGGGTATTCGGAGATCGGCAGTTGAAACAGCGAGATGGCACCGAGGATGAAGATCAGCAGTGACAGCACACCCGCGAAAATGGGGCGTGTGATGAAGAAGCGTGAAATGTTCATAGAAGCGAGTGGGGGTGTGACGCTTCGTGATTACTTGGCCGCTGTTTCCTTCGCGGGAGGAGCCTCCGTGGGCTGGACCGGCATGCCGGGCTGCGGCAGACGCGCCTGCCCATTCACAATGATTTTATCTCCCGCTACGAGGCCGCTGCGAATGATGCGCTTGCCGTCGATGCTCGGTCCGATCACGATGGGTTTATAAACCGACACCGCAGGCGTTTTGGACTGATCAATCCCCAGCACAAACTTGTTGGCCTGATCGGTGAGGATGCTTTTTTCATCCACCAGCAGCGCCTTATACTTGCCCGTCATGGGGATGCGAATGCGCGCAAACAGACCGGGAGTGAGGATGTTGTCAGTGTTCGAAAACTCAGCGCGCAGCACCATGCTGCCGGTGCTGGCGTCCAGACGATTGTCGAAGGATTCAATGTACCCTTGATGCGGGAAGCCCTTTTCATTGGAGAGCTGGAGTTCCACCGGCACGCGGCCATCGCCATTGGTGAAGGTCGTCTTGCTGCGCTGCATCGCCTGCAATTTCAGCAGGCTGTTTTCGTCGATGTCCGCATACACATACACCGGGTCCACGGTAACGATGGTGGTTAGCAACGTGTTGCCCGCAGTGACGAAATTGCCCGTGGTGGTGATCGCACGACTGATGCGCCCGCTGATCGGTGCTTTGACCGAACTGTGTTCAAATTCGATCTCCGCGCTGTGCTGAGCCGCTTTGGCTGCCTCCAGACTGGCCAGCGCCTGCAGGTTCATCGACTCGCGCATTTCCGCCTGCTCCGGGGCGATGGCTTTCGCCTCCAGCAAAGTCTTCACGCGGTCAAACTCACGCTTCATCGCCTGTGCATTGGCCTCAGCACGCGCCACATCTGCACCCGTAGCCCGCAGACGCGTCTCAAATGGACGCTGGTCGATGGTGAACAGCACATCGCCCTTTTTCACCAGTGCACCCGCCTGGAAATGGACTTCCGTGATGTAGCCGGACACGCGCGGCTTCAGCTCCACCGTCTCCACCGGCTCGACGCGCCCCGTGAACTCCTCCCACTCGACGAGTTCTTTCTGCTCGACCGGCGCGAGCGTCACCGGTGCTGGAGGCATCTGACCGCCGCCGTGGCCACCCGCAGGCGGTTTGCCACAGGCGGCGAGGAGCAGGACGAATGGGAGGAGGGTTTGGAGTTTCACGAGGCGCGTTGGTTTTGGGGTGGGAAGTTGACTAGTTGGTTAATTTGAAAGCAAAAAATCGCTCCGACTCAGGTTTTGACGCCGAGGATGATCTTGGCTCCGGATTCGAATTCATCCAGACGACCGAGGTCATTCCACATACGGGCGTGGAGCAGCAGCCCCTCGCTGTAAGCAAACACGATCCGTGCCAGGGCCATCGCATCATGCGTGACAATGCTGCCCTGTGCCTGCGCATCGCGGATGGCGCTCTCGTAGTAGCGGATGAACTGGCCCAGGATCTCCTGCAGTTTGTCGCGCAGGCGTTCGTCCACCGTGCTGACCTCAGCGCCCAGCGAATGGATGGGGCAGCCCAGGACGCGCCCATGCTTCTTAAAGAGCTCCTCCTGCTCCTGGCGGAAATTGCGGAAGCAGTTCAGAATGCGCTCCACCGGCGGCACCACGGGGGAAAAGATCTGGTCCAGCTCCTTGCGGTGCTCCGTCCAGCCATGGTCGATCGCGGTGAGGGCCAGCTCAGTTTTGGACTCAAAGAAATGGTAAAAGCTCCCCTTCTTCACCCCTGCCCTGTCGCAGATATGATCCACCGAGGTGCTGCCATAGCTGCCCGTCCAGATCAGTTCGATCATCGCTTCAATCAGTCGGTCTTTGGCAGTGGAGGTGCGTCCCATGGATGTTTCAGGTAAGGTGGCGGAGGTTTAAAGCAAACTAGACGTTCAGTCAACAATTATTCCAGCTCCCCATTTGCCGCAGGTGTCTTCGCCTTCCATAGTGTGCCATTCCTTCACACATGACCGACCAAGCCACAGTCCTGATCGTCGATGACGAAAAGCACACCCGCGACGGCCTGCGCCTCTCGCTGGAAGATGACTTCGACTGCTACGTGGCCTCCAACGCCGCCGAGGCGATGGAATACCTCAACCACGACCGCATCGACGTCATGCTCACCGATCTCCGGCTCGGCGAGGACGACGGCATGAAGCTGCTCGATACCGCCCTGGCACTGCCCAAGCCGCCCGTCTGCATCATGATGACCGCCTACGGCAGCGTCGATACCGCCGTGGAGGCCATGCGCCGGGGAGCCTACCATTTCGTCACCAAGCCGCTCAATCTCGATGAGGTGGAGATCCTCATCAAACGCGCCCTCCGCAGCCGCACGCTGGAGCATGAAAACGTCGCACTGAAGCAGCAGGTGGAGCGCAAATTCTCCATCGAAGGCATCCTCGGCCAGGCCGAGGTGATGAAGCCAATCATCGACACCATCCAGCAGGTGGCCCCTTCCCGCGCCACGGTCTTGATCGAAGGCGAAAGCGGCACCGGCAAGGAACTCGTCGCCCGCGCCATTCACAATCTCAGCGGTCGGCCCAAGGCAAACATCGTCTCCGTACACTGTGCCGCGCTCTCCCCGCAGATCCTCGAAAGCGAACTCTTCGGCCACGAGAAAGGTGCCTTCACCGGCGCACAGGAGCGACGCATCGGCCGCTTTGAGCAGGCAAACGGCGGCACGCTCTTCCTGGATGAAATTGGCGAAATCGACGCCAGCACTCAGGTAAAGCTCCTGCGCGCGCTCGGCGAGCAGACCATCGAACGCGTCGGCAGCAGCAAACCCATCTCCATCAACGTCCGCGTCATCGCCGCCACGAACCGCGACCTCGCCAAGATGGTGGAGGAAGGCAAATTTCGTGAAGACCTCTACTGGCGTCTGCGCGTGGTCACCATCCAGCTTCCCCCACTGCGCGCCCGCAAGAGCGACATCTCCGTGCTCGCGGACCACTTCCTCAAAGAACTCGCCAAGGCCAATAGCAAGTCCTACAAGCCGCTCGGTGAAGACGCCCTGCCTGCGATGATGAATTACGACTGGCCCGGCAACATCCGCGAGCTGCGCGCCGCCATCGAACACGGCGTGGTCATGAGCAACAGCAACCGCGTCATGCTCAAGCATCTGCCCTCCTACCTGCTCAATCCGAATGGACTTGGCATTGGTTTGCGCGCGCCCTCATTGATCGCCGCCAAGGATGCCGCTACCGCTAGCGCACCCGCCGCCGCCAGCGCCGATCCCGCGCTCAAGCCGAAGAGCGATCTCGACATTACCGAGGCCGAGCACCATCTCATCCTCACCGCCTTGCAACGCAGCGGCAACAACCGCACCGTGGCCGCCGAGATGCTCGGCATGAGCCGTCGCACGCTGCAGCGCAAGCTCAAGGAACTCAACATGGTCCGCACGCACCGACGCCGCGTTGCGGCACTGCCTCAAGAATCCGACTCGTAAATCGTCGGGTCCGGCAAACCAGCCAGCGCAAACGCCTCAATGCGCTCCACGCAGGTGCCGCACTTGCCGCAGTGCAAATCGCCGCCCTTGTAGCACGACCACGTCCTGCCGTAATCCACTCCCAGATTATCGCCGAGTTTGGCGATGCCAGCTTTGTCGAGATGGATGAACGGACGCAGAAGCTCAATTTGCGCATACGTGCCCTCACGCATCGCCGCCGCCATGCCCTGCATGAAGGGCTCGCGGCAGTCGGGATAGATCGTGTGATCCCCCGCGTGCGCGGCGATAACGAGCGCCTCGGCCTCACGGCTCTCCGCCAGACCGCAGGCGATGGAGAGCATGATGCCGTTGCGAAACGGCACGACCGTCCGCTTCATGTTCTCATCCGCATAATGCCCCTCGGGAACCTCGCCGCCGGATTTGAGGAGATCGGAGGCAAAGAGCTGGTTCACAAAATCCAAGTCGATGATGTCATGCTTCACGCCGGAGTCCGCGCAATGCCACGCCGCCAGCGGAATCTCGCGGTGGTTGTGCTTGGCACCGTAGTCAAAACTCACCGCACCCACGACCTCATGCTCCTGCCGCGCCCAGTGCAGCGCGGTCACGGAATCCATCCCGCCGGAGAGCAGCACGACCGTTTTCATTCCGGCAGACGCAGGGTTTCTTCGAGGTCAGGATAGCGCGCCTCGCAGGTGAGCTGAATGCCCCCACGCGCGCCAAACTTGCCACGCACCACCACCTGCTTCGGCGCACACGCTTTCACGATGTCGTCCAGCACGCGGTTCACGATGGCCTCATTGAAGGACGCATGATTGCGATACGAGGCCAGGTAGAACTTCAGCGACTTCGTTTCCACACAGGTCGCCTCCGGGATGTAGAGTATTTCAAGGTGCGCCGAATCCGGCTGCCCGGTAACGGGGCAGATCGAGCTGAATTCCGGCGCGCTGAGGTGAATGCGGTAATTTCGTCCCGGCGTGCGATTGGGGAACGTCTCCAGCACCGCCACATCCGGCGAGGCGGGCAGGCGGTTTTCAGAACGTCCGAGCAATGTGAGGTCTTTTTCCTGACTCATGTCCGTGCAGAATGCGGGAGAGTGCCGAGAATGCAACGATCTGCATCAAATTGAATCACGAGAGTATATTTTCATCATTTTATACTTGTAATTGCATCATTAATACTCTTTACTCGACCCCATGAGAATCACAGTCGATATTGAAGATGACATCATCCGCGACGCCATGGAGTTGACCGGGGAGAAGAACAAGAGTCCCGCCGTCGCCAAGGCCGTAGAGCACTATGTGAAGAGGATGCGGGCGAAGGAATTCGGCAAGCGTCTCCGCGAAGGGTTTTACGACTACCCTTCCACCAATGACGAAGTCGAAGCCCTCGAAATCATCTAACGCATGGTCCTTGTCGATTCCTCCATTTGGATCGAGGCCTCCAGACGCACGGGCAGTCTGGAGGTCAAGGTCGGCATCGAAGGCCTGCTGGATGCCTACGAGGCCACGCTCTGCTCCCCCGTGATGCTCGAAGTCCTGGGTGGTGCGCGCAAAGAAGAGCGCAAGCAGCTCAACGCCGATTTCTCCTGCCTGCCCTACATCCGCGTGACCGAGGCGGACTACATCGCGGCAGTCCGCCACAATTGGAAACTGCGAGACGCTGGCATCACCGCCCCGGCCAATGATGTCCTCATCGCCACCATCGCGGTGCGGCTTTGTTGCCGAGTGTACGCGCAGGACAAACACTTTGAGGCCATGGCCCCGGCACTCGGCTTTGCACTCTATGTGCCGGGATACGGTGGCTCCTTTCGACCTGCTGGCGGCTGAGTGATAGTTTTCCAAATGTGGGAGCGTTTCTAAATTCAGAATGCTCAAAGAAGCCGCCATCCCACTCACTGACGACACGCTCGCGCCCGGCACGGAGCGCACGCTTGCCATCCTCGAACTCCTCGGCCGCCACCGCGCCGGACTCAGTCTCACTGAGATCGCCCGCGAGCTCGATCTGCCGGTCAATTCCGTCTTCCGCATCACCGGCACGCTGCACAGCCGCGGCTACCTGCAGCGCCGTGAGGACGACAAACGCTTCGTCCTCACCAACAAGCTCTTCGACCTCTCCCGCCCAGTGGTGCGCGAGAAGAGTCTCGTCGTCTGCGCCTTGGAATCACTCAAATGGCTGCGTGATGAAACCGGCGAGACCACTCAAATCCTCGCCAGCGTGAATCACAAGATGACCGTGCTGGAGCAGTGCATCTCCTCGCAGCCGATCAAGGTCAGCAGCACCGTCGGTCTGCAAGTGCCCATGTACTCCTGCGCTCCAGGCAAAGCGGTGCTCGCACATCTCCCACCGGCAGAGCTTGAAAAATTCTTCACCGCCGTGCAGCTCAAGCAGTACACGCCCACCACGCTCGCCACCCCTGAGTCCCTCGAAACCGATCTCGCCAAAACGCGCAAGCGAGGCTTTGCCACCGACATCGCCGAGGGACTCGAAGGCATCCATTGTGTCGCCGCCGCCATCCTCGACGAATACCATTACCCTGTTGCCGCCATCACCGTCATGTCCCCTTCCTTCCGTCTCAAACGCGACCAGTTCGACAAGGCTGGCAAACTCTGCCTCGAAGCCGCTGCAACCATCACCCGGAGGCTCCTGGCATGAACAAGCATCTTCTAATCTCTGCCCTCATTGCCTCTCTGCCCCTCTGCGGCAAAGCCGCGCCACCCCCGACTCCGCAGCAGATCGAGTTCTTCGAATCGAAGATCCGCCCCATCCTCGCGCAGGAGTGCTATGAGTGCCACAGCACCGGCACCAAGAAGAAAGGCGGCCTCGTGCTCGACTCCCGCCCCGGCTGGCAGGCTGGCGGTGAATCCGGCGATGTCATCAAGCCCGGCGATCCCGCGGGCTCGCTGCTCGTTCAAACCATCAAGCACGAGCACGAGGACATCAAGATGCCGAAAGCTGGAGCCAAGCTCGATGACAAAGTCGTCGCTGACTTCGAGAAGTGGATTCGCGAAGGCGCCGCAGATCCGCGCGACACCGCCCCCTCCAAGGCAGAGATCGCCAAAGAGACCGATTGGAAGAGCATCATCGAACGCCGCAAGCAGTGGTGGGCCTTTGTACCCGTCTCGAAGCAGCCTGCGAATAAGACCATTGATGACTACATCGACGCAGAACTCATCAAGCAAGGCATTCCCGCCGCGCCGCCCGCAGATGCGCAGACACTGCGCCGCCGCATGAGTTACATCCTCACCGGCCTTCCTCCCTCAGGTGAGCAAAGCATCGATACCCTCCTTGCGTCCCCTCACTTCGGCGAGCAAT
>TBL_comb48_EPIDRAFT_1001536_pt1 | contig 16901 bp, 11 predicted proteins | sample TroBogEpilimnion_37_FD_10681 | JGI IMG/M metagenome (IMG submission 10681)
ACGTCGCCCGCATTGAACTCGGCTCGCGAGACTACTCCAGCCGCACCTACATGGACGGTTACAATGCGGTGTCTCTCCGCGTGTTCCAGCTTCCTGGCAGCAATGCCATCGCCACCGCCGACGCCGTTTACAAACGTCTCGCGGAGCTGAAGCTGCGCTTTCCGCCGGGCGTCGATTACAAAATCAACTACGACACCACCAAGTTTGTCCGCTCTTCGATCGAGTCGGTGCTGCATACGCTGGTGGAGGCGATCCTCCTCGTCGTCTTCGTTGTTATCATCTTCCTGCAAAGCTGGCGCGCTTCAGTGATTCCATTGCTGGCCGTCCCTGTTTCGCTCATCGGCACGCTGGCGGTGATGCAATTGCTGGGATTTTCGCTGAACAATCTGTCCCTGTTCGGCCTGGTGCTCGCCATCGGCATTGTCGTCGATGATGCCATCGTCGTGGTCGAAAATGTGGAACGCAACATCGCCAAGGGTCTGTCCCCGCATGACGCATCCGTGCAGGCCATGAATGAGGTGAGCGGTGCCGTCATAGCCGTGGCGCTGGTGCTGTGCGCGGTGTTTGTGCCCACGGGTTTCATCAGCGGCATCACCGGCCAGTTCTACCGGCAATTTGCGCTCACCATCGCGGTATCCACCGTCATTTCTGCGTTCAATTCCCTCACTCTCAGCCCCGCGCTTTGCGCCATCCTGCTGCAGCCGCACGGAGTACCGCCGGATCGTTTCAGCCGCTTCTTGAACTTCGTGTTCGGCTGGTTTTTCCGGGGCTTTAACCGCGTATTCCAGTTCACTTCCGATTTGTATGCGGGGCTGGTCGGCAAACTCATCCGACTGGCTGTTGTCGTGATCATTGGCTATGCTGCTTTGATCGGCCTGGCCGGCAAGCTGTTCCAAGATGTGCCCGCAGGCTTCATACCTTCTCAAGACATGGGTTATGCCATTGTGCTGGTGCAACTGCCGGATGGAGCGGCCTTCGAGCGCACAGATGCAGTCGTGAGAAAGATGGATGCCATGGCGCGTGAAATCCCCGGCATCGCCCACACCTTTGCCATCTCTGGCTACTCCTCCGTGCTGCAAGCCAACCAGCCCAACGTCGGTGCGGCCTTCCTGGTTTTCGATGACTTTGCCAAACGTAAGTCTCCCGAGCTCAAAGGTGAAGGCATCCTCGCCATCATCCGCCAAAAATTCGCGACGATTCAAGAGGGCCGGGTGCTGGTGCTGCCACCGCCACCGTTGCGTGGCCTGGGCAATGCCGGCGGTTTCAAAATCCAGGTGCAGGATCTCAACAACGCTGGTCTTCCAGCGCTCGAAGCCGCAACGCAAAAGCTGCTCGCGGCCGCCCAGCAGGAGCCGGGTCTGATTTCCCTCATCACCGGATTCCGCGCCAAGACGCCGCAGTTCAAACTCGAAATCAATCGTGCGCAGGCAAAAACCATGGGGGTCTCCCTGGCTGATCTCAATGAAGCGCTGCAAATTTATCTCGGCTCCGTCTATGTGAACGACTTCAACCTTTTCGGCCGCACTTATCAAGTCACCGCCCAGGCTGATGCAGAATTCCGCAAAGATCCGACGGATGTTGGCCGCATCAAGATCCGCAATCAAGCCGGTGAGATGGTGCCGCTGGCGGCGCTCGTCAAAGTCGTCAAGACCGGGGGGGCTGATCGTGTGCAACGCTACAACCTCTACTACTCTGCGGACATCAATGGCAACACGCTGCCGGGCGTCAGTTCCGGGCAGATGATCGAAAAGATCGAGCGCCTGGCCAAAGCAAACCTGCCCGTCGGTTTTGCCATTGAGTGGACCGACCTCACCTTTCAGCAGATCCTCGCTGGTGACACGCTTTTCTACATCTTCCCGCTCTGCGTCATCTTCGTTTTCCTGGTGCTCTCGGCGCAGTATGAAAGCTGGAGCATGCCCATGGCCATCATCCTGATCGTGCCCATGTGCCTGCTCTCCGCCATCGGCGGTGTGTGGCTGCGGGGGCAGGACAACAACATTTTCACGCAGATCGGACTCGTCGTGCTCGTCGGCCTCGCGGCTAAAAATGCCATCCTCATTGTCGAATTCGCCAAGCAACTGCAGGACACGGGCATGGACCGCGTCAAAGCGGCAGTGGAAGCCTGCCGCCTGCGGCTGCGCCCCATTCTGATGACCAGCTTTGCCTTCATCCTCGGCGTGCTGCCGCTCGTGCTGGCCACGGGTGCGGGTGCAGAAATGCGCCAGGCACTCGGCACGGCGGTGTTCTTCGGCATGCTGGGGGTCACCATCTTCGGCCTGCTTTTCACGCCCGTGTTTTATGTCATCCTCCGCGCCTTCGTTGAACGCCGTGCAAGTCATCCAACCGCTGCAACTTCCCCTACGCTGCATGAAGCCCATTAAACCTTTCCTGTTTATCATCTGCGTGGTTTCCGGCTGCAATGTGGGGCCGAAGTTCGTCAAACCGCAGCCCAAGATGCCTGACGACTTCGCCTCACGGGCGAATGCTGCGCGGGCAGCCGAAGTGGATGCCGCATGGTGGCGCAAGCTCAACGACAGCACGCTGAACGAACTGGTAGGCCTGGCCGAAACGCAGAACAAAGACCTCAGCGCCTCACGGTCACGTGTGCTGGAGGCGCGCGCGCTGTGGCGTGAATCGCGCTTTAACTATGCGCCGACGGTCACTTTGGGATCAAGCTATGAAAATACCCGCAATGGTGCCACCTCTTTCTCCGGGCTGCGCACCCGGGATTATGAGCTGTACCGTACGGGGTTTGATGCAGACTGGGAACTGGACTTCTTCGGGCGCATTCGCAACTCCGTCAAAGCCGCCAAAGCAAATTCGGGGGCCATGAACACGAATCTGCACGATATGTTGATCACGTTGCAGTCAGAAGTGGCCGCCAACTACATGGAACTGCGCGGCTCACAGGCCCAGCTCACCGTGGCGAATGAAAACGCCAGCAATCAGTTGGATGCCCTGCATATTGCCCAAGCCTCCCTCAAGGGCGGCCGTGGCACCCAGCTCGATGTCGCGCGGGCCAATGCACTCTGGAATGCCACCCTGGCGCAAATCCCCACCTACCAGGAGAATATCGCCAAGTCCATCCATCGCATCGCCGTCTTGTGCGGGCAGAATCCCTCCGCACTCCGTGCGCGACTGCAGATCAGCAAAAAGCAGCCAGCGGTGCCAAGTCAAATCGGCATCGTCAAACCTGAGGAGTTGTTGCGCCGACGGCCTGACATTCGCACCGCTGAAAACATCCTGGCAGCTGAGACCGCCCGTGTCGGAGTCGCGGTGGCGGATTTGTTCCCACGGGTCACCTTCAACGGACGCATCGGTTTCGAAGCCGCCACGCTCTCCTACATGACAGACCGGCCCAATGCCGACGGTTTCAGTTTTGGCCCGCGCATCACCTGGGCCGCCTTCAATCTTGGCCGCGTGCGCCAGCAGATCGCCGCAGCCGGGCGTCGCGCCGATGCCGCCCTTGCCCGCTATGAGCAGACCGTGCTTCTCGCTCTCGAAGAGACGGAAAATGCGCTCACGGTGTATGACCGTGAGCGCCTCCGGCTGCACCATCTGGAAGCCTCCGCCGCCTCCGCGCGTGAAGCCGCCACTCTGGCGCGCAAACGCTACCAGGACGGCATTGCCGATTTCCTCACCGTGCTTGATGCGGAGCGTGTTGCGCTCGGTGCGCAGAACGACATTGTTGTTAGCCGCACCCGCGTCGCAACGGCTTGGGTGAGCATCTACAAGGCCATGGGCGGCGGGTGGAATGGCTGAGATTTGTGCCCGATAAACGCTCCGCAGAAATGCGAGCCTAACTCAAGGCCCAACCATCAAGAGCTGGCCTTCGCTCTTGGGAACGCCGCCTTTTTTCTCGATGCTGAGTGCGAACTTGGCTTCACCGGTGACGGCTTCGACAGTCTTGAAGCTGGCCTTCACGGAGCCTTTAGCATCGACGGTCACCACACCGGCGCTTACTGGATCTGGCTTGCTGGGATCCACGACCCAGAGCTGGTAATCTTGGTCAGATTGCACCTTGGGCATCTTGTCCAGCACCACCACACCTTGACTACGCTTCTGATCCCAAACGACGAGCATCTCGCTCTTGCGATATTCCCAGACTTTGCTCTGCAAGGTGGCGATCTGCAATTGTGACTGCTGCTCCTGCTGTTTCAGCGCGGCCACTTCGGCAGTGAGCTTGGCGGTTTGTTCCTTGGCGTCAGCCTCCTGTTTGCGCAGAGATTCGATCTCTGTCGCAAGTGCCCGCTTCTGCGCCTCGAATTCATCCCGGCGTTTTTTGAGCTCTTCCTCCAGCGTACGCGTTTTGCCATCATCCACCACGGGAGTGGTCGTGTTCACCGGGGCCATGGCGCGCGATGCTGCTGCAAGCTGCTGTGTCATGCCGGCACGTTCCTGCCAGAGCCAGACGGAAGCCACGGCAAAGCCAGCGGCCAGCGCCCAGCCAGTGCCGCCAATGACGACGCCGCGTGAAATACCAGCCCCCTTGACGCCTTTGGCACGCATCTTGGCACGGATGCGTTTCTTCATGTTTGCGGGCGGCTCCACCGGCTGGATGAGATAGCCGAGTTCGGCTGTCACCTGCTCCAGTTCAAGAGTGAGAGCGCGCACTTCTTTGTCGCGCGCAATGGCACCATCCAGAGCACGCTTCTCGTCGTTCTCCAGCATGCCTAGCGCATTCATGGCGGCCAGTTCTTCAAAACGTTCCTCGTCCATCATGCGCCTCCTTTCAAAAGGTCGCGCAGGCGCAGCAGCCCACGACGGATGTTGGTTTTCACGGTGCCGAGCGGTATGCCCAGCGATTCGGCGATCACATGATGGGTGAGGCCTTTTAGAAATGCGAATTCAATCAACTGGCGTTGTTCTTTGGGCAGTTCGTTCAGTGCCTCATGCACCACCAGACCACGTTCATTGGCCTGCACTTCGTCGTCCACGTTGACATGGGAAGGTGCCTCAAGAATGGTCTGTTCCAGCACCGCGCTGTCCACCAAGCGATTACGCCGCCCCAGCATGCGCATGCGGTCAATCGCCTTGTGGCGGAACAGCATCACCGCCCAGGTGAAAGCCTTGCTGCGGTCCGAGTCAAAAGTGGAGGCGCGCTCCCAGAGCAGCACAAAACCGTCTTGCAGGGCGTCTTCTGCCTCACGCTCGTCATGCAACATCTGACGCAGCAGGCCGAAGAGCCGTGGTGCCATCCGGTCATAGAGCTGGTCGAACGCGCGCGCATCTCCGCGTCCAGCACGCTGGAGCAGGTCTTCTTCGCTAAGTTCTGGCTGGCTCATGTGGGGTTTGGGCACAAGTCGTACCGGAAAGGCTACGATGTGCGGATTCCATGCCAGAGCTATTGCGGTCACACAAGTTTTTGCGTCATCAAAGGCGGCCTGGATTCAAAAAAGTCATTTTACGTCAACCAGGCGGCAATTCCGGGTAAAGAGCAGGGCAGATTCAATCTGCTCCAGGTTCAGGCCCGTCAGCCTTGCCAGTGCCTGACGGTAAAGCATGATCTGGGGGCGATACCCCGCCACTTTTGCGGTCAATGCGGCCTCGTCAGGCACCTCATCGGTCTTAAAATCAATGAGTCGCACTGAATCACGCATGACGACGACCCGGTCAAACACGCCGCTGATCCAGTTCCCCTCCCGAATCAGATCGAAGGGACGCTCCCGCCATGCCTGAGCCTCTGCCGAGGGTTTGGCAAAAGCAAACTTCGCTGAGACTGAGTGTAGTACACCGCGAACCATGGCCAACGCCGTCGCCTCAATCGCCTCTCCGCGCAGCAAACCGGAGGCCTGCCAGCGCGATTCGAGAGCAGCCATGTTCGAGGTGGCATCCCACCATTCCACGTGAGCCAGCAGCTCGTGGACCAGATTTCCCAGCCTGCGGCCTGGCTCACGCCCCGGGCTGAAGAGCATGCTGCCTTTGATCTCGAAATCTTCCTCTCCCGAAGGCGTCACACGCCGGGCCAGCGGCTGGAACTCGCGCAGCAAGTCGCCCAGCGGGCGCGTCACAAGAACCACCTCTGGCGGCTGCGATTCGATGCGTTGAGCTGTGGCAAACCATTGGGCATCACCCGTTTGCCATTCGATCAAATACGACGAAGTCGCTTCAACCTCCCCCGCCCCACCCAGCCTCCTGCGCAAAAACTGCGCCTCTTTCATGGCGGGATCTTTCGCCTTTGGCGGCGGCTCCGCAATCAGATACAAACCACGTTTCGCCCGTGTCATGGCCACATACAAGCGGCAGAGCGACTCAAAGCCGGAGCGCTGCCGCGCCGTCTCCAGTTCTTCATTCAAAGCTGCATGCAAGGGTGCAAAAATGCGTGGCGGTTCTTGAAGCACCCAGGAAATGCCCTGCGCATCGCGGTTTACGATCAGCGAGCGCGGCCGAATGAAATTCATCGCATCACCATTCAGATCCGGCAAAATGACCACGTCAAATTCCAGGCCCTTGGCTTTGTGCACGGTCATCACCTGTACGGCGTTGGCAGCCCCCCGCACCTGCATGGGCGTGTCACGCGCATGCTCTAGGAAGGCATCCAGATCGCGTGAACCGCCCGAGTCGAATTCAGCGGCCAGTTCACCCAACTGCCGCAGCCGCAACTCGTGAAACGCATCCATCTCGGGCAGCAAGGCGCGCACATGCCGAGTCCAGACCTCCGTGAAGCCGACTAGGCCGCGTTCAAACACCAGTTCTCGTACCTGATGGCAGGTTAGCGACCAGCCCTGCCCCGGAAACTCAATCTGCGGCCACAGCGGCGTCATTTTGAGATGCTCCAACGCCAGGGTGTCACCTGGGTGCGCCGCCAGTTGCAGGAGCGAGAGTAGTGCGAGTGTGACTGCATTGTCCGTGGCTGGATAAATCTGTGATTCACACACGACCTCCATGCCCGTGGTGGCGCGCAGCTCTTCAGCGATGGCGTTGGCGTTCTTATTGCCGCGAACGAGCACCGCGCAGGTCAATCCACGTTCCAGGGGGCGAATCTCGTTCAGCAGCGCCGTGACCGTGGGGGTGGTGGAGGAACTTCCCAGTCCAGATTCATTAGGGACGCTTAGCAGCGCTGCATAACCGCTGAGCTGCTGATTCCGTTGCGCCGGCTCATGTTGTTTGAAGGCAAACCCAGCGGTGCAGCCCGGCAACAAGGCTTCGATGCCCGCCTGGTCGGCAAACACCGCGTTCACTGCATCCAAGACCGCCGGAGCGCTGCGGAAGGACTGACTGAGCGTCTGCGGCTCCAGCCCATCCTGGCCTTGATGCGGCCATTCGTGCAGAATGTCGTCAAACAGGCCCGGCTCTGCCTGCCGCCAGAGGTAGATGGACTGCTTCGGGTCCCCCACGGCGTAGAAGCTGCGCCTGCCGGAGTCATCCTGCATCACCTCATCGACCAGTCCGCGCACGACATTCCACTGCACCCGGCTGGTGTCCTGAAACTCGTCAAAGAGCCAGTGGTCATAACGTCCATCGAGCCTGAACCAGAGATCACCACTTTCACCATCCGCCCACTCCTCGCCATCAGTGGTCGCCGCCGCGAGCAAACGCTGCACGTCGGCAAAGGACAAGCGTCCGCGCGAACGGATGCGAAGGGCATACTCGGCCTCATAGAGCGCCATAAGCGCCGCCATGCCCTGAGTGCGCTGCGCACGGCATTTCAACTCATTGGCGACGAGCGACTCGACCACGCGAACCCAGGCGCGCGCGGCCTGGCCTGAAACCGGATTTTTTCCACCTCCCCAGACGACCATGGCATTGCCAGAACATAGTTCCCGCCATGAGGCCGCCGATTTTTTCAAGAAGTCCTCCACTCTGCCCTCAGGCTTGCTGCCAGGCTCCAAGCGGGGTGCCTCCTCGATCAATTCATCCATGAAATTGGCGCTCTTAGGTCTGGCGGGGACGAAATAATTTTTGAGATCCTCCAAAGCTGCGGCCAGATCATTGGCATCATTGAGACCCCCCTTGGGCAAATCTCCCCACCGCAAGACATCCCCGCTGTCGAGCCAGGTGGTATGATGATCATCAATCCAGGCCTCTAGGCTGCGTGCCGCACTGCGCTCTTCAATGCCAAAGGTGGCCTGTTTGAAACCTTCGAGCAGGGCACGACCCGCCTGATCATCCCCCGAGGAATGAATGCGTTCGAGCAGGGCATCCAGCGCCTCGCGCCGTGCCTGAGCCGCTTCATTTTCGGCCATCACACTGGCACCGAGCGGCAAGCCGAGTTCCAGAGGAAAGCAGGCGGTGATGTTGGCAAAAAAGCTGTCCATCGTCCCCAAGCGGAGGCGATGCAGCCGCTGCGTGACCTTGCGCAGGAGCGTGACAAACTCGGGCCATTGCTCCGGTAAAGGTGCCATGCCCGCAAAGTACTGCTCCGGCTGCTCTGCGTGCTGCGAGAGCACGGACAGCCGCTGCAAGATGCGCTGAAAAAACTCGCCGGCCGCTTTGCGCGTGAAGGTCATGGCCGCGATGCCCTCCGGCGACTGCCCGAGAGCGAGCAGATGCAGGTGCCGCCGGACCAACTGGTAGGTTTTACCGGAACCTGCAGAGGCGGAGACAAGAATGTGGCGGAGGCGGTTCACGGTGCTGCCGATGCAAGCCCACGTGGTGCGCCCTGTCCAGCAATCTCACCGTTCCACCCAACGCCGAATCCAAGGCAAGGTCAGCACGACGGCAATGATGACCGCCGCCCCAAGATAGAAACCTGCACTCATGTATTCGGCCTGCCCAAACACCCAAACTGCAATCACGATGCCGTACACCGGCTCCATATTATAAACGACGTTCACCGTGAAGACGCTGACGCGGCGCAGCACATCCATGAATCCTGCATAAGCGGCCACCGTGCAAACCAGCGCGAGCACACCCAGCCAAAGTGCGGAAGCCGCATCCGGTAAAACGGGCATGAAGCCGTGCTCAAGGAAGGGGCGTGAAAGACAGGCCGCAAAGCAAGCACCGCTCATCTGATATGAGCCAATGACACTCCAGTGCGTGTCACCGGCGACCTGCTGCTTGCTCAAGGTGGCAAAAAAGGCGGCAAACACCGCAGCGGTGATGCCCACGGAAAAGCCGAGCCAGTGGCGGAATTCCACGTGATAGATGAGCCACACAGCCCCCACCATGACCGCGCCCACCAGAAGCTCGGCCGGTCGCCAACGCCGCGAACCATCGATGACAGGTTCGATCAACGAACACCACAGCATGGAGGTAGGCATGGCCGCAAGGCAGACCGAGGCGGTGGCCAGACGCGCAGACCAGAAGAACAAAATCCAGTGCAGACCCAAAATGCCCCCCACGGCGAGCATCGCCAAGATCCGGCGGGGCGAAACGCAAAGAGCCTGCCCCATACTAAAGGCCACCCCTGCAAAGCAAAGCGCCGCAATCGCCGTGCGGTAGAAAACCACATCCACAGGCGGAAGCTGAATGAGTTTGCCCAATATCGCCGTGAGTCCCCAGGCCAGCACGACAAGATGCAACTGGGTGTAATTGCGAAAATTGGAACGGGGCATGGCTGGTGACAGAACTGTTGCTCTAGTTGTTCTGATGCTGAAAGCCCCATTTTAGCTGCCTTGAGCAGGACGAAAACCACTCAAACACCATTTTTCACTGTATGAGCGCAAAAAATGGCAAGAACCCCCGCCGAACTTACGCCTTGACGTGGAGCGGTGCGGAAGCAGTAATGCAGGCTTGTCGTCCGCCCCTTGGGCGTGCCTCGCCGCCCGGCCTTTTTACCGTCTGTCCACTCTGCCCCTTGCCTATGAATTACGGATCTCATCCCATGCCCTACCTAAAGCTGTCCTTCATTGTGGCAATCATAGTAATGATTTTCTCACCTCAGGTGGTGCGGGCACAAATGGGTCTCACAGGGACTCCAGGGACAAAAAAAAAAGTGAAGGAAGTTCAGGTCATCATCAAGGGCGCGGTGCATCTGGATGAAAACCGCATTCGCAGCCAGATGTCGACCCGGGTGGGCCAGCCATTTACAGACGAATCTGGGGAACGTGACATGCGCACGCTCTACGGCACGGGAGCCATTGAAAACATCGAAATCAATGCGGTGGATGTGCCTGGTGGTGTCAAAGTGATCGTGGAAATCATTGGCCGTGGCCAGATTGCCGAAATTCTTTTCGTCGGTAACAACTCGATCGACAATGCTAAGCTACGCAAGGATGTCGCAGTCAAAGTGGGAGACCCGGTGGATGACATCAAGCTTTCCGCAGCGCAGCAAAAGATCGTGGAAGCCTATGAAAAGAAGGGGTTCGCTGATGCGACCGCCAGCTATGACATCTCCCCGTCTATCCGCGAGGGGTTCTCCAAGGTGACTTTTAAAATTGAAGAGGGTGCTCGGGGTATCATTCATAACATCCGGTTCGAGGGCAACACTGCCATCAAGTCCCGTGTGCTGCGCGGCAAGCTCAAATCTCAGGAGCACCACTTCTGGAACCTGTGGGGTAAAAAAGGCAAGTTTAGCACCCAAGACCAGCAAGAAGACATCAAGAAAATCGAGCAGGCATTTCAGGATAAAGGCTACATGTATGCCAAAGTGACCGAGACGCGCCGTGAGCAGGTAAACTCCAAGCAAATGGACTTGGTTTACGTGATCAATGAAGGTGCCAAGTATGATGTGTCAGCGGTTAAGATCACCGGCAACACCATCTTCACTCAGGAAGAACTCAACAAAGGCATCCAGGCTGAAGCTGGCCTCCCCTATGTCGGCAGTCACATCAAGGCTGATGAAAAGAGAATTCAGGACTACTACGGTTCACGTGGCTACGCCGATGCACATGTGGAAACCCACTTTTTAGAAACCGGTGCCGGCCAGGTCGCATTGGTTTACGATATCACCGAAGGTTCCAAGTCTTACATCAGCAAGGTCAACATTTCCGGAAACTCAGCCACGAAGGATGTGGTGATCCGTCGCGAACTGCCCTTCGCCCCAGGGGAGTTATTGGACACGGTGAAAATCGAAGCCGGCAAAAAACGCCTGCAAAATCTGAACTATTTCACTACGGTGGAATCGCGCAACACTCCCACCACCGTGCCCGGCTACAAGGATGTGGACATCTCCGTGGTGGAGCAGCCCACCGGCCAGGTGAACTTCGGTGCAGGCTTCAGCTCCATCGACAGTATCACTGCATTCATCCAGGTAACGCAGACTAACTTTGACATCAGCGACTGGAAGGATTTCCGCGGTGGTGGCCAGCGCTTCAACACCAGCATCCGTGCGGGTGCGCTACGTCGTGACGTCACCATCAGTTGGACCGAACCGTGGTTCCTGGGGCAGCAATTGGCACTCACGGTCGAGGCGTTCTTCCACAACCTTTACTATCTCTCCAACTTCTTCAATCAGACCAACGTTGGCATCTCCTCCGGACTGCGCAAAAGCGTAGGGCAGCACGCCTACTTTGATACCACCTACACCCTGCAAGAGGTCAAGATTCAAGGCATCGCCAGCGGTGCCTCTCCTCTCATCGCCCAGGAGGCAGGAAGCTACCTTCAAAGTAAGATCGATGGGACCTTTGTGCATGACACCCGCGATAGCTTCTTCATTACGCGCAGTGGTCACAGGTTTGAAGCAGGCGTGATGCTGTCTGGTCTTGGGGGAAATGTCCCGGTTTATGGCGGCAGCCTCAAAGGTCAGCAGTATTTCAACCTGCCGGGAGACACCATTCTGAGTTTCGAAGGGATGTTCCAAGCTGTGAATAGCTGGGAAAGCGGCAGAAGGGTGCCCATCTTTGAGCGCCTGTTCCTCGGCGGTGCTAACAATCTGCGCGGCTTCACTTACCGTCATGCTGGTCCCAAGGATAACACCGGTGAACCCATCGGTGGCCTGACCTCCATGTATGCTTCCAGCGAATTTTCTGTTCCGGTACACATCACTGCCAACACCGATAAATCCCCGCGTGTGGTGGTGTTTGGTGACGTCGGCACCATCTCTGGAGCCACGGGTGCCACCACTGGCAATGGAATGATTTACTCCGATGCCGGCCTCGGCCTGCGCCTCTTCCTTCCTGTCGGACCGATCCGGATTGACTATGCCGTTCCAATCGGCAAGGACCCTACCTCAGGCAAGGCCGGACGCTTCCAGTTCAACATGGGCTACAAGTTCTAACACCGTGCAACGGACATTTTGTTTGTCTGCCCCCCCAATCCCGTCCAAACTCCCACTCTTATGATTCGCAGCGCGTTCATCGCCCTTATCCTCGCCACCGTCACTCTTCAGGCCGCCGACCTCAAAATCGGTGTGATCGACATGTCCAAAGTGTTCCAAGAGTTCCACAAAACCAAAACTGCAGCGGAGAAATACAAGGGAAATTACGAAAAGGCCCACCAGGAGATGCAGGAGCATCAAGAGGTGTACAAAAACCTGGCCAATGAGGCCCAAAAGCTGCAGAAGATCGCTCAGGATCCAATCATCACCCCCGAACAACGGGCTAAATACGGCGCTGAACTGAATGAAAAACTGAAGGAAATCCGCTCCATGGAAATGGAAATGCAGGAGTTCGCAGATCGTCGGCAGCAGCAGCTCAAACAAGAGGACATGCAGATTCGCAAGGGCCTCTATGAGGAGATCCTCGTCGTCGTGCGGGACCGTTCCAAGAAAGACGCCTTCGACATCGTCTTTGACAAGACCGGTGTCAGCCTCTCCACAGTGCCGATCATTTTGCACGTCAGAGAAGGTGCCGCCACCGACCTCACAGATCAGCTCATCGTCGAACTGAACAAAGACGCGCCACCTCCTGGAACCGAGCCCAAGAAGGAAGATGCCGCCGCACCTGCCCCTAAGACCGTTGAACCTAAAAAGTAGCCTGCGGCGGTCTGGTTTCGAGGCACGCCGCAAAGTTTGCGACGTGCCTTTTTCGTTGGAGCGCCCCTTTTATTCTGCACCATGAGCAATTCGATCACCCTGCAGAAACTAACTGAACTCGTCGGAGGAACTCTTTCTGAGGGCAGTCCAGAATCCGTCATCACCGGCCTGAACTCCATTATGGAAGCCGCGACGGGAGAGGTGACCTTCCTGGGCAATGCCCGTTACCTGCCAGCGCTCAAAACCACCCAAGCCTCCGCCGCCCTTGTGCCGGAGGATCTTGACGCCACTCAGGCACGAGAAGGGCTCGCCCTCATCCGCCTCAAGAACCCCACGCTGGCATTCTCACACGTCATTCGTTTCTTTTGCCCACCTGCCACTGAATTTGTGCCAGGTGTGCATGCCACCGCCACGGTCGCAGCAGACGTGGTCTTTGACCCGCAAAAAGTCAGCATTGGCCCGCATGCAGTGATTGAGTCAGGGGCACAACTTGGGGATGGCTGCAAGATTCATGCCGGAGTTTACATGGGTCGTGGCGTCAAACTCGGAGCTGACTGCGTGATCCATGCCAACGCTGTCATCAAGGAATACTGCATTCTGGGCCAGCGCGTCATTCTCCATAGCGGCTCGGTCATTGGCAGCGACGGCTTTGGCTACGAACTGGTACAGGGTCGCCACCAGAAAATCGATCAGGTAGGCATTGTGCAGATTGATGACGATGTCGAAATCGGCTCCTGCACCACCATTGACCGTGCGCGCTTTGGCCGCACCTGGATCGGTGAGGGCTGCAAGATCGACAATCTGGTGCAGATCGGCCACAACTGCACGCTGGGGAAGCACTGCATCATCGTCTCACAGACCGGCATCTCCGGCAGCACGCGCCTGGGCAACTACGTCACGATGGGTGGTCAAGTCGGCGTGGCCGGCCACCTTGAGATTGGCGACAAAGTCATGTTCTTCGCCAAATCGGGTGTTACCAAAAGCATTCTTGAAGCCGGTGCCTACACTGGCTATCCCGCCCGGCCGCTCATGGAAGGGCGCAAGATGCTCAGCCTACCGGCCAAGATTCCCGATTTGCTGGAACGCGTGCGCGCCCTGGAAAAGAAACTTGCCGCGCTCGAAGGCGGCACCGTCCATTCCTGAGCAAGGCCACAACTTTGCGGGAAGCTAGCGCAGCCGTTGCCAAGCTCCGGTCTTCGATCTAATTTGATTCCCCCATGACCGCTGCCTCCATACTTCCCCTTCCCGTGATGCCCGACAGCCATGGCCACTTCGGCCAATACGGTGGCATGTTCGTGCCTGAAACGCTCATGGCGGCATTGACCGAGCTTTCGGACCACTATGAGAAGGCGAAGGCCGATCCTGCTTTCCAGCAGGAACTCGACCGGCTGCTCCACGAATACGTCGGACGCCCCACTCCGCTTTATTTCGCCGAACGCTGGACCGAAAAACTCGGTGGCGCGAAAATTTACCTCAAACGCGAAGACCTGCTGCACACGGGTGCCCACAAGATCAACAACGCCCTCGGGCAGATCCTGCTAGCGCAACGCCTGGGCAAAAAGCGGATCATCGCTGAAACCGGTGCCGGACAGCACGGTGTCGCGACTGCCACGGTATGCGCACGTTTTGGCTGTGAATGCGTCATCTACATGGGCAAGGTGGACATGGAGCGTCAGGCGCTGAACGTCGCGCGCATGCGCTTCCTCGGTGCCAAGGTGGTCGCGGTGACAGCAGGGCAGGCCACGCTCAAGGAAGCGGTGAATGAAGCCATGCGTGACTGGGTGACCAATGTGCGCACCACGCATTACATCTTGGGTTCCGCGCTCGGCTCCCACCCCTTCCCCATGATGGTGCGGGATTTCCACCGCGTCATTGGTGTCGAAGCACGCCGCCAGATTTTGGAGCGTGAAGAGCGGCTCCCAGATCTCCTCGTCGCGTGCGTCGGCGGCGGCAGTAACAGCATCGGACTGTTTCATCCTTTCCTGAATGACAAAGACGTACGCATGACGGGCGTGGAGGCTGGTGGTGACGGCATCATCCCTGAGCGCCACGCCGCGCGCTTTCAAGGCGGACGCCTCGGTGTTCTGCAAGGCACGAAGACCTGGCTCTTGGCAAATGCCGACGGTCAGATCGAGCTCACCCACAGCGTCAGTGCCGGCCTCGACTACGCCGCCATTGGCCCGGAACACGCATGGCTGCACGAGCAGGGCCGCGTCACCTACAATTACGCCACCGATGACGAAGCGCTCGCCGCGTTCCAAGAACTCAGTCAGGTCGAAGGCATCATCCCCGCGCTGGAAAGCAGCCACGCCATCGCTGAAGTCCATAAGGTGGCCCCCACCATGCGCAAAGATCAGATCATCCTGGTGAATCTGTCTGGTCGCGGAGACAAGGATGTCGCGCAGGCTGCACGTATGATCTTCGGAGAGGAATTAAAGTTTTGACGGCAAATCATGAAGTTGTGGAGCATCGCGCTGAGTCTGCTTGCCGTTGCCTGTGGTGATGGGGCTTTCGCTGCGCCCAAACGCATCCACGTATTCGTCGCCCTCGCTGACAACGCGAGTCAAGGCATCGCACCTGTGCCAGCGAAGATCGGCAACGGTGACGATGCGGATGCCAATTTGTACTGGGGCGATTCCGAGGGATTCAGATCGATCTTTGGCCGCAGCAAATCCTGGAAGCTCGAAAAAACTGAGTTGAATCCCAAGCCAGAGATTCTGGACCGGCGCAGCTACCGGCATGCAGATAAAGACTGCATTCTCATCGCTGAAGCATGGCGCGGAAAAAACATTCACCAGTGCCTGGAAGCCTACTTCGCTAACCTGCAAGATCGTCGCAGTGATCTCACGGCCTTCATCGGTCACAATGGTCTCATGGACTCACCTATAGGAGTGCCAATCCTGGGGAGTGCAACACCGTCAACGGACGCCATTATCCTATGCTGTGTCAGCGGCAGTTTCTTCAAGCCGCATCTCGAAGCCTTGAAAGTCCGCCCCGTTCTCACCACAGAGCAACTGATGTATCCCGGTGCCTTCCTGCTGCGTGACGCGCTCGAAGTCTGGCTGCGCAATGGTTCCCGCCCCGAAATCCGCATGGCTGCCGCCAAGGCGTATGCGGCCAATCAAAGCATCTCCGTCAAAGCCGCAGCGGGGGTGTTTACCAAGCTGGAGTGATGGAGCAGGAACACCCCAAAACTTCGAGCAAGCGTGGCTGTTTCAAAGCCTGTGCGGTTGCCGCATGCGTTTCCATGGCATTCATCGCAGGCGGTGTTTGGATGATGCTGAATCCCAACAGTCCCCTCAACAAGTCCAGCGCGATTGCGTGCGCCTGCGAGTGGGCCAGACTGAATCGCCTGCCGGTTTCCAACAGCGCGGTTCATGTCGAAACAAAGGGCAGCATGTTCACCCGCGAATTCACTGTCACTTTCACCGGAAAGCGGGAAGACATTTTGGCATGGCTCAATGCGTCGCCAGGCACCCAGAATCCCTATCGCAACTCCAAAAGCGTGCTCGACATGCATCAAACAATATCGCCCGGCGGCGGAGCTCAGTTCGCTGAAATTGCAATCTACGAGCAAGGAACTAAGGTCGTCATCCACGTTTACTGGAGCTGAATCAGAACATGCAAACCTCTGTCATCACCGAAGATATGGCGAAGCTGAAATCGCTGTTGCATGACTCGCTCTCGCCGCATCTGCCTGAGGGGCAGAAGGACATGCGCATCCTCAACCTCGCGTGCGGGCGTTGTGATGAGGCGGAAACCCTGATCAAAGTCGGTTCCGAACTCACCCAGGGGGGCGGGGTCGAGATGATTGGCGCGGACATTCGCATTCGTGAAATCCGGCAGGCGCGTGAAACTCACGGGCATCTCCCAGCAAAGTTTTTGATCGAGGACGCCACCAAGATCGATCAGCATAAAGAGCTGAGTGATGACTTCAACATGGTCTTTCTACGCCACCAGAACTTTTGGCATGGACAGGAACTGTGGAAGAAGATTTTCGACCAGGGCATCGCCAAGCTGCGCCCCGACGGCATGCTGGTCATCACCAGCTACTTCAATGTGGAGCACCGGCTGGCGCTGCGCGCGCTGGAGTCGCTGGGCATGG
>TBL_comb48_EPIDRAFT_1001538_pt1 | contig 16896 bp, 19 predicted proteins | sample TroBogEpilimnion_37_FD_10681 | JGI IMG/M metagenome (IMG submission 10681)
GCCCACCAAGAATGCGGGGGGTGGGACAGTATTCCTAAGTATTAGCTTGGCAAACTTTTAGAATTCTTCCACCAGTGTTTGTGATGAATTCAAGTTTAGGTTCAACCTGAGACTTTATCGGTCCACTAATGGGCAAAAAGAAAACCCCAGCTATCTCTAGCTGGGGTTTTTTATTTGTGTTTTTAGATGTTGAGCAACGCAGTTAATTCTTTGCTTCAAGGGTGCGGTTGACGCTCAGTGCTGCAAGTGTGCCTAGAGCTCCAGAAAGCAAATATACGCTGACGTAAGAAAGCCCGAGTTCAGCTGAAAGTCCTAAAACGATCAATGGAGCAAAGGCGGCTCCAAGTAACCAAGCCAAATCGGAGGTCAATGCCGCGCCGGTATAGCGGTATTTTGGTGGGAAGTTTGCGGTCACCGCTCCTGCTGCTTGTCCATAAGAAAGTCCGAGTAAGGTAAAGCCAACAAGAGTAAATATATTTTGTTTGTAAGCTTCGCCGCCCATGAGGTAAGGGGCAAACTCACTAAAAATCGCAATGAGGATGGCCAAGCTACCAAGGGTTACGCGCCGTCCAAAACGGTCAGCAATCCATCCGGAGCAGAGTGTTCCGATAAAGGCTAAACCTGCACCAAAAATTTGGACCATCAAAAAGTCGCTGAGTGAGCGAGTCGAGTACAAGGCTACCCAAGATAAGGGAAATACCGTAACCAAGTGAAATAAAGCATAGCTGGCCAACGCTGCCAATGCACCAATAATCAGGTTGTACTTTTGGTTCTTAATGATGCTGATTGCATTTGCAGGCTCGAGCTCATTTTTGTCTAGCTGTTCTGAGTACTCTTGAGTTGAAACCATGCGAAGGCGGGCAAAGAGTGCCACGACGTTAATGGCAAAGGCTACATAAAATGGATAACGCCAGCCCCACTCAAGAAAGTCCTTATTGGAAAGGTCTTTGAGGAGGTAGCAAAATACCCCAGCAGCTAAAGCAAACCCAATTGGGGCGCCCAATTGACCGAGCATTCCATACCAGCCACGTTTATCTTCTGGGGCATTGAGGGCCAAGAGAGAAGGTAGTCCGTCCCAAGAACCGCCCAAAGCAATGCCTTGACCAGTTCTGAGCACTGCTAATAGGACGATGGCAGCAACACCAATGTGATCATAGGTTGGCAAGAAAGCAATTCCTGCAGTGCATAGACCTAGCAAGAACAAAGCTGCTGTGAGCTTAGTTTCTCGGCTATAGCGCTCTTGGATAGCCATAAAAGCTACGGTGCCAATTGGTCTGGCGACAAATGCAATGGCAAAAATAGCAAAGGCATACAACATGCCATTTAAATTGCTTTCAAACGGGAAGAAGACGCTCGGAAATACCAAAACTGAGGCGATGGCATAAACAAAGAAGTCAAAATTCTCAGAAGCGCGACCAATAATGACCCCGATGGCAATTTCATTAGGTGAAATCTCGTGGATATCTTTTTTGGAGTGTGAATTCGAGGCTAATGCGCCATTGTTAATGGGGAATGCGGGTGTTGTCATGACTAGCCTATATTAGTAGCGGAAATCCTCGGGGATTTCCATGTCTCTAGAGGGTGGGACAAATTGTCTCATCACTCCTTTTTATGGGTACTTTGACATTAGCATAACTATTCTTGGCTAAAATGCCCACTTTCTAGTTAATTTCCCTAATATATGATTCGAAAACTAGCCTTACTATCCCTCCTGCCTTTGATGGCACTCCTCAATGGATGTAAGTTGGTAGTGCTATCCCCGTCAGGGGATATTGCCAATCAAGAGAGTCATTTATTGATGGTGGCGACTTATCTGATGTTGATCATCATTGTGCCGGTCATCTTACTGACCATTTTCTTCGTATGGCGCTATCGGGCTTCAAATGAAAAGGCAACCTATGATCCAGAGTGGAATCACTCTACTGGACTTGAGCTAATTATTTGGGGCGGCCCTTTGTTGATTGTTATTGCCTTGGGTCTGATTACTTGGATTACCACCCATACCTTGGATCCTTATCGTCCCTTGGATCGCATTAGCGAACAACAGCCTGTTCCGGCAGACGTTAAGCCGCTCACAGTTGAGGTTGTCGCGTTGGATTGGAAATGGCTTTTTATCTATCCTGACTTGGGAATTGCTACTGTAAATGAGCTAGCAGCTCCAGTTAATGTGCCTATTCGTTTCAAAATCACTGCATCAAACGTGATGAACTCGTTCTACATTCCCGCGTTGGCAGGTCAAATTTATGCCATGCCCTCTATGCAAACCAAGTTGCATGCAGTCATTAACGAGCCAGGGCAGTACGAAGGGTTTTCAGCAAACTATAGCGGCGCAGGCTTCTCTCATATGCGCTTTAAATTCTTAGGTATGTCACAACAAGATTTTGATCGTTGGGTTCAGGCTGGCAAGTCACATAAAAATGAGCTGACTAGAGAGGTTTATTTGACCCTTGAGAAGCCATCCATTAAAGATCCGGTTCAGTTTTACGGCTCGGTGGCTCCAGAGTTATTTAGCGCCGTGATTAATCGCTGTGTAGATAGTAAAGATATGTGCAAGAGTCAAATGGCTGCTATAGATGCTAAGGGCGGTTTAGGTCTTGGTGGTATCGATGCCCTTGCCTCAAAACCCTCTCCTTATGCCGCGCTATTTGATGGCAATGCATTGAAAAAGCAAGTTGTTGTTTCTCAGTTGTGCACAGCCAAGGAGGCCGTTCTCCGTGAATAAGCATCACTATTTACATTTACTTTTCTCGGGCGTGGCTGGCGATAGCTCCCGTATTGAATTTGAACCTCATTCCAGAAATCTTTATGTTTGCTAATTTAAATCTTACCCAACTCATTTTTGGCCGTCTCACCCTTGAGTCGATTCCATACCATGAGCCGATTTTGCTGGCTACCTTCGTCATTGTTGCTTTAGGCGGAATCGCCTTCTTAGGCTCCATGACGTATTTCAAGTTATGGGGGCCTTTCTGGCGTGATTGGATGACGAGCATTGATCACAAACGTATCGGCATTATGTACATCGTGCTGGGCATCATCATGATGCTACGTGGTGTTGCCGATGCGCTGTTGATGCGTGCTCAACAAGCCTTGTCCTTCGGGGATTCAGTTGGATTCTTGCCTCCACACCACTATGACCAGTTGTTTACGGTCCATGGCGTGATCATGATCTTCTTCGTAGCGATGCCTTTTGTTACTGGTCTGATGAACTACGTTGTTCCATTGCAAATTGGCGCACGTGACGTAGCTTTCCCATTTCTTAATAACTTTAGTTTTTGGATGACGGCATATGGCGCAGTATTGGTCATGATTTCTCTGTTTGTCGGTGAGTTTGGTCGCACCGGTTGGTTGGCCTATCCGCCTTTATCGGGAATCTTGGCAAGCCCTGATGTTGGGGTGGATTATTGGATATGGGCGCTACAGATAGCTGGGGTAGGGACCTTACTTTCAGGCATTAACTTGATTGTGACCATTATCAAAATGCGCGCTCCTGGCATGACGATGATGAAGATGCCAGTTTTCACTTGGACAGCACTCTGTACCAATATTTTGATTGTGATGGCTTTCCCAGTTTTGACCGCAGTGCTGGCAATGCTCTCTTTGGATCGCTATGTCGGAACCAATTTCTTCACCAATGATCTGGGCGGTAATGCCATGATGTATGTGAATTTAATTTGGATCTGGGGTCATCCAGAGGTTTATATTTTGGTCCTCCCAATTTTCGGCGTGTTCTCTGAAGTGGTTTCCACCTTCAGTGGCAAGCGCTTATTTGGCTACACTTCGATGGTCTATGCCACAGTTGTGATTACCATCCTGTCCTATTTAGTATGGTTACATCACTTTTTCACGATGGGCTCCGGGGCCAGTGTCAACTCTTTCTTCGGCATTACTACGATGATCATTTCGATTCCTACTGGAGCCAAAATGTTCAACTGGTTATTCACTATGTATAGAGGGCGCATTCGTTTTGAGCTTCCTATGTTGTGGACAATTGCCTTCATGATCACCTTTGTGATCGGCGGCATGACCGGCGTTTTGTTAGCTGTTCCTGCTGCGGACTTCGTATTGCATAACAGCCTGTTCTTAATTGCCCACTTCCATAACGTGATTATTGGTGGCGTTGTTTTTGGTTCGTTAGCCGGAATTACCTATTGGTTTCCAAAAGCCTTCGGTTTCAAATTGGAGCGTTTCTGGGGTATGTGTTCCTTTTGGCTGTGGACGATTGGTTTTTACTTAGCCTTTATGCCTTTGTATGTTTTAGGCTTAATGGGGGTAACGCGTCGCTTAAGCCATTTCGAGGATCCAACACTACAAATCTGGTTCATTGTTGCAGCGGTCGGCGCCGTAATGATTTTCTTGGGTATCGTATGTTTTGTGATTCAAATCGTCGTCAGCATTATGCGTCGTGAGTCTCTAAAAGATGTCACTGGCGATCCGTGGAATGCCCGTACTTTGGAGTGGTCAACTTCTTCGCCACCACCTGATTACAACTTTGCATTTACGCCTAAGGTTTATGAGTTGGATGCCTGGGCCGATATGAAAAAGCAAGGGTATGTTCGTCCAGAGACAGGATTTAGAGCGATTCATATGCCGAAAAATACCGCTGCGGGTTTTGCGATCGCTAGCTTCAGTTCTGCATGCGCCTTTGGTTTGATATGGCATATGTGGCTTTTAGTAATTCTGTCATTTGTAGCGACTTTGGTTGCGGTCATTGCGCATACCTTCAACTACAAACGTGATTACTACATCCCTGCGGATGTTGTTGCAAAAACTGAAGCGGCTAGAACAGCGCTATTGGCGAGCCATGTCCACTAATTTAAATACTTCTACTACTATGAGTTCAACCGATACCAGCTCTCGCTTTTATGTTCTAGAAGCCCACCCAGAAAATGGATCACTTTTAGGTTTCTGGCTTTACCTCATGAGTGATTGCCTCATCTTTGCCTGTTTATTTGCGGCCTATGCTGTTTTGGGTCACAACTATGCAGCAGGGCCATCGGGGGCAGATTTATTCAATTTACCTATCGTTGCCCTGAATACCGCTTTACTGTTGCTGTCTTCGATTACCTACGGTTTTGCAATGCTTCAGATGCAAAAGAAGGACTTGGAAAAGACTGTGAAATGGCTGGCAATCACAGGATTGCTGGGCGCTGGCTTTATTTTCTTTGAGTTATCTGAATTCAGCGAATTAATTGCGGATGGCGCTGGCCCAGGCCGCAGTGGATTTTTGACATCCTTCTTTGCGCTTGTTGGTACACACGGCCTTCACGTAAGTTTCGGCATTATCTGGCTAGTGACCCTGATTTTTCAATTGAAAAAACACGGCCTGACTACTGAAAATAAACGTCGCTTAATGTGTTTGTCCTTGTTCTGGCACTTTTTGGATGTTGTCTGGATCGGTGTGTTTACTTTTTTGTATTTGATGGGGGTTTTATCATGAGCGCTCATGACCATAACAGTAGTGTGAATTCCGATCTTCATGATCATCATGACCATGAAGATCATCATGACAGCAGCATGGCTGATTACGTTAAAGGTTTTATCTTTTCAGTGATTTTGACGGCAATTCCTTTTGCCTTAATCATGACCAAAGCCTTTTCAAATAACAAAACCACGGTTTTCGTTATTCTCGCTTTTGCATTCGTTCAGGTATTTGTGCATATGAAGTACTTCTTACACATGAACGCAAAGTCAGAGGGCGGCTGGAATTTATTGGCCTTGATTTTTACTGCCATCTTGGTGGTGATCATGTTCTCGGGCTCTGTGTGGGTGATGTATCACCTTGATAACAATATGATGCCGATGTCTACGCAAAATGCCCATGACATGGTGTAAGGCCATCGGAAACTTATGCAGAATGCATTTTTGTTGATGGAGCTTTACAAGAATGCATCTGGAAAATAATGTGAGTAGATCAAAAACCCAAAAGACTATTTTTTTTGGTTTTTTGTTCTCTGCTTTCATCACTTTTTTATTACTAGGTAGCTGGCAGATATATCGCCTGCAATGGAAGAATGCCTTAATAGAGAGGGTGGATCAGCGAGTACATGCCGCGCCTTCCCCTGCGCCAACCTCCGATGCTTGGTCCAGTATCCAAGCTAGTTCTGATGAATACCGCCATGTCACCGTTCAAGGTAGATTGCTTTATCAATACTCTGTAGCAGTACAGGCATCTACAGCACTTGGACCTGGTTTTTGGTTGCTTACGCCATTACGCGAGGGTGATGGAGATATTGTTTATATCAATAGGGGGTTTATTAAAGGTATCCACCCCTATCTTGATAGCGCTAGCGATGGGTTTGCTGATCAAGGATCGGTTCGGGTAACGGGGCTTTTGAGAATGAGTGAGCCTAAAGGGGGTTTCTTAAGGGCCAATGATCCAGTAAGCAATCGGTGGTATTCGAGAGATACTCAAATGCTGGCTACAAGTCAGGGCATGCACAAAGTCGCCCCATTCTTTGTGGATGCCCAGGAGATAGAGTCATTGGCATTAGGTGGGCAAGTCCACCTCAATCCAGAAGGGGCTCAGCCGCCCGTAATGGGGTTAACAGTAATTCAGTTTCCCAATAGCCACCTCGTTTATGCCTTCACTTGGTTTGCTTTGGCGCTAATGGCGGCTATCGCTTTTGTTAAATCCAAGTTTTGAAGTCATTCATGAAAATCGATTACCAGTTACATTAGAGCCTTTACTTAATTGGCATATTAAAAAATATGGAGTTTAAGGGTCCCGAAGGGCTAGCTGGCCATAATAATATGCTGCAACTAATTCAGTTGCGGTGGGTGGCGATTATGGGCCAAGCAATTGTTATTGGGATTGCGCATTTTGGTTTTGGGGTGCAGCTTCCATTGCCTTATATGCTTGAGGCTCTAGCATGCTTAGTTGCATTTAATATTGCCTGTCAGCTGAGGTGGCACGATCAGCAATTTGTAAGTAACCGAGAGTTATTTCTATCGCTCTCTGTGGATATCGCGCTCTTCACATTACAGCTGTACTTTAGCGGTGGCGTTACCAACCCATTTGTTTTCTTGTATCTCATGCAGGTTGTCTTAAGTACGATTCTGCTTACCTTCCGAGCTGCTTTAGGAATTCTGGCAATTTCTATTTTTTGTGTCGCGGGCCTGGTCTTATTTTCAATGCCGCTAGATATTCCTCTAAATCTTGATCTGGGATTCTCCAGTTTGTACATACAAGGGACCCTGGTTTGCTTTACGCTCAACGCGATTTTGTTAGTTTTCTTTATGCATCGTATAAATTCAAATTTGCATAATCGCGATAAAGAGATTAGCAAGATGAATTATCAAGCTGCGGAGGAAAGACATATTATTCGCATGGCACTTTTGGCATCTGGAGCTGCGCATGAGCTCGGCACACCGCTCGCTACTCTGTCGGTGATCCTGGGCGATTGGCGCCGTATGCCAGAAATTCAAAATAGTCCAGGTTTGCAAGAAGATGTTTCAGAAATGCAAACGCAATTACTGCGGTGTAAATCCATATTAACTGGGGTTCTGCTCTCGGCTGGCGAGGCTCGGGGAGAATCTTCCGTTAAAACTAGCATGAGGAGTTTTTTTGATTCCCTAGTTGAGAAGTGGAGGTTAACGCGCCGACTTTCTCAATTTAGTTACATCAATACTATTGATGAGGATGATGTTAGTGTGGTTTTAGATACCACTATTAAACAAATGCTGTTCAATATATTGAACAATGCATTGGATGCTTCTCCAGGCTGGGTGAAGCTCGAGGTGCTTAAAGAGGATGGTGTATTAAAGTTAATTGTTACTGACGCTGGACCAGGTTTTGCAAGTGATATCTTAAATCAGCTTGGCGCCATGTATCAATCCACTAAAGGGCATTTAGGTGGGGGGTTGGGACTGTTCTTGGTGACCAAGGTTGTCAATGAGCTAGGGGGTACTGTGAGTGCGCAGAATTTACCTTCTGGCGGAGCGCAAGTTCTCGTGCAGATTCCGCTCGCATCTATTCAATTGGAGTAAGGGTATGGAAGTGAAGCAAGATCGACTGTTGATCATTGTTGAAGACGATGCTATCTTATCGCGTACGCTAGGACGTTCTTTTGAGCGGCGTGGATATGATGTCTTGCGAGCCTCCAACCTGGAAGATATGAATGTTTTGCTCAATCAATACAAGCCAAATTATGCGGTGGTTGATTTAAAGTTAAATGATGAGGCTTCTGGATTGGATTGCGTTAAAAGACTTCACGCACATCATGAAGGAATGTTGATTGTCGTTTTAACTGGGTTTGCCAGTATTGGTACCGCCGTAGAGGCTATCAAGCTAGGCGCATGTCAATATTTAGCAAAACCTTCAAATACCGATGATATTGAGGCGGCTTTTGGCCATATCGCTGGTCAAGATTTAAAGTTGACCGGTCGTCAAACCACCTCCATTAAGACATTGGAGTGGGAGTACATTCATGAGGTTTTGGCTCAATGTGATTTCAATGTTTCAGAGGCGGCAAGACGCTTGGGAATGCATCGAAGAACTTTGGCCCGTAAGATTGAAAAAAAGCGAATTCAGTAAATTCGCTTTTTGACTAAGTTGGAGGCGGAAGCCTGGAATCGAACCAGGGTAATGAGATTTGCAATCTCACGCATAGCCACTCTGCCATTCCGCCGAAAAAATTAACTGCTTGTGATTGGCTCAGCTCATAAACTCAAGCTACTCATGTCAATGACAAATCGATATTTGACATCACTCTTGAGCATGCGGTCATAAGCATGATTGATGTCTTCCATCTTAATGAGTTCAATCTCAGAAACGATATTGTGTTTTGCGCAGAACTCCAGCATCTCTTGGGTTTCTTTAATGCCTCCAACCAACGAGCCTGCTACGCTTTTGCGGCCGAAAATTAGTGGTCCTGTGTTCAATTCGGCTGTTGGCCCAACGGAGCCTACGATACACATCGTCCCATCTACCTTTAGCAAAGGCATGTAGAGGTTGAAATCATGAGGAACGGGAATGGTGTTGAGTAAGAAGTCGAATTGATTGGTCATGGCTTGCATGGCTTCAGGGTCGGTAGAGATTAATACTTCATCTGCACCTAGCTTCATTGCATCTGCAGCTTTGTTTTTAGAGGTTGTAATCATGACAGTTTTTGCGCCCATGGCGTGTGAGAGTTTGACTCCCATGTGGCCTAAGCCACCTAATCCGATGATGCCAACGGTCATTCCAGGCTTAACATCCCAATGCCTTAAAGGCGAATAGGTTGTAATGCCTGCGCAAAGCAGTGGGGCAGCGCCAGCAGGATCCAATCCTTCGGGAACGGTTAAGACAAAGTGTTTATCAACCACAATACTTTTAGAGTAGCCACCGTAGGTAAAGCCACCCGGATCTGTAGTTGCACTGTTGTAGGTTGCGGTAAAGCCATTAAGACAGTATTGCTCCAGATCAGCTTTGCAGGATGAGCAGGTGTGGCATGAGTCAACAAAACAGCCTACAGCAACTCGCTGTCCTAATTTGAGATGGGTTACTTCTGAACCTAAGGCGGTCACCTTACCAACGATTTCATGGCCGGGGACTACAGGGTAATTACTTCCACCCCAATCATTTCTGGCTTGATGGATATCGGTATGACAAACACCGCAATATTCAATCGCAATTTGGACATCTTTTGGCCCTACATCGCGTCGCTGGATTTGATGGGGTGCCAAAGGTGAGGTGGCGGATTGAGCAGCAAAACTGGACGTTTCTAACATGAGCTTCTCCAAAATAGTTAAGGTGATGGTATACCAAGAACGTGAATCTTTTATTTCAGGGTCTTACGGCAAAAAATGAGAAAAATGGTTATGCTTAAGCTACTTTTTTAGACTCTGCATATATATTAGGGAAAACAGGAAAATACATGAATACTTTTGATGCCATCCGTGAACGTCGTGCTGTTAAAAGCTTTGACCCAACTCACCAATTTACGAAGCAAGAAACAGAGCAATTGCTCGATTTGGCAATGCAGGCTCCATCTTCATTCAATATTCAGCATTGGCGCTTAGTAAATGTGACCGATAAGGCCTTAAGAGTGAAGTTACGTGAGGCGGCCCACGATCAAGCACAGGTAACAGAAGCTTCTTTATTATTTGTCGTTACTGTTGATATCAAGGCTTGGGAAAAAGATCCTGCGAGATATTGGGTAAATGCCCCTAAGGAAGCTCAAGATATTTTGGTTCCTTGGATTCATCCTTTTTACTCGGGAAATGAACAGCTACAAAGAGATGAAGCGATGCGATCTGCTGGAATTATGTTGCAGACTATGATGCTGTCAGCCAAGGCGATGGGCTATGACTCTTGTCCTATGGTGGGCTTTGACTTTGATAAAGTAGCGCAATTGATTCATTTACCAAAAGACTATGCTATTGCCGCCATGTTAGTTATTGGTAAAGGTATGAAGCCAGCTTGGCCAAAACCTGGATTCATTCCCCAGTCAGAGATGATGATCGAAAATCACTTTTGATGACTTGTAGTGGGTAATAAATCTATTGGTCGTGAGGTAGCTCACGACCATTATTTCTTTTAAAGGGTTTTGTACTGCATTACCCAAATACACCTAGGGCTCCGACACACCCACCACACCCACCACACCCACCAAGAAAAAGCAGTAAAAGCATGGGGATTTTTGTATGTACAACAATCAATACAGTAATTCCTACTAGCAACAAAAGACCCCAGTCTTTTTGACCATTGCCATTGGCCCCTGCCAATACCACGCCTGAAGCGATCAGTAGGGTGACAATGATTGGGCTCATTCCAGATTTGAAGGCTTTCACCACTCGACTGTTTTTATTTTTTTCAACCCAGTAATGTGAGGATCCTTTCTAAAATAGGCAAATCCCCCAACTAATAGCAAAACTAAATTTAGGGGGAAAAGCAGAACCCTAGTTAGGCCGGCAAGCGTACCTTTAAGCCCAAAATGGCGAGAGCCAATCATGATGCTTAAGTTCAGTACTGGTGCACCGGGCATAGTTTGAGCAACTGCCTATTCTTCTAAGAATTCTCCTTTAGAGAGCCACCGCTTTTTTTCAACGACCATTTCTTCGGCAAAAGCCAGTACTCCACCAAATGCTCTGATGGATAGTCCACTAAAGGAGTAGAAAAGATCCCCTGGGGATTTGGGTGCATTTAGAGGGGATTCATTCATGCTTTGATTTTCAAGAAAATATAGAAAAGACGCAGGATCTATCTTTCGTCGGCTGCCCGATTCCAGATCGGGTTCTTCGTTTTGGAATCTGCTATAAATTGGTCATCACCTATGGAGTAGATATGACCCAACCATCCCGCCGTAATTTCTTAAAAACTTCCGCCATTGGTGTTGCTGCGGTTGCCAGTACTCAGGCGTTTGCACAAACACCCAATCTCTCTCAGAAAACTATCGCAGAGGTTAAGGCATTGGAAGCTAAAAAAGATGTTGAGACAACCGCCAATTGGAATGATGGCTTAGCCCATCCTATTCCTTATAAAAATCCTCCTGGCCAGGGAAAAGAGCGGGGAATTGCTTTGGGTGGAGGAGGTACCCCATTAATTTCTTGGTATGCCGGTTACTTCAATGCTTTAAGAAAAAATGGCGTGGACTTGAGTAATGCGGATGTGGTTGTGGGAACTTCCGCTGGCTCCTTGTTTGGAACGATGCTTACAGGTGGTCGCTTGTGGATGATTGTTGACGAGATGGATTTTTTTAATGACTTCCCGAAACTATTTGTAGACTTGATTCCCGCTGTTCAGTTCAATAATGCGCAAAAACGAGCTCTCAATGCATCTCAGTCTGCGGTTGGCGGTTCTTTTGCCGCCATTCAGCGTATTGGCAAAGCCGCAATGGCCTCTCGCAATCCTCAGGGTGAAGCCCATTACTACAAGACAATGGAGTTAATCTTGGGTCGAACAAGCTGGCCGTCTCCAGTGATGCATACCACTGCGATTGATTGTTTTACTGGTGAACGTTTAGTGGTTTCTCAAGAAAATAATTTACCGATTAATGTTGCTTGTGCGGCCAGCTCTTCTGTTCCCGGTCAATTGGGTCCAACTTTCTTAAAAGATCGGTTATGTATGGATGGCGGGGTATATCGAACCAGTACACATAGCGATGTTATTGCTGGCGTGAAGCGTGCCTTGATCATTTCCTTGGGTGACGGTACTTCAAATGAAGAAAAGCAGGGGCTACGCGTTTCGAGTCTGCCAGACACTCTTAATCAAGAGGTAAAAGATTTGGAGGTTGGAGGTACCAAGGTTAAGCATATTGTGGTTGGCCTACCTCCTGGCATTAGCAAAGTAGAAAATATCGTCGATCCCAAATGGATTGGTAGTTACCTGAAGTTTGGTTGGGATAGAGGTATTGCCGATGCTGCAATGATGAAAGAATTTTGGGCTTAAGGAGTGATATTAGTTAAGCCCACTTTTTAAATATTTTATATAAGCCTTTACCCACTGACGGAGATATCAATGCCACACAAATTAAAGTACTTAGCGCTTTTTGCATCCTGCTTATCAGTAACTTGTTTTGCTGCTGGTGATGTGAAGTGGGGTTATGAAGGTGCTGTAGGGCCAGATCAGTGGGGTGACTTAAGTTCTGAATTTGCGATTTGCAAGACTGGTCAAATGCAGGCGCCGATTGATATTCCGGCTAAATCAGCGACTCAGGTTCAGTCGCCTATTAAAGCTCAATACAAGGACACCACCGCAGAGTTGATTAACAATGGACACACCATTCAGGTGAGCCTGCCTAATGGTGGCGGAGCGGTTCTCGATGGTGTTACTTACAAAATTGTGCAATTTCATCTTCACACCCCTGGCGAAGAAAAAGTGGATGGAAAAACTTATCCCTTTAATGCCCATATGGTTCATCAAAGTGCCGATGGAAAGTTGGCAGTTATTGGAGTCTTTTTTAAGGTTGGCGCGGAAAGTAAAGGTTTAAAGCCAATTCTGGATTCCATGCCTAGTAGCAGTGGTTCCGTGATATTAAAAACACCTTACGATGCTGCGTCTTTACTGCCAAAGTCATTGGCTTACTACAGTTACCAAGGGTCGTTGACTACTCCGGGTTGTACTGAGGGCGTTACCTTCTATATTCTCAAAGAACCAGTAGAAATGTCTGCATTCCAACTGAAGCAGTTTCAAAAAGTATTCCCGATGAATGCCAGACCGGTAATGCCCTTAAATGGAAGAAAAATAACACAGGGTAATTAATGTAAGGGGAAGTGGTTTCATACTTCGGCATGCAGGTCTCTAGCCAATTTACTAGAACAAAATCATAGAACTCTATTTTGTTAAAAACTCGCTTCGGCGAGTTTTTTTATTCAAAAATGACTTATTTTTGTAGACTAAATCAAGATTAGCTTCTCAAAAACATCATTTATCTGCTGTTAAATGGCGTTTTATTAATATTTGTTGCTTTGCAGCAAAAAGTACTTGCATTTGAGTAAAAGGCTTTTTAAAATGGTGCATCGCAACAAAATACAACCATTTACTAAGTAAGGATAAAAACATGTCACAAGCTCTATTAAACGAACAATTGGCTCAAGCTCAAGCTAAGGCTGTTGAAAATGCTAAGCATTTGGCTCAAGTAGCTGTTCAAAGCGCGCAAGAATTAGCTGAAATCAACCAAGCTGCTGCTAAAGATGCCTTGGTTGCAGCTCAAGAAGCTAGCACTCAGTTGTTGGCTATCAAAGATCCACAACAATTGACAAAATTGGCTCAGCCAGAAGTTGCTCAAGATGCTGCTAAATACGCAGCCGCTTACCAAGCTAAGGTAAACAAAGTCGTTCGCAATGGCAACAAAGAAGTAGCTCAGGTAATTGATGCTTCTATTGATGATGCACGCGATGACATGGTTAAGTTTGTTAAGGAAGCCACTAAGAGTGCTCCTGCTGGTTCTGAAGCATTTGTTTCTGCTTTCAAAACTGCATTTGAAACTTCACTTCAACAGTTTGACCAAGCACGTGCAACTGCAACAGATGCTTTTGCAAACTTTGAAAAGAGTGTAGATGCTGCTTTGGCAAACATTCAAGGTCAATATGCTGTTGCTAAGCCAGCTCCAAAAAGCCGTAAAGCCGCTTAATTCGTTTTAACTGTCTTATCTAAAACCGCCTTCGGGCGGTTTTTTATTGGCCAGAAATCCTGAGAATCCTAAAGTCTAAAATAAGCGAACTGGCAGAAAAAAGATGTATTTAGCTTGAGGGTAGGTATTTTCACTTATCGTAATATGGAAACATAGACCTTATAAAGGTCAGATATATTTCTGTATTAAGGGGCATGACCATCGCAATTCAATTAGATAGTCGCAATAAAAAATATACAAGCTCAATTGCTTCATGCGAAAACTGCGCTTACCGCAGTCGCTGTGTAATTAATAAGATTTCGATTGAAGAGGTTGCAAATCTTTCTGGGGCTTTGATTGAGCGCTCCACTCTTAGGAAGGGCCAATATTTATACCGAAGAGGTGATCTATTTTCCGGTGTTTATTCCTTAAGATTTGGAGCCATTAAAAACGAGCTGGTTTTTCATGACGGCGTGCCACAAGTAACCCACTTTTCAATACCTGGCGATCTTCTTGGTTTGGATGGGATGGGTAGTGGCAGGCATCAGTTAGATGCGGTTTGTTTAAATGCTGTTGAGGTATGTTCCATTCCGATACCGGATTTAGGGATGATGACTAAAGATTATCCTGAGTTCATGGGTAATGTAGGCAGCTTGCTGGGGACTTTATTAAACGCTTCTTATGCGCACAATTACGATTTAACTAATCTTAATCCATTGCAGAGATTGGCGGATTTTTTAAGCAACTATTCAAACCGCCTAAGCACGGTCGGCTTAAATCGCGATGACTTTATATTGCCTATGCCAAGGCCGGATTTAGCAAATTACTTGGGAATGGCAGTGGAAACGTTGAGTCGCTCTTTAACCCACCTAGAGCAGGTTGGGGCGATCAAGGTAAATACTCGGCAGATTAAATTTATCTCTAGAAAACCCGTATTTGAATTGTTAAATTCAGAGACGATGAGAGAAAAGCATGAGTCGATGAAAAGTAAGACCCACTCTTATCGGCCTTTTAATGAAAAAAGAAAGCCATGATGCAAATCATGACTTTTAAAAGAATTCCCGGTACGATACATTTCAAAGGGGTTTGCGCGAAATTATTCACTAGACGCGATTACAAAATGGTGGATTCATCCTGAGCCTCCGCTTGATAGGTCTTTTCTCGATGCACCAGATCGCCAAAAATTAACATTTCTAAAGTATCGGCATGTAATCTAGGGGTCTCTCCAGGTTGATCAATGAGCCAATCATAGATATCAATCAGGCTTTTCATATTGATCATTTTGCATCCCCCTTAATCGAGTTAAAGAATCATTAAAAATGAAAGAAGATGGACGGGAGTCTTTTAACTCCAACGGTGATTTCCTTTCGGGACCGCCGCCGTTCTACCACTGAACTACGCCCATCTTAGAGGGTGTGAATTAGATGTTTTCGTCGCGCTAACGAAAAGCTTCCGATTTATTTCCCTCCAACATAAACCGAACGACACATCACGCTCCACAACTTCTTTATAAAGACATTCTTATTTTCTTTTTTGACTCGAGTCAATTTTTGATGGGTTTTTAAAAGTTCAATATTTGAAAGGCTTTAAAACGCCTTTAATGTTAAAGGCTATATAGATAATAGGGTCTTTTCTTTTAATTTAGTCAGAGAGCTACTGGGAGATGTTCTGGTCGTAGAATGACCGCATAGGGTGTGTATTTGCACACAGTGTCACATATTTCATAAGGGGGTAGTAGATGCGTCAGTACTTTATTCTTGTAATGGCAATTTTCACTTTGGCCTTGTCTGGGTGTGGGTATAACCAAATTCAATCTCAGGATGAGCAAGTTACCTCTGCTTGGTCTGAGGTATTAAATCAATATCAGCGTAGGGCGGATTTGATTCCAAATTTGGTGAGCACTGTAAAAGGCGAGGCCAAGTTTGAACAGGACACCTTAACTAAAGTAGTGGAAGCTAGAGCAAAGGCAACCTCTATTCAAGCTACGCCTGAACTCATTAATGATCCTGCAGCTTTTCAGAAATTCCAACAAGCTCAGGGTCAGTTAACCTCTGCTTTATCAAGATTGTTGGTGGTGTCTGAGAATTATCCAAGCCTAAGAGCTAACCAAGGCTTCTTAGATTTACAGGCTCAGCTAGAGGGTACGGAGAATCGTATTACAGTTGCCCGTAACCGTTATATCAAGTCTGTTCAAGAGTACAACGTCACGATTCGTTCATTTCCTTCAAATTTAACCGCCATGGTATTTGGCTATAAAACTAAAGCCAACTTTACTGTTGATAATGAAAAAGAACTGGCTACGCCACCTAGCGTTTCATTTGATACGCCTGCAGCCAAGTAAGCGGTATGAAGATATTTGGTTCTAGGCAGGTGTCATAGTGAAGCGCTGGTTGTTTTTGCTATTCCTTGCACTTGGCTTCCTGCTGGGTCTTTCTCAAGTAGTGAGGGCTCAGCAGGCTATTCCAACCTTAACTGCCAGGGTGATTGATCAAACTGGCACTCTCAGTGCCAGTGAGATTACCTCCTTAGATCAAACCTTAAGTCAATTTGAAGCTCGGAAGGGTAGTCAGGTGGTGGTGCTGATTATTCCAACAACGGCTCCAGAGTCTATTGAGCAATACGGCATTCGGCTTGGTGATCAATGGAAAATCGGCCGCAAAAAAGTGGATGATGGAGCAGTTCTCATAATTGCAAAAGAGGACAGGGCCCTTCGCATTGAAGTGGGGTACGGTCTAGAAGGTGTATTAACCGATGTCACGAGTAAGCGCATCATTGATCAAGTCATAGTGCCACGCTTTAAGCAACAGGATTTTTATGGCGGCATTGTTGCTGGGGTGAATGCGGTAATGACTGTAATTGATGGTGA
>TBL_comb48_EPIDRAFT_1001539_pt1 | contig 16890 bp, 14 predicted proteins | sample TroBogEpilimnion_37_FD_10681 | JGI IMG/M metagenome (IMG submission 10681)
ATTTTTGAGAGCTTCCATTACAACTAACTGGTCATGAAATGGAATATACTGCCCATTAATTTCTTGGTAATTCTCATGACCTTTACCAGCAATAACAATGCAGTCCTGCTCTGTCGCTCTAGCAATGACATCCATAATAGCTTCTTGTCTATTTTGTATTATTTCGATATTTGTAGATTTACAGCCAGCCAAAATATCATTAATAATGGTCAAACCGTTTTCAAATCGAGGGTTATCATCAGTAATAATGATATGATCCGCCCAGTATTCAGCTGCTTCTCTCATTAATGGCCGTTTTCCAATATCGCGATTTCCTCCACAACCAAATACAACCCACAAATTTTTATTACAATGTTTACGGACACTTGATAAAACCCTATTCAAAGCATCAGGGGTATGTGCATAATCGACAAAAACTAAAGGCAGTGAATTGCTACCTCCAAAACTTTCCATGCGTCCTTTGACAGGTTTTATGTAGGCAAGTTTCTCTATTGATTCAGAGAAGTCCTTACCCATTGCCATTAATATTGTTGTTACAGTCAATATGTTCTCGATATTAAAGTCGCCGTAAAGTGGTACTATTACGCTCCGACTTTGCTTTCTCCAATTGATTTCTATTTTAATACCGGTAGAGTGGTAACCTAAAATTGATCCATTGACCGTTTCTCCGGTTATTATATTATTATTTGAGCAACTGAAGCCCCAGATAGGAATATCTTTAGGAACGGCATTTATAACTTCATTTTGGTAAGCGTTGTCGAGATTAACGACTACAAAGCTTAACCCTGTTTTTTTCAATAATTGCAATTTAGTTTGTAAATAGTTTTCCATGTTACCGTGATAATCAAGATGATCACGGCTTATATTAGTGACTACTGCGCCTTTAAATGTAATCCCGTTTATTCGACCCTGATCTATTCCATGTGATGAAACCTCCATTGCAATGGCTTGTTTACCTTGTTNTTTCATATCAGCTAAGATCGATTGCAGGGCAATTGCATCAGGTGTGGTATTTGTGGTTTTTTCAAGCTGACCAAAAGNCCCCCAACCTAGCGTGCCGATAATGCCGCATTGTGGTAATAGCTGGCTTAAAAATTGACTACAGGAAGTCTTGCCATTAGTACCGGTAATACCAATGACATTCATAGCTTGAGAAGGATTATTGTAGAATCGAGAGGCTATGAAGCCAATGAGCTTGTTTAAGTCTTTTATGGCAAAAAAAGGTTGTGAAGCATCTGCTTGTGCAAGGGGAAATTGAGCTGCGTTATTNGTATCGTATATAATCGCGATNGCTCCGTTGGCAAGTGCTTGTTGAGCATAGTTCAATCCATGTTCTTTTGTGCCGGATAATGCTACAAATAAATTACCCTCAACCACTTTACGACTATCTAATGCCAGACCAGTTATACTGATTTCTTTTCCTCTTGTGCGATCATTGGCTGTAATCCATTCTGCCAACAGGTCATTGAGTTTCATTTAATGTGCAATAGAGTTTAAGTTTTGAGTTAGAAGAATAGGTGTGGTTTCTTTTTTATCAGGTGCGATTTCTAAAATTCGCAATGCACCTGACATGACTTTTGAAAATACCGGAGCAGATACTTGCCCTCCATAATATTGTCCTGCGGAGGGTTCATCAATCATCACGACCATGACCAATTTAGGATTTTTTGCCGGTGCAATACCTGCGAAAACAGAAAAATATTTGTTTTCAACATAACCGCCGCTGCTAGCTTTCTTTACGGTTCCTGTTTTTCCCGCAACACTATAACCATCAACTCTGGCGTCATAAGCGGTACCATCTTTCATGATGACCGATTCCATCATGGCCCTAACGCTTTTTGCTGTTTTTGAAGAAAAAACTCTTTGAGCATCAATATCTTCATCACGTTTTAAAATACTGACAGAATGTAAAATACCGTTATCTGCCAATGCGGTATAAGCTCTTGCAAGCTGCAATGCAGAACTGTTCAAGCTATAACCGAAAGATAATGTTGCGCGTTCAAAATCGTGCCATCGAGAATAATCTAACATTCTTCCGTTTGCTTCTCCTGTAAAACCGATATTAGTTGGGACACCGAAGCCTAATTGATGGTAAGTATTCCAAAAATATTTAGGAGGCATCTTAAGTGCCATTTGACTAACAGCGATGTTACTGGATTTTTTTAATACATGTGTTAAGTCTAATGTACCGTAATTGTGAACGTCTTTAACGACGTGATTACCAACCGGAAATACGCCATGAGTATAAAAAAGATCCGTTGGTTTGACATAACCACCATCCAATCCTGCTGCGACTACAAAAGGTTTGACGGTTGAACCGGGTTCAAAAACTTCGGTAAAAGCTGGGTTTCGATATGACCCATCAACTAAATTCTTTTTATTGTTTGGGTTAAAAGTCGGCTCATTAGCAACAGCTAAAATTTCACCATTTTTAGCATCCAGTATTACCAGCATGCCAGCTTTTGCTTTATTAATTTCAACAGCTTTTTGTAATTCTCTATAAGCTAGATATTGTAATCGTTGGTCAATACTCAACTCTAGGGTTTTACCGTTAACCGGTTCCTGGATATTTTCAATATCAGCAATAATATTACCCAAACCATCTTTTATCACACGTTTAAGTCCGGTTTTTGCTTTTAATGTTTTTTCATAAACATGTTCTAAGCCCGTTTGACCCTTTTCGTTAAAATCGGTGAAACCCACTACATGTGCTGAAATTTCTCCTGCAGGGTAAAATCGTTTAAAATCTCGCTGTATATTCGTTCCTGGTAATTTTAAAGCTTTAATTTTTTCGCCTATAGCCGGATCAATTTGATGGGCAACGTAAACCACAGATTTATTAGGTTTTTGTTCATCAAGAAGACTACTTAGTTTTTCTTTAGGTAATTCCAACAAGTTTTCCATTTGCTGTAATTTATCTAGTTTTTGTTTCTGATATTCATTTAAAATCAGCAGCTCATCTTCTTCAGAGAGTTTTTCTCCTTTTCGAGCGATTTTGAGTTCTTTTTTTAACTTTTTCAGTTCATCTGGATTGTTTTTTCTAAGCGCTTTGACATCAAGCCAAATGGTGTCAACAGGTGTACTAATGGCAAGAGGGATTCCGTTTCTATCATTAATCATGCCTCTATAAGCAGGAACAACAACGTCATCTAGTTGTCTTGCATCACCCTTTTCGTTGAGATAATCTTTAGCAAAAATTTGTAAGTAAGATGCACGTCCAACCAGCGAAATCATGCAGAACATCATAAAAAATAATAAAAACTTTCTACGAAAAGAAAAGTCCTTAGTTATTTGACGCGTAGGTTTTCTAAATCGGAAATCTAACATTTAGGGCTCTATATAAATGATTTTTTCTCGTTGAGGCATGATTAGCTTCAATCCATTTCCCGCCACAGCTTCAACATGATTTTGTCTTGACAATAGATTTAATTCTATTTGCATTTGTCGCCATTCAACTTCGTAATCCAGTAGCTTTTTTTCTTCCTTTTGCATTTCAATGAAAATGAGACGCGAATAGTGCTTACAGTAGATTACTGCTATTGCAGATATCAGTGTGATTAGCAGTAATAAAACCAAGCTTGAAATTTTAATGATAGCCACTTAAATTCTCTCTGCAATCCGCATGATTGCACTTCGCGATCGAGGGTTTTCCGATATTTCTGTCGTTTCAGCTTTTATAGGCTTGCCAATTTTTTTTAGTAGACCTTTCTTTATATCTATTTGTCGGATAGGTAATTTACCTGGATCGTATTTACCACCGGATTCATCTCTAATAAAACGTTTTACAATTCTGTCTTCTAAAGAATGAAAGGAAATAACGACTAGTCTGCCTCCAGGTTTTAAAATGTCTAACGATTGCATCAATACTGCTTTTAGTTGTTCAAGCTCATTGTTTACAGCGATTCTTATTGCTTGGAAGCTTCTGGTAGCTGGGTGTTTAAATTTGTCTATCACCGGCACGGAATCACTTATCAATTCAACTAGCTGCTTAGTAGTGTTGATTGGTGTGTTTACACGAGCCATAACAATTGCTTTAGCTATTCTTCGTGCAAAGCGTTCTTCACCAAATTCAAATAACACTTTAGCTAAGTTTTTTTCATCGACGCTTGCTAGCCATTGAGCTGCAGTGATGCCACTTGTGATATCCATTCGCATATCCAACAAACCGTCGTGTAAAAAACTAAATCCCCTTTCAGGATTATCTAATTGAGGTGATGAAACCCCTAGGTCGAGCAAAATTCCGTTAACTTGCCCCGTAAATCCTAATTGAGTTGTTATCTGTTTAAGTTCAGAAAAGCTACTGTGAAATAAAGCGAATCGACTGTCTTCAGTCATTTTCTGTGCAAAAACAGAGCTAATGGCATCAGGATCGCGATCAATTGCAAGTAAACGACCGGAATCATCTAGTTGGTTTAGAATAGCAGTGCTATGTCCTCCACGACCAAATGTACAATCCAAATAGATGCCATTTTTTTTAATGTCAAGCTGCTCAATAACTTCTGCTAACATGACCGGCTTATGTTTCATTGTATTATCTGACATCAAAAAGACAGGCTACCGAGTTCTTCTAAATCCTCGTTGTCATTACTTTCTAACCATTCATGCTCTTTCATTGACCATGATGCTTCGTTCCATATTTCAAACTTATTGAGTTGTCCAATTAAGATAATTTTTTTTTCCATTTTTGCAAAACTGCGGAGCTTTTCAGGTAATAGCAAGCGCCCTTGTCCATCCATTTCACATTCGCTCGCATTTCCAATTAAAAAACGTCTTAGCTTGCCGGCCATTTTGTTTAAAGTGGGTAGTTTGCTGATGGTTTGTTCGAGATTTTCCCATTCGGGTAATGGATATAGCCAAAGACAGCCATCTTCACCCTTACAGCGATCATTGACAGCAACCGTAACAATCAATTGACGGTCACAACATTCTGTCAATTCATCTCTATAACGAGTTGGAATTGCAAGTCTTCCTTTATCGTCTAGGTTGATAGAGCTAATGCCTCGGAACAATATACACCTCGGCTATCCAAAAAAAACCATTTCACACCACTTTTCATCATTTTTAGATGTACTATAGATTTCTATGAGTACTTAGTCAATAGTTGATTTATATAAAATATTTCTTTTTCGACAATGACTTATCTGTTTTTTATGGGGGGTTTGACTGAGATCTAAGCAAGTAAAATAATTTTCAAGAATTATCAATAAAATGAGTAACGTTATTGAGGGTAAAATCAGTTTAAATTAATGCTTGATTAGACTTGGTTTTGATTTCAAGAAGAAATTAATCTAATTGGAAGGCGATAATGACTTAAAGGGGGTAGTGCTAGGATACGACTGGCGGGATTGCGTAATAGGTTTATAAAACGATTATATAAGGAAGAAAGAGTTAGCCTGTAAGCCGGGTTCTGTCGAGAACAGTCATTCATCTAGGTTGTAAGTCACCTTACAACTCAAGCAATCTACCCAGGAACCGCACGGGCCATGCGTCTGTTCCTCTATTTGATCTTGCTCCGGGTGGGGTTTACCCTGCCACTACTGTTACCAATAGCGCGGTGTGCTCTTACCACACCATTTCACCCTTACCCGATACTATAATGACACTAGCTATTATAGAACAGGCGGTTTATTTTCTGTGGCACTTTCCGTAGGCTCACGCCTCCCAGGCGTTACCTGGCACCCTGCCCAGTGGAGCCCGGACTTTCCTCCATTTTATCGTCATGATAAAACAGCGACTGCTCGGCCAACTCTTTCGCGATTAGTTTAACATACCCTGATTAGCTATTGACTGATAACTTTGCATATATCTATTAGGCAAATTTAGCTATTGCTCACGGTTGTCTGTAAAATACATACCAATTACAAATAGCTGGCGATTTAGCTGTTTTGTATTTTATATTAATGAATTAAGTAATTTGTTTTCAGTTTTACCATCCTTTATTGAGAGAATTATTTGAGAACCTTTATATCTGAACTAGAACAGCATTCACTAGTAATTAATCAATTAGTTAATTGCCAATCAGCGATTGATGAGGCTGCACAGTTGTTGCTGACAACATTAAAACAAGGAGGCAAAATTTTGCTTTGTGGTAACGGAGGAAGTGCAGCAGATTGTCAACATATTGCCGCCGAGTTTGTGGTCCGCTATGAGAATGTCCGCAAAGGACTAGCTGCAATTGCTTTAACGACCGATAGTTCTATTTTGACTGCTCATAGTAATGATTTTGAATTTGAGACAGTTTTTTCTCGTCAGGTTGAGGCTATAGGTAAACAATCCGATTGTCTGGTTGCAATTTCTACATCTGGGAACAGCAAAAATGTTGTTAAAGCGGCTGCAGTTGCTAAACAATTAGGAATGAGTGTAATTACTTTAACAGGGGGCAATGGCGGTTGCTTACAACAATATTCTACAATTTCTGTAAAAGTACCTTCATTAGTTACGGCTAGAATTCAGGAAGCACATATTCTGATTGGTCACTGGTGGTGTGCTTTAGTAGAAGATAGTTTAAGTGAGGAATGATCAGTGTTGGCAATAACTCCCAATTTTGATAAGGCTCGTATTCTCGTTATCGGGGATTTGATGTTAGACCGATATTGGTCTGGTCAAGCAGCTCGAATTTCACCGGAAGCACCGGTGCCTGTTGTAAATGTACATAGTATCGAAGAACGCATTGGTGGCGCGGGCAATGTGGCACTTAATATCGCCAAGTTAGGCGGAAAAGTAACTTTGCTTGGAGTTGTGGGGGCTGATGCTGAAGGTCAGCAGTTAGCTCACTTACTTGAAAGCGAACAGGTGATTTGTGATTTTGTGCTTGAACCCTCGTTACGTACGATTTGTAAACTTAGGATAATGGCTCAGCATCAGCAATTAATTCGGGTTGATTTTGAATCGCTTCCAATGCTTTTTGAAAAAGCAGAATTACAAGAAAAATTTATAAAGCAGTTATCAGAACATGATGTAGTTGTTTTTTCTGATTATGGTAAAGGGACTCTGAATGACGTCGTTGAGTATATAAAAATAGCAAAACAGGCTGGACTTCGCGTATTAGTGGATCCTAAAGGTAGAGATTATCAGCGTTATGCTCATGCTGATGTTATCACACCTAATTTAGCAGAGTTGCAAGCGGTTGTAGGGCATTGTGAGAATGAGCAAGATTTGCAGGAAAAAGGGCTGGCATTAATTCAGCAACAGCACATTAATACACTGTTGTTAACACGAGGCGAGGCAGGTATGACCTTGATAGATGCAGAGCATCATCATTCAATACCGGCACAGGCAAAAGATGTTTTTGATGTTACTGGAGCAGGGGACACAGTTATTGCAGTCATGTCTCTAGGTATGGCAATCAATATGCCTTTGATGGACGCGATGTATTTAGCTAATCTTGCCGGTGGCATTGTGGTTGGCAAGTTAGGAACATCAACTGTTTCTTTACAGGAATTAACACGAGCAATGCATGGTGATCGTGATGCTATTTATGGCATCGTTGGTCAACAGGAATTGATGAAAATGGTCGCACAGGCGAAAGCTCAGGGTGAGCGTATCATTATGACTAATGGTTGTTTCGATCTATTACATGCGGGTCATGTGACTTATCTTGAACAGGCAAAATCATTAGGGGATCGGCTGATTGTTGCGGTCAATTCCGATGCTTCGGTTAAACAACTAAAAGGCAATAGTCGCCCAATTAATGGTGTACAGCAACGCATGACAGTCTTAGCCGCATTGGCTTGTGTAGACTGGGTTGTTGAATTCACTGAAGTAACGCCGGAACGCCTCTATTGTGAAGTGTTACCGGATGTCATTGTCAAGGGTGGCGATTATAGTCCCGAACAAGTGGCCGGTGCTGATTGTGTTTTAAAGGCGGGAGGTCAGGTAAAGATTTTGTCTTTTGTAGAGGGTCTTTCCACTACCTCAATGATTAACAAAGCAAAAGGTGAAGAATGATTATAGTAACTGGGGGGGCTGGTTTTATTGGCAGCAATCTGATTCGTGCTTTAAACGAACGGGGTGAAAGTAATATATTGCTGGTTGATAATCTGAGTAACGGTCACAAAATGCATAATATTGCTGACTTGAATATTGCTGATTACCTTGATAAAACAGATTTTATTCAACACTTAAGTAAGCCTAAGTTTTTAAATGATATAGAAGCCTTATTTCATCAAGGTGCCTGTTCGTCGACTACAGAATGGGATGGTCGATATGTTATGAACAATAATTACGATTATTCTAAACAGTTGCTCGATAACTGTTTATCTAAGCGCATTCCTTTTCTGTATGCTTCTTCAGCTTCTGTTTATGGTGATGGTCGTAATGGTTTTCGAGTCGATCGGGCTTGTGAGCATCCTATTAATATGTATGCCTATTCAAAATTCCAATTTGACCAATATGTCAGACAGCGATTGCCACAAGCTAAAAGCTTGATAGCCGGTTTTCGCTATTTTAATGTCTATGGTCCAAGAGAACAGCATAAAGGCTCTATGAGTAGTACCGCTTATCACTTTAATCAACAGATTATTGAAAAAAAAATAGCTCGATTGTTTGCTGGTAATGAGGGCTACCTAGATGGCGAGCAACAACGAGATTTTGTCTATGTTGATGATGTAGTCAATGTTAATTTATGGTTCCTTGATCATCAAGAACACAGCGGGATTTACAATGTTGGTACTGGTCAGACAGCAACCTTTAATGATGTAGCTAGATCTGTTATCGAATGGCATAAAGAGGGACAGATTGAATACATCCCTTTCCCCGAGCATTTAAAAGGGTCTTATCAGAGTTATACTCGGGCAGATATTTCCGGTTTAAGACAAGTAGGCTATAACAAGGACTTTTTTACTATTCAACAAGGAGTAGAATCCTACTTAGACTGGTTAAATAAAAAAGAGTGAAAAATTACAAAATCACAGATGATTTAACTATAGTCTCTAGCACCAAAGAGCGCGGTACCAATTCTTACAATGGTTGAACCTTCGGTAATTGCGGCAACTAAATCGCCACTCATACCGAATGAAAAAGTGTCTATCACGCTATTCAAATTAAGCTTTTCAATAGCGTCACAAATAGTTTTATACGGTAGACGCTGTTGGTCAAAATTAGTCTCAGGTGCAGGGATAGCCATTACACCGCGCAAATTTAAACGTGGTAATTGTAAAATTTGCTGACATAAATCAGGTAAATCTTGCAGAAAAATACCTGATTTGCTGTTTTCATTACTAATATTAATTTGCAAACAAATATTCAAATCCGGTAACTGTGGCGGTCTTTGTTCGCTCAGGCGTCTAGCTATTTTTAAGCTATCAACACTGTGTACCCAATCAAAATGCTCAGCTATAAGTCGGGTTTTGTTTGATTGAATCGGACCAATAAAATGCCAAGTTATAGCAAAAGCACCCAATTGCTGTTGCTTTGTCACAGCTTCTTGAAGGTAGTTTTCGCCAAAATGCCGTTGCCCAGCCTGATAAGCTTCAATAATAGCCTCTATTGGCTTAGATTTACTGACAGCGAGTAATAAAACAGAATCATGGGGGCGTTGAGCTGATTTTTCAGCGGCTCTGATTTGTGAATTAATATTTTGTAGATTAGAGGCAATCATGATGGCTATAAAGTTAAAAATACCTAATGAATTAGATAATATTCTCAGAAACGCAAGAAAAGCGCCATTTTAAATGAGTAACATGATTGCTATTAATTGATAATATCAAAGGGGGTTGTCATTGCATTCAGCAATCTACTCACAATGTGATATTCGGTTTTAAAAGCGTAAATCATCACGAAAGATTCATACGATGTTAGAATAATACCGAGGCTATTATGTCTTTAAGCAAACAGCAATCAAATTTATTGTTAGCAAATTATTTTAAAAGAGGACGGTATGCGAATACAGAAGTTTTTACCGGCGTTGATTGGCGCAGTGTTTATTATTGCCATCATTTTATATGTCGCCTTCTACTTTATATTTGTTGATCTGTTTGTTGACCTCTGGTGGTTTCAGTCGTTAAAACTTGAATTTTATTTTTGGTTAAAATTGCTTTACAAATTCTTTTTATCCGGTGCGGTGACGCTGGTTTTCTTTGTATTGTTCTTTTTTCATTTTTGGATTGCTTCTCGATATTTGGGATTAAATCCGCCTGATGATATTTTAAATAACCAAATTAAGCGTCGTCGTTTCCAAAATTTGGTCGATGTCTTTATGAAGAATTCGATCAAAGTTTACACGCCTATTTCTTTGTTACTAGCTATTTTTATTGCCATACCTTTTTATACGCAATGGGAAACTTCATTACTGTATTTCTTTGGATCCGACTCAGGTATTAAGGATGCAGTTTATGGTAATGATGTCAGTTTCTATATGCTGTCATATCCCACCTATTTGTTAATCCAGCAAGAGTTGTTGATAACCGCTGTTTTGATTGTAGCAATGGTGGGTATATTGTACTGGTTAGAACATAACGTTATACCTGGTCAACGCAAAGAGTTTCCATTAGGTGCCAAAATCCACCTAATGATTTTAATCAGTTTTGTAGTTGCGTTTGTGGTTTGGGGATTTCTGTTGGAACGTTTTTCGTTGCTATACACGAATGCGCATGAACCCATCTTTTATGGACCCGGTTTTATAGAAATACGCTACCAGTTACCGTTAATTTGGCTAAGTATTACTACCTTTATTGCTACAGCGATAACGGCAATGCTCTTTATCTTTTCCGAAAAGCATCGTATTAAAACGCCTTTTATAATTGCCTTAACAACATTTCTCTGTGCGTTAGGATTACCCAAAATTAGTGCTATGCCATCGTTGCTGGAAAGATACATAGTTAATCCAAATCCAGTCAAAACAGAAAAACCTTTTATTCAGCAAAATATTGATGCTACGCTTTCCGGCTATAATTTGAAAAATGTCGAGACAGTGAATGTCTCCATTAAATTAGATGCTGCTCAAGATATAGATACTTGGGGAACGCAAAAGCGTTTTGAGAATATTCCAGTGTGGGATAGAGAGTATATTATTGATACTTATAAGCAATTACAGGAAATTAGACCTTATTACAAATTTAGGTCGGTTGACGAAGATCGCTACTTTGTTCTTGATCATACTCGCCAAGTCAATATTTCTGCGCGTGAAATCAATGTAACAAAGTTACCCAAAGAAGCCCAAAATTGGGAGAATATGCATTTACGTTATACGCATGGTTATGGAGCTGTAGTTACACCGGCTGCACAAGATGCAGACAAGCCACAAACATGGTATCTACGTGATTTAAATATGCAGTCCAGTGTCGGTTTTAATGTTAAGCATCCCGATATTTATTACGGACAAGAGTTTAGTACGGAGCATTCTGATTACGCTATTGTGCCTAATAACCTTAATGTAGTTGATATTTCCAGTTCTGATTCAGAGCAGGATGAAAAGTATCATGGAGTTGGTGGTGTTCCTATTCCTTCCTATTTTAGGAAGGCATTGTTTGCTTTTTATTTTCAAGACGAAAAAATATTTTTTTCAACGAATATTACGATGCAAAGTAAAGTTAAGATGCGACGTAATATTAGTGATCGAGTCAATAAACTGACGCCTTTTCTGCATTTAGACAAAGATCCTTATTTAGTCATGACTAATGATCGGTTTTTCTGGATTCAGGATGCATATACATTATCTAATCATTATCCAGCTTCAAAACCAACCGAAGACGAATTTATAAACGGTAAACAGCGTTTTAATTACATTCGTAATTCTGTAAAAGTCGTCGTCGATGCGTTTGATGGTGATGTCGATTTTTATATTTCTGACCCATCCGATGCCATTATTCAGGCTTACCATAATGCTTACCCTGGGTTATTCAAAAATTTACAGGAAATGCCCGAAGAGCTTCGTAAACATCTAAGATATCCTCGTGATCTTTATTATGTACAAATGAAAATGTATGCAAAATATCATCAGGAAAAACCCGAACTGTTTTACGAGCAGGCTGAAACTTGGGCGCAGGCGATTGTTCATGAACAACCTGTTTTGCCTTATTACCAAACGATGGATTTTGGCCATTGTAACGATGTCGAAGAATTTGTCTTAATCAATCCAATGACACCTGTAAACCGTAGCAATTTAAGTATGATAGGTGTTGCCGGTATCTTGGATAAAAATAGCTGTAATTTAGATTACAAGCCCAATATTACAATCTACAAATTTGGTAAAGAAGTACAAGTAAACGGACCAGCTCAAATAGAAGCATTGACTCAACAAGTACCCGAAATTTCCTCACAGTTTACCTTGTGGGGGCAAATGGGCTCGGTGGTAGAGTTGGGTAGGATGATTATTTTGCCAATGGGTAATACCGTACTTTATGTAGAACCGGTCTATATTGCTTCAGTAGCTAACAAAATGCCTGAATTGACAAGAGTGATTGTTACAGTGGGCAACGAAACGGTGATGGAAAAAACACTGGAACTGGCATTTAATCGCTTAAAGCAAATTTATATTAAGAATGCAGCTGAAGGCGGTGGCACGGGCGTTGTACCGACTGCAAGCAAACCTAATTAAATACAATATACAATTTTATACTTGCGATTAGCTTTTGCTTGCAGGTCGTTGTCGTCAAAAATCTGACGATTTTTCCTGATTTCGGCAAACCATACCAAGAAGACAATTTGCTTCCTGATATGGTTTGATAGGTCTTACAATAATCCTTTCAGATCTTGGAAGCCTCTGTAAGCATCTCTTAATTCTTGTTCAGCTTCTTGAGTTGATTCTTTCAAGTGATTACGAGCAGCTTTTAATTTATTGTTTGCTCTTGAACGAGCCATATCTACTTTGTCGTTAGCGTTGATTTCTTTGCTTGAATCCAATGCATCTTTGATCAGTTTAGAAACAGCTTCTGAATCGGCTCCAGTAGTGACTGCATCAAGAGCAAGTTTTACTTTACCTGATACCATATCAATAGCTTCAGCTGGTTGATAAGTAATTCTGCCTTTATCAAGTTCAGCATGAGCAACTGATGCTACGCCCATAGCAGAGGCAATCAATAAAGAAAACAAGGTTTTTTTTGAAATTTTCATATAACTAATCCTCTTAGTTGTTGTTATTTTTTGATATATTGACAGAATTGCGATGATTACATCACTGACCCGTCAACAATAATTCTAACACAAAATGAAAGTTATTAACCTGTCAAGTCCTAATAATTAACTAAAAGTAGATATTTAATTTCATATAAACAATCATAAAAAACTTTAATAAAAAATTATGGAAAAAATTCCTGTTGGTATTAGTAGCTGTTTGCTGGGCGAAAAAGTTCGTTTTGACGGTGGACATAAGCGAGATTCCTATATTGTTGGTACCTTAGCGAATTATTTTGAATTTCGTCCTTTTTGTCCTGAAGTGGCTATTGGACTCGGTATACCGAGACCGACCATCCGCTTAGTTAAGGTTGAAAAAAATGTACGCTGTCTAGGTGTTAAAGAACCGATTGATGTAACCGAACAGCTTCAACAGTATGCCGAACAGCTTAAAGACCAACATCAAGATCTCTGCGGCTACATTTTAAAAAAAGACTCACCCAGTTGTGGAATGGAACGGGTTAAAGTATTTCATAATCAACAGCCGGTTCGTGAAGGTGTAGGTATTTATACCGAAACCATGAAACGTAATAACCCATTATTGCCAATGGAAGAAGAGGGACGGCTGGGTGATCCAGGCTTGCGAGAAAACTTTATTCAGCGAGTCTATGTTTTATTTCGCTGGAAAAAAATGTTATCAGAAGGACTATCAGCGCAACAATTGACCAACTTTCATGCCAGACATAAATTAATTATCATGAGTCATGCTGATTATCGGGATTTAGGTCAATTACTGGCGAGTCTGAATAAAGATAATTTAGCGGCAGTCGCGCAAGAATATATCCAACAATTAATGGATACTCTTAAAATTGTGCCTAGTCGTAAACACCATGTTAATGTTTTACAGCACATTCAGGGTTATCTAAAAAAAGAACTAACCAAAGAAGATAAAGCCGAATTGTCGGAAATTATAGAACGTTACCGTCAAGGAGAAGTGCCGCTAATAGTACCCTTAACACTACTCAAGCATCATTTTCGCAAAACCCCCGATCCATATATAGAAAATTCCTACTATTTATCACCTTACCCACAAGAACTTAAACTGATTAACCAATTATAGAATGGCAAAAATATTAATCGTTGGCTGTGGTGCTGTCGGTACGCTGTTAGTAGCCACCTTATCAGCAAACAAACATCAGGTTGTTGGTTTAAAAAGAACGCCACCTGAGAGTCATCAAGGTATTGCTTATATCACTGCAGATATTAGTAATCGTCAACAACTCGATCAGCTTGACAACGATTTCGACTATCTGATCTTTATGGTTTCAGCAGATAGCCGAACCGAAGCCAGCTATCTCTGCGTTTACCAAACGGGTCTAGACAATATCTTGTCCCGGTTTCAGCATACCCCTATTTTTTTTGTGTCTTCAACCAGTGTCTATGGACAGATAAACGGAGAATGGGTAGATGAAAACAGCGATACCCGACCAGCCAGTATAACCAGTCAACTGATTTGCCTAGCAGAACAGCGAGTGCTGGCAGTCAATACCAATAATATCATTGTACGCTTTTCCGGTATTTATGGACCTGGACGCGAATACTTGCTCAGAATGGCTCAACAATCTGAATCTGTTCAGCATACCCCACCTTATTACACCAATCGAATACATCAGCAGGACTGTGTGGGTGTACTCACGTTTTTACTTGAGCAACATTTGTCTGGAGTTAAATTACAATCTTGTTATTTAGCAACCGATAATCATTCGGCAACGCTTTGGGAAGTAATGAGCTGGTTAAAACAACAGATGAATGTAGCGGCCCCAACAATGAAAAATCTCTCTGAGGATGCCGAACAAAATAAACGATGCAGTAATCAACGCTTACAACAGTTAGGTTATCAGTTTATTTTTCCCGATTACCAACAGGGCTATAGTGAATTAATCAGGCATGAGTAAAAAAACAAAAACCGCTTTTGTCTGTAGTGATTGTGGTACAGATTACCCTCGCTGGAATGGTCAATGTACCAGTTGTGGTGCTTGGAATACCATCAAAGAAGTGCGACTAGGTGCTTCCGCAGATTCAACTAAAAGTCACTTTTCCGGTTATGCAGGCACGCGTTCGCAAGTGCAATTACTGGCAGAAATCAACCTAACTGCCAGCGAACGGATAGCAACAGGTATCACCGAGTTTGACAGGGTTTTAGGTGGCGGCATTGTTAAGGGTAGTGTGGTACTCATCGGAGGTGCCCCCGGAGCCGGTAAAAGTACCTTATTACTGCAAGCCATTGCCGCTATTGCCAACCAACATATTACAGTGCTGTATGTATCGGGCGAAGAATCATTACAGCAGATCGCGGAGCGGGCGCATCGCTTAAAACTGCCTACTCAGCATATCATGATGCTGGCAGAAGTATCTGTTCAGCGCATTTGTGACGTGTTGGATGAAATTAAGCCACAAATTTTGGTAATAGACTCCATTCAAGTCATGCAAATGCAAGAACTCGATTCGGCACCCGGATCAGTTTCACAGGTTAGAGAGTCAGCCAGTTACCTTACCCAATACGCCAAGCGGGAAAACGTATCCATTTTTATGGTCGGTCACGTGACCAAAGACCAATCGCTGGCAGGTCCCATGACCTTAAGCCATATTGTTGATGCCCAAGTCATGTTGTCGTCTTTAGATGATGCTCGATTTAGAGTGTTACGGGCAGATAAAAACCGCTTTGGTAGCGTTGGCGAGTTGGGTTTTTTTGCTATGGACAGCTTAGGTTTAAAAGAAGTCAAAAATCCTTCAGCAATGTTTTTAAATCGTAGCGAAAGTATGTCTTCCGGCAGTGTAGTTACAGTACTCTGGGAAGGGACAAGACCGTTAATGGTAGAAATACAGGCATTAGTGACCGATTGTCAGTACGGCAATCCCCGACGTTTAGCCGTAGGTTTTGAACAAAATCGGTTGGCAATGTTATTGGCGGTATTATCACGACATGGGGGCATTATCACCGCTCAAGATGAAATCTATGCCAATGTTGTGGGCGGCATTAAAGTCACAGAAACCAGTTCTGATTTAGCTATTATCGTCAGTGTAGTCTCCAGCTTAAAAAACAAACCCATTCCCCATGATACCCTGTTTTTTGGTGAAATTGGTCTGAGTGGTGAAATCAGACCCGTTGCCAACGGTCACGCACGTTTGCAAGATGCAGCCAAACATGGCTTTAAAAGAGCGGTAATCCCTAAAGCCAATGCACCCAAAAATAACATAGACGGTTTAACAATTTATCCTGTCAGTACCCTAACTGAGGTGTTAGATGTTTTGTCTGAATTGATGGCTTAGACGTCAATTTGTTACCCCTACCATTAAATAGTTGTCCCTTTTCAACAATCCTCAGCGCCTACGTCGCTGTACTGTTTGTGGATCAACAGTAATCTGTCGGTAAATTTCTACTCTATCTCCCTCTTTTACCAGAGTATCTAGTGTTGCGATCTTGCCAAAAATGCCCACTTTTTGACTACTCAGGTTTATTTCAGGATAAAGCTTTAAGACGCCGGACAAATTAATAGCTTCTGCGATAGTACTATTATCGGGTACTTCTAGGCGCATCCACAGTTGTCTGTCGACTTCTGCGTAACAAACTCCCACATTCATAATAAACTCCTTCTGATTTATTCGCTAACGGCTACCGTTGGCATGACAGTAATATCTGACTTGTTCCGCACCAGTTGTTGATCAATCAAACGTTTACCTACAATTAAAAACGCTAGCATAATGAAGCCACCCGGTGGCAATGCCATCAATAAAAAGCCTTTGTAATTAGGTATGACCGTGATTTCCAGAAACTTGAAG